>Ga0209697_10009653_pt1 | contig 10627 bp, 5 predicted proteins | sample AliMusrvi5mmetaG_FD_184115 | JGI IMG/M metagenome (GOLD analysis project Ga0209697, IMG submission 184115) | Freshwater lake bacterial and archeal communities from Alinen Mustajarvi, Finland, to study Microbial Dark Matter (Phase II) - Alinen... | ecosystem: Environmental > Aquatic > Freshwater... | reverse complement strand
AAATACTCGTTTTATATGCATTATATTTTTTCTCTATCCAATATTTCGGGAGATGATATTGAAGTGCTTCAGTGAATCAGAGATCATGATAGGTTGCTAATATCCGAACAAGTCACATTACACTATATACTATTCCTACATCTGCTACGCTTATGCTGTTGGAAATCAATACCCTTACTAGATATCCTGCTGGACCTATAAAAATAGTAAAAAAATATAACCAGAATCATTTCTTGATTAATTTCTGACCTAATGGTTGATCTGCTAACAATTCTTCTTCTGGCAATAAACCTCCTTCCATATATTTTTCAGTACTATAAAGTATCTCATATACTGGTAATCAACTACCATCATTTTTCAATAGCTAATTACTATGTTACAGGGTCGAAAGAGATGTTCTTGTAGAGAGAGTCGAAAGAGATTTTTGTACTAAATATTGAGTAAAATATATTATTTCTGCCAATGTTTGGTGGTTGATCGCTCAATCAGGTGATCTTACCTCCACCGTAAGACGTTCTCCTGGTTTTTTAAGAGCAATAATATTGTGCATTCTTTTGATATTCCCTTTTTGATCAAAATAGTGTTCGTAGATATAGGGCAGATAATCTTCAGGTATGATTTCGGGATCTATACCTCCTACGAGATGTCATAATTTTTTCCTTGCTTGTATGATTTTATTCCATTGATAGTATCTTTCGGGACTCATATACATGTTTTGGGGATGTGCTCAGTGTTTCCATATATGTGTAGCATAATTGGACATCGCTTTGAACAATAATAATGTTGCTTCATCATCTTCTGCTGATATATGGATATGGGTTGCCATGCATCCTGCTCATAAGAGATCATAAGGATCTTGTAATACGCTCAAGATCTCTTGGGTGGCTATCTGATAATAATCTTTGGGTGTTACACAATATTCCACTAGTTGATCATGAGGTAGCTTCTCTCTATTGATCTTTGTCCAAGGCACTTGGCTTAAGGACATTCCAATGTCTTTGCTTTTTTGTATGCATAATGCCATAAGTGAGCTTGCTTGCTTTTGTGCTGATTCAATACTTTTGTGCGGGTCAGTCACCAATTCTACCATGTTATTTATTACTTCCGGCTTTACGAGTATTGGGTCTGGTTTTCGGTAGTGGATAAGCGTATCATATGCATTTTCTTCTCAGTGTTTGGAGGGGAAACATGCATATCATTCGTTATCTACAATACCCATTTCTACTTCTATTCCTCGGGTTTGAGGGCTAATGTTTCTCATGATATTTAATAATTACTATATAAAAATATTTTTAAGACTATTTTTAAAAACTACTTCTCTAGTCCGGAAGTAGCTTGGGTTTTTTTATCGTGATCATAAAAAAGCTACTCCCTTTTTCTAAAAAAGAAGAATATAAAGCTTATTGCTACGTTATTTTTTGGTGTGATACTTTTCATTGTTAGTTGATAGATGATAAAGGTTTTGCTAAAAAGCAGTATTCTTCTCATGGTTTATTCATTCCTGGCATAATAATTAAACAATCTTGTTCTGCATAAATCATTTTGTCGTTTTCGTGAGCTATTGGTGATCATTTTTTTACTTTTTCTAAATTTTTAAATGGTTTTATTGGTTTGAATGTCGTGTTATTCTTCATTATACTTCCTATTATCATATATTGTTGATTTGCTTTTTTAGGCAATAAGATGTTTTTTTCGTCTATCATGTCTTTTGATATCATATTGAATGATAAGAGTATCCTATAGATATTATCTAATCATGTAGTATATCATGATGTGTCTAATTGACATCAGGTTTCTATACCTATGCCTATACCGCCTGCGTTCTCAGTTATAGTAAGTAGTGGTTTCCCTTTGATAGTATCGATAAGATTGAGATATACTTCATCGGTATTGAAAATATTTTTAAATTGCTCATAACTTTTTTTCGTATGTAGAGTCATAGATCATGAAGGTTGTGTAGTCGAATGTATGTCCACTACTATATCTAATTCATTTAGTACTGAAGTAAGCTCATTCGCTCTTTTCCTTTCATAAGTATGAGGATGCTGAAGTAAGAGGGTATCGCAGCATCTATTGAGATTTTCTTCTATATATCTTGAATTAATGATATCCTTTCTTGTCAGACATGAATGTTTCTGTAACTTGATATTTTTTTTATATGCTTCTATATTGGCCAATATAAAAACTATCTTCCCTTTGATCAGGTGTCTTTTCCCTCTGATGCTTTTTTCCAGTTTTTGTATTACGTGTATTCAAACGGTTTCTCCCCCATGCGTACATGCTACGATGCCGATAGTTGGTCATGGTACGTTGGAATCAATGATGTGTACTCATTGGATTCAGTTGTGATAACTCTGTAAAATATTAGTCATTGTTTCGGCAATAGTAGATAAAATATTTTTTTTTGGATACTAATTGTATATTGCAATCTGATGTAATATATTATCTAAATGTATATGACAATTCTCTCTCTAATTTGGTTCTTATTTTGAAATAAGCGATATTTATTTCTTCATTAGTTAGTGTTCTTTCTAGCGATCTAAAGGTGATTCTAATAGTTACAGATTTGCTGTCTTTTCAAAATTTATCATCATTCTCATATTCATCAATTACTTTTACTTCTTCAATCAGTCATCATGAAATATCCCTGGCTATTCATGCTAAATCAAAAATATCTATCTCATTTACTAGTTCCAATTTTCATCATTCCTTTGGTTTTTCTCCTTTTCTAATAAATTTATCTTTGCTAGTAAGGAATGAAATGTCTTTGTATACAGGAGGGAACACACTAATTTCCTTATATGTATCTAGGTTTCATCGTTGATTAGTGATCCTTTTATCTTTACTCCAGAATATTCTTATATCGGGGATTCTTTTTAAAGCCATAGCCAATCTTTCTATTCCAAATCAAAAAGCTCGTCATGTATAGTTTTCTGGATCTATTCATAGTTTTTCTAAAACCGTCGGATTGACTACTCATGCTCAGAGTACCTCGATTCGTTTTCACTCATATTCTACTTCTGCTTCCAGGCTATCTACTGTATAAGGGAATGTATCTTCATTAAATCTATACTTTACGTTTTCTCCAAATAATGTTTTTATAGTGTTTGATAATACATCTTTTAATGTTGATTGATCAATAGTTCATTTTTCTTTTGAAAGGATTCTCAATCCGTCGATCTGATGAAAGCATTCATGATGATGTTTATCTAAAGTATCTACACGATATACTTTTCATTGAGATAACGCTCTTACTTCTCCTGTTTTTTCTAGTTTTGATTTCCCATTTCATTCCAGTAAATAATAATATCGCATCACTGAAGTGTGTGGTCTCAAGAGCATACTTTCGTTTTTGTTTTCTGACTTTTTGACGAAATAACTATCACTCGGTCTTCTTGCTACATGATTTTCTGAAAAATTGAATAGATCAAAGGTCTCCCATTCGGATACTATTTCAGGCGTTGTTATATTATCAAATCATTTGAAAAATTCTGATTCAAGTATTTTTTCTATGATCATATTTATCGGATTACCTTTTATTTTATGTAGGCTTGGCATAGCAAGAACCCTTAGAATACGATTATAATAAGCTTTCTCTCTTTCTGATAGTGATTCATCCTGTATTTTTGCTTCAATGTATCTTATCCGTTTATTATCATCTCAATGTATTTCTATTTTTTCTCAATTTATTTCTGTACTTTCTAATATAGTAAAAAGTTCTTCAGTATTGTTTGGTAATTTTTTATTATTATCTGTGATACTTTTTTTTTGCTTCTCCATGATATAGTAATAAATAGTAAAATGTTTATAGCATGAACATATAGTTGTAAAAAAAGAAAAAAACTGACAAAGATAGGAAAAAAAAGATATCTCATGGGAACCTATATATTATCTGGTATATTATTCTCAAAATATTGTTTTCATCCATTAGTATATATTTTTTTAAAAAAAACCTCTAGAGGTATTCTAGAAGGTACATTTGTTATTTTTCTAGAAAAGCCTCTTATCCTGAAGGAAAAGTAAAGAAAGCAAAGAAGTTTTTTCTAGTAGTTGTATTCATGTTTTTTGAAATATGATAAGACGTTGTTGGGACTAAAAGATATGTTTTTGTGATAGTATTACAAGACATTTTGGTAAAAAAATACCACCCAATATGGGTGGTATCATATTTAAGATGTAAACACTTTGTGAAGTGCTGATTTGTATATTTTGACGAATGCATCAACGTCATTGCTATCAGCAAGGGGGGACATAATTGCAATTCTGTTTACGAGAATAGGATCGCCATCTTTTCCTTTGTTGAGATTCGTTTCTGATACCAAGACGCCATTTTTACCATCGCTTGCCAATTCTGCTCTGATCTTTCGTACTAGTTCATTGTCTCGTGTAAGAGATCCCGTAGTTGGTTTGAACGTCAGGAGATTGAGTGTCTGCTTGCTAGTAACGATAATCGGTGGCTCCTGTGATTCATTCTCCATCAATCTCTTACTTAGTAATTTAGTTGTTGCTATGGTTTGCAGAAGCGCTGTCTTAATCGTATCCTTGCTCATGGTAATGAGTGTAAGGTAGGTAGATAACAGTCCTGATGATGCCATACTTCCTGTGATAGTGACTCCACCTCTGTGATCAGAGAACGTTTCAATGTATGTTTCATCAGAGATTCCTGTAGTGCATGTACCGATATACGGTGAATCAGTTGAAATATTCCGAAAGGTAATAGCATCTTTGACACAAAGGAATCCAGCGCCAAATGGTGTCCATAGATGTTTATGAGCATCAATGGTCACTGAGTCAGCTACTGTCATTGCTTCTCTATGCTCTTTGAATGCATCAAGCAAAAGAAATGGTCCGCCATAAGCTGCATCGATATGCCACCAAATGTCGTGAGTTTTTTGATATTCCTTAATTACTTTTGCGATTTCTGGGATATCATCACAAGCTCCTGTTTCTGTTGCCCCAAATACAGAGACGATACCTACTGCTATATCGTTAGGCCCAAGCATTTCTAGTGCGGTACTTACGTCTTGTGCTGATGCACTAAAGTTCTTTGTTTTGATTTTTACCAGGTTGTTGAGTCCTATACCCAGGCTTTGAGCTATTGCTTCAAAACTATAGTGTTTGGTGTCTGGTACGAGTATTTTGAGGGTTTTGGGGCATCCTTGTACCCCTACTTCACGAAGATTGATGTGAAGTTGTTTTCTGGTGATTTCATAGACGGCCAATTTCATCGCCAACATATTTGCTTCTGAACCACCAGTTGTAGATAATGCGACTGCTCTAGGCATGTTTTCCATACCGATGATTTCAAGTAGCATCCGACTCAAACGTTTATGGAGTTCCGTACCGATTTTGGAAACTTCTGCAGAGACGATGTTTTCATTGATGAGTGTACCCAATATGGACGCTATCTTACTGATATTCGTCGGGTCAGTAAGCATATGATACCAGGTTGTTGTAGGATCGAAATATAAGCGTTCTTTGGCTACAGCATCGATAAAGGCGTTTACGATATCGTCAGTTTTCCAACTAGTCGTATTATGCTCTATGTCATCGAGCGTTTCACCAAAAGATCTGGATAGTGTAGAGCAATGGTTTTCTGCTCCCTTCATCTCCAATTTTTGGAGCATGCGAATAATCATGGTTGCTAATTGTTTAGGATTTTCTTTAAAATCACTAAAGTCACTTTCATTTGTTTCGGATTGTGTTTTCATAGTTTGTTCCCTCCTTTTTTATTGTTTGTTAATGACCACTGATGTTTTTTTGTTTTGATTTTTATTTGTATGTAGGTCATAGTTGTACAAAAAAAGAAAAAAACTGACAAAACACAGAAAAATATATATTTTCTTTGTAATCTAGCTTCTCATCTATATATTCTTATGGTAGTTATTTATCTCTTTTAGCTCAATTTTTCTCTCTTTTTGTCTGAATATATCAAAAAAAGGGTATTTTTTTAAAAAAAAACTCATCATAAAAATATAGATGAGAGAAAATGAAAAAATGTAATTATTTATAGTTTTTTTAGAATGGCATTGATAGTAGATGTACTATAGTTTGGCATAGCAAGAGTTTCTAGGATTCTTACGGTCTGCTTTTTGAGATGTATCTTTTTGAAGAGAATATCATAGTATATATTATCATAGATGAAGGTAAAAAAATCATGGATATGGATAAAGCTTTTTTCCTTCTGTAAATAATCTTTTATGATATCTTTGACCAATCTATCCAGATCATGAATTGTATTGTTTCTTATGAGAGCAATCAAATGAATATGCTGATCAGTATCCAATCATGATTGGTAAGGTTTCATGTAATGTACTGAAAAAATATAAAGTGAATAATTACATTGCTCACTCTATTTTTTCAAAACAAGAAAAAAACGGAAGAAATGAAGAAAATTAGGTATATTTGATGACGCTTGGTTAAGGGACGGTTTTTATCTCGGTCATCCTTTCTTTGATCATGTCTATAATATCTATCTGTCAATTTGTTTCTGCTACAGGTAGTGCTTGCTCTAGTACATCGATGGTGTCTATTTGTTTCAACGATCGTTCGCCAAGATCTATATATCATTTTATACAGGCACAACCAAGGGCGTATGCTAATATATTACAGATTTCTTCCATGTTTTCTGTCTTTGTTCTAAACCATTTTATTATCTCTAATTCTCAATTCCAACACGCTAACATAAGTCCGTTAGATCCATATGTATTTTTTTGATTTATATCCTCTGTTTTGTCATGTAACCGTTCTGCTATTTCTGGATTTCATCCTAAACAAGCCCACATAAATACATCCATTCACTCATTATCTTTTTTATTGATATCAATCTTGTCAGATAACCATTTCACTACCTCCAATTCTCAGTATTTGCAGGCTAACATGAGTGCATTTATTCATCTATTGTTTTTTTCATTGATATCTACTTTGTCCGCTAGCCATTGTGCTACCTCCAATTTTCATTTTGAGCAGGCATAAAGAAATGCATTCATTCACTCATTATCTTTTATATTGATGTTTGCTCCATTTTCCCATAGCCATTGTACTATTTCTCTATGTCATCTTCCACAGGTTTTCATGAACGTTGAGATTCCATCATTATCTTTATCGTCGATGTTGTCTATATTTTGTAATAATGATTTTGCTATCTCTATATATCATGCAAAACAGGCCCACATAAATGTTGTTCTTCAGTTGTTGTCTCTTATATTGATGTCTACTTTATCAGCCAACCATTTTACTATATCAATTTGTCAAGCCAGACTTGCCCGCATACATGCAGTTATTCCATCATTATCTTTTTCGTTAATGTTGTTTACTTTGTCCGCTAACCATTGTATCACCTCTAACTTTCAGTTTGTACAGGCTATCATAAATGCGGATTGTCATCCATTGTCTTTTTCGTTAATGTCTATTTTATCTGCTAGCCATTTAGCAACTTCTAGTTCTCAGTTCTTGCAAGCATGCATGAATGCGTTTCTTCACTCATTATCCTTTATTGTTGGATCTACTTCTCTTCCCCAAAATCTCTGTTTCAGTTTTATTTTCTTCTTTTGAGCTTTTTGGAGTGGAAATATTGTTTGATCGTATAATCGCTTTGCCGTATCTAATTTTCATTTCGCACATGCCCATATAAATCCTGTTTTGCCTTCATTATCTGGTTCATTGATATTTTCTATAAGCTCTTTGAATGTCCGAACCATGGTGGTGTCTCAGGATAGGCACGCCCAGATAAATGCCGTCTTCCCTTTATTGTCTTTTGCATTGATGTCTACTTTAGCCGCTTCTTTTTTTATTTTAGATGCGAATGTCCATCTGGATGAATTTACATTTCAGGTTGCGTCTGAACAAAATCGCATAAATGCAGTTCTCCCAGAGAGATCTCTTTCATTAATATCATCTACTTTATCAAATAATCGATCTATGATATTTCATCTTCAACCTATACAGGCCCACATAAATGCAGTCATCCCATCGTTATCTTTTTTATTGATATCTGGTGTTCTATCAAATAATCGCTTTGCTAAATCTTCTCTTCAACTAGAACAAGCCCGTATAAATCAATTTCTTCATTCATTATCTTCTTCATTGGTATCGATTATCTTATCGTATAGTCGTTGCACTATCTGTGTTTTCCCATTTGAACAAGCATGTAAAAATGCACTTGTTCAGCTATTATTTTTCTCATTGATGTTATCTATTCTTGTAGACAACCATTCGGCTACTTCTGATCTTCCATTATGACAAGCTCGCATAAATGCTGTTCATCCATCTATATCTTTTTCGTTGATATCTATTTTGTCTGCTAGCCATTGCACTACTTCCAGTTTTCATTCTTCACATGCTTTCATAAGTGCATTTCTTCCTGTATTGCCTTTCTTGTATATGTCTTCTCCCTTATCGAATAATCGCTGAACTAATTCAAGATTGCCACTTCCACATGCGAACATAAATGCTGTCGTTCCTTCAATATTCTCTTCGTTTGTATTACCTGTCTTTTCGTACAATCGTTTTGCTATCTCTATCTTTCCGTTTAGGCAAGCCCGCATAAATGCTGACATTCATATATTGTCTTTTCCGTTGATATCTATTTTGTCCGCTAACCATTGTGCTACTTCTAGTTGTCATTTTAGGCATGCGAACATAAATGCGTTTCTTCACTCATTGTCCTTTTCATTACTATCTGCTTTATCTGACAATCGTTGCGCTGTCGCTAATTCTCATTGATAACAAGCCCAGATAAATGCCGTTTTCCCCTCTTTATCTTTTTCATTTATATTCTTTACTTTATCCTCTAAGAATTTTACAATCTCTAATTTCCCATGTTCGCAAGCTATCATAAATCCTGTTTCTCCCTCATAATTTTTTTGATTAATATCATCTATTTTGTCGCTGAATAATTTGACCATATCTAATCTGCCATCTTTACATGCACACATAAATACATTATCTCATCTATTGCCTTTTTGATTTATATTATCTATTCTATTATATAGCCATTCTACTATTTCCCATTTTCAGCTTTCATAGGCCTCTATAAATGGTGCTTCTCTTCCTTTGTTACTATCTTTATTTATATCATATCATTGGTTTGCGAGAAATTCTACCATCTCTGTATATCATTCTTTAATCGCAGTAATAAGGATGTTCTCTTTATAATTGAGATGGTCAATTGAATATTGCCCAGGGAAGAGCTCTTTCCATCTCTTCTTTAGTGGAGCAAACCATGAGGTATCTACTACTACTACTTCTTCTTTGGGTTTCGTTCTTAACTCATCAAGCGCATCTGGTCTTTCTTTGAAGTATCTCAAGAGGAAGTAACTTTCAAAGCTTTTATGTATGAAATCATAGCTGCCATTGTCGTCTATTTTCAAAAGGAATCCTAATGATTGTCTATCTTTATTTATATTGTATTTTTCAATGATCGCACCTATCTCTTCGTTGATGCTTTTACTTTCTTGTATCCTTTTTTTGTAAGCAATTTCTTCCAATGCTTTATATCTATTAGATATTTCCAGTACTTCTGCTTTGGCTAGTGCTTCATTGTCTGCTGTGTGATCATAATTTCAGGGTTTATATTTACCTTCTCGTTTACTTAGTCTTTGTTTGGTTATCTCTTCAAAAAGCCTTCGTTTGCTGTTTATGATTTCTACATTATCTCATCATTCATTGATGAGTTCACATAATATGATGACAAAAAGAGCATTTTTATCAGTATATTCCTCTCAAAGTTCTTCTCTTAATGTATTATATCTTTCTATTTTCTTTTCGTCTTCCCCAAAATAATCTTTCACATATTTCATAGGATCTTTCATTCCGGTGAGGGAATATTGTTTTAAATCTCCATCTTGTATATATCCATATCTTGTCGTGATAATGCATCTATCAGTTTCTCTAGAGAGTTCTTTAATCCATGTTAAAAAGTTTTCTACTCCGTTTTGGTTACAAAATTGACTTTCATCCAGAGATTCAAAGTAATAGAGAATAGGTGATGTATGGTCTTTATAATATTCTTTTTGTGTCTTAATCTCTTCTTGTACCTGAGCCCATTGTTTTTTACTTAATTGGACGAATATAGGGAAATATGTCTTGAAATTATGAGTAAAATACTCTTTTTTGAGGGTCTCTTGGATATATGCTGAAAAGAATGACTTTCACGCTCCACCATCTCCTTCTATATACGAAATTTTGCTGTTTTCTAAAATATTCAGACAATCTTGTTGAATCTTTTCGTCTGAAATTTGAAAATTATTAATGATAGGTTTATTTATTCCCTTATGAAATCTTTTATCCAATGCCTTATTTTTTATAGTGAATATCTGTGGTTCTATATGTGTATCGTGGTTTTTCATTAAATTCTCATAATAGTCTATTCTTTCAAGTACCTCTTGGCCAGCATGTCTCTGAAAATTGTTTAATGGTGAGTTGAGAGATAGTTTTTCGAAAAAATTTTTGGGTATAGTATCTCAATCGCTATTGCATTGCATTTTAAAATATGCACGTAATTCATCATTTACTATTCCATCTACGTATACAATACGGAGAAAAAAATCTATATACTCTATCACTATGTTTCAATCCCTTATATTTATGTTTCAATTTTGAACTTCATTGATCAAATGCTTTGTGT
>Ga0209697_10009647_pt1 | contig 10630 bp, 13 predicted proteins | sample AliMusrvi5mmetaG_FD_184115 | JGI IMG/M metagenome (GOLD analysis project Ga0209697, IMG submission 184115) | Freshwater lake bacterial and archeal communities from Alinen Mustajarvi, Finland, to study Microbial Dark Matter (Phase II) - Alinen... | ecosystem: Environmental > Aquatic > Freshwater... | reverse complement strand
ACATTATCCCCAGCGTGCCCACCCATGACGCAACTGGCATAGCGCAGGGCCAGTTCCAGGCTGTTGGTATCGCCGGTCAGCGCGGCGTATTTAACCAGCGGCTCAATGGCCAGGCCGTCGCGAAGGTTGTCAATCTGCGGTGCCAGCGCCGGTCCCGGTTTGTCGTTTGTGAACTCGTCCGACGGCCAGGCTACCCACGGGCCCCAGACTGGATCGGTGCCGCGAAGGGTGGCGAATCGTTCCAGCCCGCGCACCATCCGCTCGATCAGTGGCTGGAGGCGCGCCCGATCTTGCGGTTGGGTTTCATACCAGCGGACTAGCGCTCGCAGCGTCCGGCTTTGGTCCCAGATTTGGTAATGATATTCCTTCCTGGCGGCATCGGCCTGGTAGTAGATCAAGCCCGTGTCAGGGTTGAGGTTGGTCAGGAGGTATTCACGCTGGCCTCGCTCCACTTCCCCGCCGGTGGCGAGGTCGCCCGTCGCCTCGCGGAGTCCGGTCCAGGAAAGAAGGGCCCGCGCGGTGCAATCGCCAACGTCCCACTGGGCATGGTTGCGTTTCACGGTGGGCAGCAACGCGCAGTCGAACACTGTCCGATAATATCCCTCCTTGCCATCGAGCCGTCTTGGCGCCTTGGTCATGAAGCCTTCGAGCGCCCAGCGGGCCTGCACTTCCGGCTGGAAAGTCCGCAGCCCCCGCACTGCCTCCGGATACCACACGGCATCGCGCTTCGCTTCGGCCGCTTCCAGGCGGGCCCGCGCGGCGGCGGCCGCGATTTCCACCTGACCGGCGGCCTCGTCATACAACTGCCGCACCTCGCCGACGCTCAAAGCCCGGTCATAAATCCGCACGTCATCAATGCAGCCGTCAAAGAACTCCCAGTTCCCTGCGAAAGAACCGATATACGCCGGCGCCGCGCCTTCCGTGGGGATGGGACCGGAGGCGAGTTCCAAGCCGATTTCCGCTCCGTCCCAATAGACGCGCTTAGCCGTGCCGTCGTAAGTCGCGGTGGCGAGATGCCAGCGCTCATCCAAGAGGCGTTGCGCAGGCACCGGCGCCGAGAGTTCCTGGTAACGGCCTTGGAGGTTCAGCCCAAAAGCCAGCAGCGTTCCGTTTTCGTGGAAGGCAAACAAATGGCGTTGGTCGCCGTCCTCCTTCCGGTAGATGACACGGGCGCCGCCCAGTTGGGCGGGAAGAACCCAGGCGCTGATGGTGATCTGCCGGACGGGCTTGAGTTGGACGGAATGCGGAATGGAAACGAACTGAGTCGCACCATTAAGTTGCAGGGCCGAACCCAGAATGGAGGTGATTCTTTGCGGGCCGTTAACCAGGGCGCCGTGCAGGCCGTGCCCGCTGGAGTCAACGGCCTGGTTGCCGGAAGCCTCATCAAATCTCCAGTGGGCCACCAGGCCGCTGGGTGATGGAACCACTGGCTCTGCGCCCGGAGATGACGAGGGACTCACCAGGACTGCGATCAACACTATCAGCAAAGCACTCCAATGAATGTGCTCAAATAGAGTGGGGATTGTGTTACTACTGATAGGAATTTGCTTTTCGGCCGCCCGCACGTAATCAGCGCTGCGCGGGTGAATGAGGATTGGTTTTTGGGTCTCACCAAGCATGGCGTTGTATGGACAGAGGGGTGCCAGGGTGTCAACCGGTAATATTTGTCGTTCTTTGGGCGGTCTTGGCCCTGGGGGGACGGCGTTTCGCGACGACGTGCATAGGGTTCCGGCAGACGGGGCAACGAAGCCGTTCCAAATACCACGTGCGCAGAATTAGCGTCCGGCTGGCGGGACCGGCATACGCGGCAGGGCGGTTTGCAAAAGAAGGGCACTCTCCAGCATGACTATGCCTCGGCAGTTGCGGGAAGATCATTCTGCCTTCTACGGACAGCGATGGCGTAGCTTGGCTTTCTTGTGGTTCTAGACCCCATCGAGAGTGAACTCGTCCCGCACGAAATCACTCGCATTGCCCGCGGAGGGGCGGCATATTACGGGCATGAATTCGATCGTGCTGGAGCAGAAGAACTTGCGTCCGGAGATCATCCAGCGTGTTGAGGCCATGGACGATGAGAGCCTGGTGGTGCTCCATAGGATCCTGTTGAACATAGAGAAGGAGCGACTGTGGAGCGAACTTTCCGCCGAAGCTGAGCAAGACCGGTGTTCGGGAAAGTTCGAGCGACTGCCTGAGATCATCCGCCAAGCGCGCGTCGAACTGGGCAAGGGATGATTCTCTGCCTTGACACGAACACCGTCGTACAGGCCCTGGCGCAGCATCACCCCTTTCATCCCATTCTGGACGCCTGGGTTGCCGGACGTTTGACTTGGGCGGTGTCTACTCCCATTCTGCTCGAATACGAGGAGGTCCTCACACGCTTGAGCGGGCCGGCCCGATGGCGCAAGCTGGCGCGGCTCATGGATCTGGCCGAACTCACCAGCGGAAATCTCCTCCGGGTTACGCCCTCCTTCCAGTTTCGCGTCGTTCCCGCAGACCCCGACGACAACATCTTCACTGATTGCGCCATCACTGCGGGCGCCGATTACCTGCTAACGGAGGATGCCCATTTCGCACCCTTGGCAGACGCGGGTTACAGACCTCGCCCCATATCGCCGCAGCAATTTGTCTCCCAATTCATTGCCAGCGCCAGATGAATAGCCCAATGGGTAGGATCTCGACAGGATCCGCGTAGACTCAAGTAGGCTGACGGATGGGCATCCAGGCCGGGAGGTTTGCCAGAGCGGTCAAGTCCCGCTCCAAAAAGGCCTGCTCCCCCACTCCCGAATGGAACATTTGTAGCATGACTTTGCTTTTAGGTGCCGCGTCGATCCGAAGCTGCTCAAGCGGGCGGCTAAAGTAACCGAGGAGCCAGGCACATTCTTGCCCGAAGCGGTGCGCATTGTTTTTGCCCAGGTTGCTCGCATTGGCAGCCTGCCCTTTTCCCTCTCCACTGAATCCGGGCCGGACGTGTTAGTCAATAAACCAACCCGAGACGAAATCATGAGGAGCATGGATGACACCGAAACCTGGTGAAGTTTACCTGGTGGATTTGGGCATGGCGGAGATCAGGGCTGCCATTCGTTGGGCCTTAGATCTCCGAGGCGGGCATCAGCGGCGCATCCCAAACCTTTCACCTGAAGAATCTATGCCCTGTTTTTGCCGGCGGGCGCGTTAAATGGCCATCGGGTGCGGCGAGCGTATCTGGGGAAGATTAAGTTGCGGACGGAGGAAAGGGCATGCGGGCCGTCATTCTGCATTCTTCATTCTGCCTTCTCTTAGCTGCGGACTGGTGTCAATAGTCAGCACCCCACACTTGCTAGCCGGACTCAGGGCTTCAGCAGCCGCAGGGGACTATTCTCCATTCTGCATTCCCCTCGTCTGTGGCGCACATCCTCCGGCGTAAATATGACATGCTCGCGAACCCTATCTGGCAGGTGCCGGCTCTGGAGGCGTAGTAAGTTAGTGCACGTGTCCGAGTGAGTGGTGCCGAGACGGGAAATGGCGCCGGTGGCGCGGCCTTACTTTCCAGTAACCACGCCAGTAAGCAAGGGTGAACCCCAACCACCCACCGCTGACCAGCATCCCCAAAAGACAAAACGGTGAGAAAAAAGCGGCTTCCTCACTGAGATCGAGCAGAGGTTTCGCAGGGGTTTCTTTGGCGGTTGAAGGAGTTGGTGCCGCGCTGCCAGGACTCCTATTGTTTGCGCTCGAGAAACCGTCCTTGGCAGCAGGATCGTAAAAGCGAACCGGGCTTGAGTAAAGGGATATGAGGAGGCTCGTGAAGCAAGCAATGAGCCCACTGCTGGCAATGAGATTAAACCAGCGCATCCGAAGCCAGGACATTTCATGCAGTCGCCGCCTCAATTTGCGTCGTTCCTCAAGCGATAGATGCTTCTTAAAGCGCTCCCGGAATAAGGTCACGACGATAATGGTCACAAAGATGGAGCAGGGGATCGACGCAGTCAGCGCCATTAGTAGGGGATCCCATTGCTCGTAGAATTTACTGTGCCAACGCGAGGGGTGAAGCGCATCGCCGCGGAACATCACCAGTAATGAGCTGAATATGCCCAGCGCTATGGAAAGCAAGGCATAAAGCCATGGCGGCTTGCGGTGCCGCAAGATCGACAGGCTGCACAGAATGCTGGCCAGGAAACCTGCAACCACCGGCGCAAGCAGGAAACCAAGCAAGATCAGAAGCGATGTCGGAAACGAGTTCACCTTTTAACTTGTAGCGCCCCTCCGGCGGGCATGAGCTCGGATACGAATTTGCCTTTTGTGTTCCCGCATTTGCTCCGCGCTGCTCGGGTGAGGGAGAATTGGTTTTTGGATCTCACCAAGCATGGCGCGACGCTGACCGAGGGATGCCGGGATGTCAATCGATAATTTTTGCCGTTTCTTGAGCGGTCTTGGCCCTGGGGCGCCGCGTTTTGGCGGGAGGGGTACGCAGTCCGGGCACAGATTGGCCGTGAGCAGACGCGGTTGGACCCTGGCCCAAGCCGGAAACGGCGGTGTGCAGGCGCACTCCGGTATTCCAGCCTACCAGTGTGGGGATGCGTCTCTGTCCGTGAGCACATTTTCGTAGTCGGGCCGCGGGTCCACATGCCACGCGCTTACAATTAGCTTCCGGGCGGCGGGACGACATAAGGTGCCGGGCGGTTTTCTCCACTCTGCATTTCCTTAGGCTGTGGCGCACATCCTCCGACGTAATTAGGACAATCTGACGAACCCTTTCTGCAATCCGCGTTCAATTGCATTCCGCAGCCGCCACCCGGCCCGGCTGACTTGCTTATCCGGCAACGTCCTGTAGCAGAACGCATAACATTCTCATAATCAAGCTGACAGGTAATTGATTCCAAGGCTGAGGTCGGTTAAGTGGTCACTTAACCGACACAGCCCGATAGAACCTTTTCATGTGGTTGGCGGGAGTCTCGGTGTCAATAAACAGATACGGTGAGGAGGGCAGCACCAGGTTCGTCAGGGTGGTCCAGTTAGTGCTGGGTAAAGCGTTGGCGTAATCGATTCGATAGGTGCCTCCCACCGTGCCCGCGATCTGGAGCCCCGCGTAGAGGTCGATATCCAGGGAGGCTTGTTCCGGATACACCTGTTCCTTCCGTGCGATCGCCATATCATCGAAGCCATAGCCATCAAGAGCTCCGGCGCCGCTGAATTCGACTCGGATGAATGGGCTCTCGGTGTCCACTACGCCAAAGAATAAGACACCACCACTTCCCTGAGGTATGGTGGACGGAACCGGCAAAGCGGTGCGATTACCATTGGTCGACACCAGCGTAATCGTCATGGTTGCAACCTCAACATCGGTGGCGAAAAAACCAAAAGCGGCTTGAGGACTTGAAAAGTCAATACTAAAGGTCTCCTCCACGAGCAAACACCGGTCGCTGGAGATGGGAAATATGCCCATTTCGGTGCCTGTCGGAATATCCAAGATCTTAAGGGTGGAACCGCTCGAGAGCGCCGCGGTGTCGGTACCAAAAGTCAGCGTTGCCGGAGCGGTGCCGGGGGTGTAAGCCTCGAAGGTTTCTACCGCAGCTCCCGGAAGACGCGACAAGAATCGATTTGCTGCCGCTTGAGCGTTGGGAATCGCGGTTAATCGCGGTACTTGATTGGGTCCGCCTTGGTTAACTGGCAGGGATGGGGTGGTGTCCTGGCCAAAGTAGGTGACCGGGGTTGCACCCAGAGTCCAGGAAGAAACAATGAGGAGAATGATTACCGCGCTTAAGGTTTTCATGAGGGAGTGTTTCTTGGTAAATGACTGACAATAATTTGCTTCTTGCGCTCGCGCATGTACTCAGCGCTGCGCGGGTGAGGGAGAATTGGCTCTTGGGTCTCACTAAGCATGGCGCAGTAATGACAACCGAGTGCCGGAATGTCAACCAGTAATATTTTCCGTTCCTGGCACGGTCTTGGCCCTGGGGCACGGCGTCTTAGCAGGAGGGATGCGAAGTCCGGGCACAGACTAGCCGCGAGCAGGCGCGGTCGGACCCTGGCCCAAGCTGGAAACGGCTGTGTGCAGGCGCACTCCGGTATTCCGGCCTGGCAGCGTGGGGAGGCGCCTCAGTCCGTGAGTACGTTTTCGTAGTTGGTGACGCGCCTGGTCCAAAAAGGCTTGCGCCCCCAGTCCCGAATGGAACATTCCTAGCATGACTGTGCTTTTCAGGTGCCGCGTCGATCCGAAGCTGCTCAAGCGGGCGGCTAAAGTAACCGAGGAGCTAGGCACGTCCTTGCCGGAAGCGGTGCGCATTTTTGTAGCCCAAGTCGCTCGCACTGGCATTGTGCCCGTTTCCCTCTCCACTAAATCCGGGCCGGATGCGTTAGTCAATGAAGCGGTCCGAAACGAAATCATGAGGAGCCTGGATGACACCGAAACCTGGTGAAGTTTACCTGGTGGATTTGGTCGTGGCGGGGTTTGCGAGAGTGCCGGGTGGCAAAGGCTCGCACCGCAAGTTTCGGCACGCGCGATTCCCCGGCTCGGTTATCCTGAGCGGGGGGGCCGGCGAGGATGCGCGCAAATACCAGGAAAAGCAAATCCGCAACGCGATTCGCGAGGTGAGCCGATGAAGACTGAAGACCGCTACTTGAAATTCGTCCGTTGGAGTGACGAGGATGGCCTTTACCTGGGCTATTGCCCGGACCTCTTCCCTTGGGGCGGCGTCTGTCACGGCGCGACCGAGGAGGATGCCTACCACCAGCTCACTGAGCTCGTCCGCGAGGAGGTCGAAGAACTACAGCGCGCCGGCAAGCATCTTCCGGAAGCAGCCACGCGCCCGATGCGTGAGGCCGTGCTGGCCTGAACCAATAAGAATTTGCTTTTTGGTCCGATCACTACGGGAGTAGGCGCGTTGGTCTGGTTGTACGCCTGGCCACGGCTGCCTGCAAGACCAGTAACCCATCAGTCCGGCACCGCGTAACGAGTTGAATACCCATAGAGCGATTCCTGTTTTTGCATCCGAGGATTCTATGCCTCATCTCTGTCGGCAGGCCCGTTGAATGGCCATCGGTTGCTGCGAGGAGCTCTCTGGGAAAACCGGCTGAGGGCGGCGTGAATGGCACCGATCATTCTTCATTCCACATTCTTCATTCTGCCTTCTCTTAGCTGCGGATTGGTGTCAAAAGTGAAGCACCCCACACTCGCTCGCCGAACTCATGGCTTTAGCAGCCGCAGGGACCTATTCTCCATTCTGCATTTCCCTTGGCTGGGGCGCACATCCTCCGGCGTAAATGTGACATTCTCACGAACTGGCCGACCCTTTCCGGGCAAACCTTTGGTCTGACCCGCCACCGGATACTCCAGCGGAAGCATGACGTTCTCATGCACTCCTTCATCGTGGTTCATCTGGCCTATGGGGGTTGCAGCACCAACACACACCGGAAGCCAATGGCGCTGTCGGCATGGTCGTAATGACGGTCCAAGCTGTACGACGACAACAGATGATCGGGTTCACCGTTGGCCCAAGACGCGCCCCGCAACCCGTAGTCTTCACACCACTGCCATACATTGCCCTCCACATCATACAGCCCAAGACGGTTGGCTTTGAAGCTGCCCACCGGAGAGGTGTGCTCAAAACTGTCAACCCCTAAGCTCTGAGCGTAATTTCCAACGCCCTCGGGCGGCGGCCACTTGCTGCCCCACGGGTAAACGTCCTTGTTTTCCAAGCCCACCGCTCCTTCCCACTCCCAGTTGGTCGGGAGCCGATAGCTTTGCCGGCTATTTAAGAGGCCCTGGTTCTGTTCCCGCTTGGTCAACCACACGCAAAACGCCTTCGCATCCCACCGACTTACGTTCACTACAGGATGCGTCGCCCCTTGTTCAAATTCTGAGGTGCCCAGCCATCCTCGGCCGGTGTCACGGACAAACGCTTGGTAGTCCTGCACGCGAACATCCCAGATGCCGAATAACACCGGCTCGGCTGGCACCGGCACGAATTTCATGCCGAGGCTGTTGACGAATGGGTTCTCTGTGGTCGCGGCGGCAGGGGCTATCGGCGGATGGCTTGGTGCAGGCGAAGGAGAGCTGTCTATGGCTGGAGCGGTCGGCGTCACACGGATGTCCGAGAGCGGCTCTTGAGAACTTGTTTGGAACAGCACCCGTACTCCGACGAGCAGCAGAACTATGCAGGCAGCCACGCCGAAACCGGCGAGCCAACGCCTTCCCGCTAAGCCTAGCCCGCCTCTGGCCGAGGGCGCGGAACTCAGCGGTGGCTCTTCTTGTTGCCCCGCCTCCTCGGGTCTCCACTGCTCTTTCCACGTGCTAGCCTCCGCCTGGAATTCTGCCCCCGCTTGTTCGGCCGCATCGGCCCGTGCTTGTTCCGCACGGCCATCCCCCTGCTCACTTGCCCTTGCTTCCGCTTCCTGACTGGCCTCTTCCTGCTCCTCCTCCTGAGCCCGCCTGTCGGCTTCGGCGCGTCCCCGTTCCCCTTCCTCTTCGGCCGCACGTAAGTAAGCCTTGATGGTCTGATAGGCATGGTTTATCTGCTTGGTTTTTTCGTTGGCTTTCCTTTGGAAGCTCGGATCGTTTGGGAATCGGTCAGGGTGCCAAGCTTTAAGCTGATCGCGGTACGCTCCTTTGATCTCTGTGAGGGAAGCCGGCGGGTTTAGGTCTAATACTCGATAGCAGTCTCGAACTTCTTCAGTCATGCCCGTCCTCGTACTTGTACGCCCTCAGAGGGACGATAATATGGCCTCGGCACCGTGTATCTTTTTGATCGGGAAGCATGAGACCGCACTTTGGTGACGCAGATTACCAGCACTTCATAGGTTCTCGCTTCTTGCCGCTGCCCAACAAAGCAACGCCGCCTGCCAGGCACATAGCGGCTCCAAAACCCAGCATGAACATTCTGGACCATGGCTTCTGACGCAATTTCTGAATTTCTATTTCCGCCGCAAGATCACCCCTTACGAGCGCAACTCCTTCTGCACCGCTTTCCTCCAAGAGCGTGTTTGCAACCAATTATCGTACGCGGCGAAGATTAAATAGCCTAAGTATGAGCCAAAGCAAACAATTATAACACCCATCACTTTCTTCATAAACAGCCCAATTTGGTTATTCCCTATAATTGTCGCGTGTTGTTGGTGCTGCCTTCCTCGCCGCCCCAGCGGACCTGTTCCTTGTTCTGGACGCTGGTAGGAACTTGCTTCTTCGCGCCTGCGCATGTACTCAGCGCTGCGCGGATGAGGGAGAACAGCTTTCGGATCCCACTCATGGTGATTTGATGCTGCCAGACCGGAGGCGCTAGGTCAAGGACAAGCTCTGGCGGTTTCCGGGCGGTATTGGCCCCGGACGGCTGCGAGGCTACCAAACCTCGGTAGACCTGGTGCCCTTCAAGCCCTCGTAATCACCACCGGCTAGAGGAGGTCAGGATACGAAGCTCACCTTCTCACGAAGCACCCTGAGGGCGGTTTTCGGCTTGTCGCCGTCGCCCTGAACCAACCCATCACCTGGGAATAAGTCAACACCCTCGTAGCGAAAGGAAGGCATATTTCGTCGCCGCCCTGCGCCTGTTTTCACGTAGAGCGTATCCCCGTTTCTAAACACTGCCGCGATCAGGGTGCTGTTCCCAGCTCGATGGTCGAGAGTTGTATCTTTCGGCACCCTCTTGATCTCGCTGAGACTGCTGTCAATCAGATATCCAAATGGCCTTTTGACCGCTTTCACCTTTGTTCTCATAATCTGATGTTATCAAGCTATTAATCTGGCGTCAAGGCATTTCCGAATCCCAAGCCATTCGTGACCGTGCTCTACGGATTTCCGGGAGTAGAAGAGGTTTCCAGTCGCTCCATTGCTCTCACCGTTTGGCCTTCCTATGCCGGTGCGACCAGGAGCGTGAGAGCAAAGCTTTCCAGGGTATAGACAGCCAGCGCTTAAATGGGCTGAGCAATTCCTGCCGGATGTAGAGCGGATTGCTGACCGTGACATCGAAGCCGCCTTGGGCGAAGACTTTGAGGAAGGCGGACTGCCGATCTATGAGCTCGCTGGTTTGTTCTTGCGTCAGCGCCAATTTGCCTGATGTGAATGCTGATGCCAGTAGCGATCCGCCTTGCGTGCTTCTTCCTGCAATCCCAAGACGGGAAGATTTATCCGGTCCCGATTATTCCGCAAAGAAAGCGGCGTTCTTGTGGCGGCCCTTTGGTTTTCCTCAATGGGTTTCATTTCGTGTTTTCGTCGCAGTGGCGCTCGTCCCCCGTGCCGCGCAACGGTCAAACCGGAGATTGGAATCCCAACGATACGCACCCGAGCAGGCGATGCCTAGACGTATTGCGGCTACGAATCTACGTTGACCCGTTCGCTCGTTGTCACAGGGTTCGTCGGTGCAGGGTCCCGAAGCACCCGGTAGAGATCCTCTGGCAGGCGGGTCATGCCACGCGCCCAGGTTACTCTGGTTCTTGGCTTTATCTACCTACCCTATTCAACAGTGAATTCACGGCCAGAGATTTGTTACACGACAAGATTTGTTACACGAGCTTGCATCGCAAGGTTGTGCGGGTGAAGTCTCCCACTTGCGCTAGATGCGCACCTAATTCACCGCAAGGTTCTTCTGGAATTGCCTGGTGATCTTTCATTGGCTTGTTTGAGGGAAAGATGGGGAATCAAAAGGAGCTTTTAGAACGAAAACCAAGT
>Ga0209697_10009646_pt1 | contig 10630 bp, 7 predicted proteins | sample AliMusrvi5mmetaG_FD_184115 | JGI IMG/M metagenome (GOLD analysis project Ga0209697, IMG submission 184115) | Freshwater lake bacterial and archeal communities from Alinen Mustajarvi, Finland, to study Microbial Dark Matter (Phase II) - Alinen... | ecosystem: Environmental > Aquatic > Freshwater... | reverse complement strand
GCTGTGGAGTGTTAGGGACTTGCACAAGGGAATCAGGTGACACATCGGCGGTGGCAGGACGTGGGGTACCAGTCCTTGTTTTACCATGAACCTGGAGAAATCCCCCGAAATTCCACTCAGCGGCGAAAGTTTCCATTGCCGCGCGCTGCCACATGGCGCAAGCTCGTCCGTAACCCATGGAACAAGCAAGCGATGCCCTGATCCGCTTTCTGGCGACCGAGCGCGGGCTGTCCGCGGCCTATCAGCTTTCGGTGCGCCAGACGCTCGACGCGCTGGCGGGCTGGCTGCGGCAACAGGGCCTGCCCCTGCGGGACGTGGGCACCGACGAGCTGGCGGAGTTCCTGAGCCAACGCAAGCGCGAAGGGCTCAACGCGGCCTCGCTGCGCGTCACCACCGTGCATCTGAAAGTGTTTTTCCGCTGGCTGGCGGGGCACGGGCGCTTGGAAATGGACCCCGCCGAGCCGCTCATCTCGCCCCGCGCCGATCTCACCTTGCCCGAAACCCTGCACGCCGCGGAAGTCAGGATTTTGTTAGAATCGATCGACCCCGCGCAGCCCTTGGGCCGCCGCGACCTGGCCATCCTGGAAATGTTCTATGCCTCCGGCTTGCGCTTGTCCGAGCTGTGCAAGGCGCGGCTTGAGATGATGGATTTCGACGATGGCTTCCTGCGTGTCACCGGCAAGGGCAACAAAACCCGGCTCGTGCGCGTCGGCACCAAGGCGATCGAGGCACTCCAGGATTACTTGAAAAACGCCAGGCCGGCACTCGTCTCCAAGCGCAGTTCCTCCCACATCTTCCTCAGCGTGCGCGGCACCGCCTTGTCGCCCGACCGCGTGCGCCAGATCGTCAAGGAACGCGCCGCGCTGGCCGGCATCGAGCAAAACGTCTATCCGCATCTGCTGCGCCACTCGTTCGCCACCCATTTGTTAGAAGGCGGGGCCGACCTGCGGGTGATCCAGGAGTTGTTAGGACACGCCGACATCTCCACCACCCAGACCTACACCCACGTTGACCGTCAGCGACTCAAGTCGGTGCACCAGCAATTCCATCCCCGCGGCTAGCGGAGGGCTCAGTCGCCCTCGGCGCTGATCATCCAGCCGAGTCCGAAACGGTCGGTGACCATGCCGAAGCGCGGCGACCAGAACGTCTTGGCCAACGGCATCGTCACCTCACCGCCCTCGGCCAGCGCGGTGAACGCCTGATCGGCTTCGGCTTCCGTCGCCACGGTGAGCGACAGGGAAAAGCCGCCGAAACCCGCGCCTTCCTCGCAGCCGTCGGAAGCCATGAGAGCGGTGGCACCGATGTGGAAGCTCGCGTGCATGACTTTGGATTCAAAGCCCGGCGGCAGCCTGTCGGGCGGCAGCGGCTCGGGGCTGTCCTTGTAACGCATGACCATGTCCACCTGCGCGCCGAGCGCGCTGCGATAGAATTCGAGAGCCTGCTCGCAGCGGCCGCCAAAGAACAGGTACGGTTGAATGATTGGGGTATTCATGTGGGAATTGGTTAGAGTGGGTTTGGGGCTTCGCGGAAGTGCCGCTGGACTTCGTCGGCAGGTTGACCGCAGTGTCACCATTGACGCTGCTTGCGCATTTGTCAAACGGAGTGGCACCGGGTGGGTGCGCTTCAATGTAACGGAGGCCCGGACTACGGTGGCGCGGCCAGAATGCCCAACACTGTTTACTTAGCACTCTTGGCTGTTTGAACAGAGGCTCCGGGCAGGATGCCCGGGCCACCTGTGGCGCGGGCATCCTGCCCGCCGCCTCTTCCTGTCTCGTTCCTGCATCGCCTGAGTAAACAGTATTGGCCAGAATGCCCAATACCATTGACTTAGCGCCTAGCCCACCATGGGAGCCCTCTCTAGCAAGGCATCGAGGTCCAATGGCCGGGTGAACATCGTCAGCTTGCCCTCTGGTGTCTGCGGCCACTCGCCGCGCGGACGATCCCAGTACAACTCGACACCATTCTGGTCGGGGTCGCGCAGATACAGCGCCTCGCTCACCCCGTGGTCGCTGGCCCCGTCAAGCGCGATGGCCGCCGCCATGAGCCGGCGCAACGCATCCGCGAGCGCGGCGCGGCTCGGATAGAGGATGGCGACATGATAGAGACCGGTGCAACCCGCTGGCGGAGGCGAGCCGCCCAAGCTTTCCCAGGTGTTGAGGCCGATGTGATGGTGATAGTCCCCCGCGGATAGGAAAGCCGCGCCGGACCCATAGCGCTGGGTCACCTCGAAGCCCAGCACCTCGCAGTAAAAGCGCAACGCGCGCCCGAGGTCGGCGACTTTCAAATGCACATGGCCGATTGCGACTCGCGGATCAATGGGTGGAGGATTCATGCCCGCAGTCTTAGCCCACTCGTGAACCTATCTCAAGCGAAAAGGACCCGAGACGAAGAGAGATTGCGCGCTATCGCTTGTCGGATCGGACGGATCGGACGGATCTCTGAAATCCTGCTTCCGTCTTCTGTCTGGGAGCGCAGCGATCTTCTGTCTTCCCCCGCGTCTCCGTCTTTGCGCTTGCCATGGGCGGCAGGTTGGGGCAGGGTTGTGCCATGCCTGCTGATGTCATTTCATTGTTGCAACATCTGGTGAGGATTCCTTCGGTCAATCCGGACCATGCGCCCGGCAGCGCCGAGGCAGGTGAAGAGGAGGTGGCCAATTTCCTGGTGGGCTGGCTTGAGGCGCTGGGCGGGGAGGTTGAACTCGAGGAGGTGCAGACCAGCCGCCCCAATGTGATCGCCCGCTTTGCGCCGCTGGACGGGCGGCCGCGGATTTTGTTAGGCCCGCATCTCGACACGGTGGGCGTGGGCGGCATGACCATTGAGCCATTCGCCGGCGAGCTGCGCGAGGCCCGCGTGTGGGGGCGCGGTGCGTCGGATACCAAAGGTCCGATGGCGGCGATGCTATGGGCGTTGCGAGAAACCCGCGGGCTGCTCGCCAAGCTGCCGGTGGCAGTGGATTTCGTGGCATTCATGGGAGAGGAATCGGGCCAGTGGGGGTCGAAGGACTTTGTGCAACGCCACGGAACGGAGTACCTGTTTGCGGTGGTGGGTGAGCCGACTTCGATGCAAGTGGTGCATGTCACCAAGGGCTCGTTGTGGGCGACGCTGCGGGCGAGCGGCAAGGCCGCGCATAGTTCGCAGCCGGAGCGCGGCGACAATGCCATCCTCAAGCTCACCCGCGCGGTGGATACCCTCGACTTTCATCTGGGCCATGCGCTGGCTGCTTTCACCCATCCGGTGCTCGGCCGCTCCACCCTCAACGTGGGGGTGATCCGCGGCGGGTCGCGGCCTAACATCGTGCCGGATCTCGCGGAGGCGGAGATTGACATGCGCATCACCCCGGACCTCGCGGCCGCGGGCGGCGGCTTGCGGCTGTTGCGCGAGACGCTGGAGGACCACGCGCTGCCGGTCGAGATTGTCCGATCAAACGAGAATCCGCCGATGGAAACCGCGGCCGCCCATCCGATGGTCCAGGCGTTGTTAGCCGTGGACCCGGCCACCCAACTGGCCGGGGCGCCGTGGTTCTCGGATGCGGCCCATCTATCAAACGGCGGGGTGCCAGCCATCTGCCTCGGGCCCGGCTCCATCGATCAGGCGCACACCGTGGACGAGTTCATCGAAGTGGCCGCCCTCCGACACGGCGCCGCGTTTCTGGAAGCTTTCATCCGCAACTTGGCACCGCGGCCGTAATTGCCGCCGTAGCTAAGCCGTGACTGGAGAGCCGGATGCGGGAGATCCGCACGTCCGGTTCGGAGGGGGGTGGCGCAAATCAATGCGCCGTCCCTACCTCTATCCTCTGCGGTCACAGACTGCCGCTACGGGGCTTCTCATTCGCTGCGACGGAACGGCCTGCCCGGCGTAGCGAAGCCTAGGCACCCTACTATTGGCTGGCGGCCGGGTGGTGCCAGAGGGATTCCCAGTAGAGTTGGTCGGTTTGATAGGGGTTGACCTTGGCGTCGGGCGGCAGACCGGCGGGGAGCACGCCGTAGCGTTTCATTTCGCGGAGATAGGCGGCGCGGGGCTTGAAGCTGGGCATGTCGAAGCGGGTGATGGAATCCAAGTGGTCCTTGCCGGCGCGGACCATCGCCAGCAGCGCCTGGTAGCCGGGGTCGGAGGTGTTAGAAAAAACCGCAGCCGCGTCATCGGGCTTGTGGCAGAGTTGATAGCCGCCGGCGCTGCGGGCGAGCGGGGCTAACAGGATCATGGATTTTTCCGGGCGGCTGAGGTTGAACACGAGGTGGCGGCTGGTGACCAGCGAGCGGTCGGGGATTTTCGGCTGCCAGAACGAGGTGCCACGTTCGTCGGAGAGCGAGTGCGGCAGCGGTGGCGCGCCCTTGTCGGAGTGGCAGGCAACACAGCGGGTGTCGAGCACCTGGCCGGCGGCGCGGGTGCTGGGCCAGTCGTGGTCGGTGCCGACCTGTTGGTTTTCCTCGTAGCCGCCGATCATGCCGGTGCCGAGGGCGGCATAGGTGCCCGGATAGGTGGCCGCGGCATCGATCCAGAGGCGCAGCAAGGTGGCTTGTTGGGGAGTGACGGTGGCGCCATAGTGGGAGCCGTCGATGAGCTTGAGCAAGCGGCTGGCCGAGGAGCCATGGGTGCGCGGCGCGTGGTTGCTGGTGGGTTGGTTGCGGCCATCGGAAAACAGCCCGGCGATGGTCAGCATGAAATAGCTGTGGCTGAACATCGGTCCGCGGTCGCCTGTTAGAACGAGTTTGCCGGCGTAGGGGCCGCCGCGGGCGGTCTTGTCGTAGCCGTGGCAGGCGACGCAAGCGGCGTCGAGGATCGGTTGGATGTCGCGGGGGAAGTCGAACACCTCGGGGACGCCGGGGATCGGGGTGATGGAGCTGGGCGGGCGTTCCAGAGCCTTGGCATGAAGTGGGGGCAGGGTGGTGCGGGTGCGTTGTTCGTGGCAGCCGATGCAACTGGTGACCTCGCCCGGTTGGACGGTTAGAAAACTCTGCATGCGTTTGACCGCGAGGTCGTTTTCATCCAGCGCGATAAAGAAGAAGCTGCGGCGGGCGGGCAGTTCGAGATAGGCCGAGCCGTCGGCCTCCACCGGGACGGTGCCAACGACGCGTTCGAGGGTGAACGAGCCGCCATAGGTGAGCGGGTCCATGCCGCCGGTGTAGTTGATGGGTTTGGGGAGCGGTTCGAGGACTAGCAGCTTGCGGATTTCGCCGGGTTTGACGCCCTGCATGTTGCGGCCTTCGAGGATGTTGTAGAGGGTGAGTTTGCCGGTGGCTTGCGCCGGATCGGTCTGCCGCGCGATGATTTTTCCCAACGGTCGCGGCAGCACCGGGCGCGGCTCGTGGACCCAGAAGCCGGCCTTTTGCTCGGATTCTGATAGAGCGAAGAGCTGGGCCGTCGCACCCTTGCCGTCCATGGCGAGGATTTCGCAGCCGCGGGCCACCAGAAAGGCGTCGGCCGCCAGCGGCCAGGGGTCGCGGAAATCCGCCGCTTGGGAGACGACATGGACGGCGGCCGGATCGTCGGGGCCGAGGCGCGGGCTGAGCGTGACGACCTGGCCGGCGTGTTCCATTTGGCCGTGGCCGGGGGAGAAGATGCTGACGATCAAATCGGAGTCCGGGATGGGTTTGGCATCGATCATGACCGTGCCCGGCGTTTGATTGCCGAAGTAGATCATTTGGTTGGTGCCGTCGGGATTGGCGCTCCAGAGATGATGGTAGTGGACCTGCGAGCGGTCGATGTATTCCCAGCGCTGATAGAGGATGCGGCCGTCGGGGAGCGGCCACGGGGTGTTGTCCTGCTCGAGGTTGGCGGAGAGCATCTCGATATGGCCGCCGTCGCCGTCGCAGCGGTGCAGGGTGGCGACCTGGGTGAGCCAGCAGTTGACCCAACGCTTGCAGCGGTTGGAGACGAAGATGATGCCGCCGTCAGGCAGATGGCTCGGCTCGAAATCGTCCCACGGGCCGTCGGTGAGTTGGCGGATGTCGGAGCCGTCGAGCCGGCAATCGTGGAGATGATAGTATGGATCGCTGCCCTTGCGCCAGGCAAACAGGATACGGCTGGCATCATGGTTGAGGACCGGGTCGCGGATGCCGCCCAGCGGGTCGTCGATTATGTTAGAGACCTTCCCGCTAGCAAGATCGAGGCTGCACAGGCGGCCGCCGGGCAGGTAGGCGCAGCGGTTTTCATCTGGTCCGTAGTAGCCGAAGTTGGCATACCAATGGCCGTCGCGGTTGTTGGGCTTGCGCACGGCGAAGACGATTTGCCTGAGCGCCGGGGCGCGGGCGAGCACGTCGCTGCGGACGTCGGCGCAGGTCATATCCAGCGCGGCTGCCAGCGCGAGGGCGGCGGACAGGAGGCGGAGCGGGCGATGCGATTCGGTTAGCACTTGATAGGGCGTTAGTTAAGACCGGGCAGGATGCCCGGACCACCGTGGCGTGGCGGTGACTCTGTGATTTCAGAGGGAGAGCAAATAGGCGACGAGGTCGTCGATTTGGGCGGGGGTGAGTTTGGAGGTTTCGCCGTGTTTGTCGCCGCGGTTGCGTTCGACGAGGACTTCGCGCAGGGTGTTGGCACCGCCGTCATGGAGGTAAGGCGGGGTGCGCCACAGTTCGAGCAGGCTGGTGGTGTCGAAGCGGGTGGCACCGCGGTCGAAGGAGACGCTGCTGCCGATGTTATACATGTGCAGGTCGGTGAACAGCGGGCTGGGGTGGCACTGGAAGCAGCCGACTTGCGGGGTGTTGAAGATTTTCTCGCCGCGCAGTGCGGCGTCGGTGCGAGTGCCGTCTTCCTTGCGGAAGGGACTGACGACGGGCTGGAGGGATTTGAGGTAGGCGTTGACCGCCTGCAAATCCTGCGGTTTGGGTTCGGTGAAGAGGATGTGGACGAAGCCGGCGAGCACGGCGTCCGCCGCGGTGGCTCGCACGCCAAGCGACATGACCGGCGGCGTGCGGTCGCTATAGACCATCGAGCGGGTGTTTTTGGGATTGCCGAGGCCGTCGTTGAGCAAGTCCCAGTTGAGACCGTCAACCCGCGCGTCGGGGTGGCAGGTGGCGCAACTCAGCCAGCGTTGGAAGCAGTGACCGGCATCGTGGAAGATGGCTTCGCCCTGGCGGGCGAGATCCGGCTGGGTTTGCGGGCCGAGCGCCACGGCGGCGGGAGTGGTGCCATTGATGTCGGTGAGCACGACGTTGCCCGAGAAGTATCCGGCGACGGCCACGAGCTTGCCATCGGGTGAGGCGGCCAGCCCGCGCGGCCCCTGCGCCGCCAGGTCGATGCGGCGGATCAGGTTGTGGCGATAGAGCGCGGCGAGGTCGTTGACGAGCAACTCAGGGGTTTCCTTGAGGATCTCGGGCAGGCGCTCGAGGTCGATGACGGCGAGTTGGTGGACGCCCGAGAGGCTGATGAACAGGCGCATGCCGGACGGATCGACGGCGACACCCCAAGGGTCGGCGGCGCCATCCATCACCTGATCGAGCAGCACGGTGGCTGAGATTTTGTTAGAAGCGACATCGATGATGGACATCGCGTTGGTGTTGATCCAGCCGCGGTCGAGTTGGGTGGTGGGCAGGTTGAAACGGCCGAGGGTGTGGACGACGAAGACCGAGTGGCCGTCGCCGCTGACGGCGATGCCATGGGTATTGGTGGAGCCCAGCGGCAGGCGGATGGCGGGTTTGGCTTGCAGCGTTTGGAGGTCGATGACGGAAACCTCGCTGGCGGTGTCCGGCGCGGTGGCGGCGGTGGCGGGAAGCAGGTTGCTGACGAAGGCGAGCGACTCGTCCGGGGTGATGGCCACGGCAGTGGGTTGGCGGCCCACGGCGATGTTGGCCTTGGTGGCACCAGAGGCCAGGTCGATGACGGTGAGTTTGTCGAGGCCCCAATCGGTGGCCAACAGCAGTTTGCGGTGGTTTGCCACGGCGAGGCCGCGCGGGTAGCGGCCGGTGACGAGGCGGCGGGTGATGGCACCGGTGGCGGCGTCGATTTCGGCGATGCGGCTGGTGCCGGATTCCGCTGCGAAGAGGTGTTTGCCATCGGCCATCCATGCCAGGCCGGCCGGTGCGCCGGCGAGTTTGACCGTGCGCAGGACGGTGTGGTTGGCGGGGTCGATGAGGACCACCGCGGGGGCGGTGGCGTCGGTGACGGCGAGCGTCTTGCTATCGGGGGAGAACGCGGTGTCGAGGGCCGAATGAACTTCGGCGCCAACAGTGGAGTGAAGGAAGGCAGCGCTTAAAATAGCGGCTAGCCGTGCGGTGGCATGTTTCATGAGTTGATGGGGGGATGCCGAAAGCCGGTCCTCGCGGCGCAACCTTGCAATCGCGGGGACCGGCCGGAATTTCACGGGCACAAGCATGTGGCGCCGGGCGTCATTTGCTGGCAGGGGCGGATTTGGCTGGTTCCGATTTGCCGGAGCCGAGCGCCACGACGCGGAAGCCGTAGTTGGGCCATTTGGCACCGTACACATCATAACGGGTCGAGGACAGCAGGTAGGCATCCTTGTCGTTCATGTAGAATGACCCGCCGCGCAGGCCGACCTTGTCGCCGGTCATCGTCTCGTTGTATTCCCAGACGTTGCCGTCTTGATCAAACGTGCCCCAGGGGCTGGGAGCGGCTGTGAAACTGCCCACATCGGTGGGCGTGTCGGAATTGAGATTGCAGGCCGGGGCGCTGCCGCCCTTCACCGCGTATGGCCAATACCCCGGACCACCGGGTTTTTCGGGATCGAAATAGGCGGCCTTGTACCACTCGTTTTCAGTGGCGATCGCCCACTTCAACGTTTTTCCCGCGGCCAGCGCCGCGTGGTTCGGCGGGGTCACCTGGCCCCACTTGATGGTATAGCTGCCGGTCTCGGTGTCGGCCCCGCTGCCGCCGCCATTGCTCAGCCAGTTGGCGTAGCGCACGCACGACAGCCAGGTAACCCAGTTCACGGGTTTCTTGCCCATGCCGTCCTTCAAGCTGTAGGCGAAGCTGCCGCCCTCGCCGCTGCGCAGGATGCCACCGTATTGGCCGCCCATGCGACCGTCGTAGAGTTCGTAGGAATCGGTCTTGGCGACCCCGTTGAGAAAGGCGCAATACTCTTCGTTGGTCACCTCGAACTTGCCGATCCGGTATTCGTAGGCGACCGCACCGTAGCCGGTGGTGTCGGCCGCATTGCCCGGCTTGCCCACGGGAACGGTCGCCGGGGGCGCGGCTTGGGCTGCGACGGAGGCGGCCAGCAGCAGCCACAGGGTCTTTGATTTGGTCATCATATCTATTGGTTTGTTTTGGAATTTATGGGGCACAGCTCGCGGTCATCTTGACAACAAGTCCATGATGCCGCATCTTACGCGTCCCGGTTAGCCGATCTTTCGGAATTTTTCGGGCGAGCGACTGTCTCTCATACGGAGCGCCGGCTTCAGCCGGCGTGTCGATGGCGAACCAACCGGACTCGGCCCACACAAGAGGTTGAACGCGCGCAGGCCGAGAATGCAGGGATTTGATCCAAAGAATGCCCCGCCGCGCGGAATCACGAAATAACCGTCTTGAATACCGCGGCTCCCTGAGGCCTGTCGTCGGGTGCCGGACAGAAGCGTTAGAGGTAAAGGGGCTGCGGAGGGTAGCTCATGGCGGCCGTCTCAAGCATTGGCCTGAAGGGTCAGAAGATTCCAGCCCAAGTCTGAGCGATAGCGATGCCCTGAGGCTGAAATGATGCAACGATTGCGGCCTGAAAATCTGCTAGAACGGTCACCATCCGGCGTGCGGCTGAGCTTCCATTCCTCGGTGGTTCGAAGGGTCCTATGGAGCATGGGCATTCCTGCCCACCATCCCATGATGAGTGCAAATGAATTCGGCAAGCCACTCCCGTTTGCTCGGCACATGGGCCTGGGCGGCTGGAAGCCGCCCCTCCGTGAGGGCAAGGGGAAGGCGTCGAGCCACTCCTTATGCTCACTTCATGGCCCTGGGCGGCTGGAAGCCGCCCCTCCTTGAGGCACCTCTCCTTGGGGCGCTTCGCGGAGTTTTTTGCCGTCGCGGATGGCGTCGCGGTTAGAGGCTTCGATCTGCTGGCGCTGGCGGTAGAAATCCTCGCGCTGGAGGTCCTTGGGGCAGGGCGTGAAGTCGAGGGTGTCGCCGCGCGGTTGGCGGACGAGGGCGTCGTGGCCGGCTTGCAGGAGGGTTAGGGCCTCGGCGTACTGTGGGGAATTCTTGTCGAGTTTGGCGAGGGCGGGCGAGAGTTGCGGGCGGTCGAAGCTGAGCCATGGGCCGGTGCTGGAGGCGAAGTTGTCCTGGGCGCAGGGCGCGCCGGTTAGAGAACTGAGGCGGCCGAGTTGTGCGCCGGTTAGGGGCGAGCGGCCGGCGGGGTTGTCCGGATAGGCGCTGTCGTAGGTTGGATAGTAAGGGGCGTTGATGTCGATCCAAGTGACGATGCGGTCGAAGCTTTCCTTGTCGAGGGTGAGTTTATCGAGGCTCGGGCCCTTGCCGGCGGGGTGGCCTTCGCGGATGACTTTGACGAGGGGACTGGGATGGGCGCCCCAAGCGTAGGGCTGTTGGATGCCGGCGGGACCGGCACCGATGGGCTTGATCGCATGCTTGCGCCACATCTCGGTGTAGGCAGCATTGAAAAATGGATCGCGGTCGCCAGCGAGCAGAAGTTTTTGGCCGGCTGGTTTACCGAAGTCATGGCACTTCACAC
>Ga0209697_10009641_pt1 | contig 10633 bp, 13 predicted proteins | sample AliMusrvi5mmetaG_FD_184115 | JGI IMG/M metagenome (GOLD analysis project Ga0209697, IMG submission 184115) | Freshwater lake bacterial and archeal communities from Alinen Mustajarvi, Finland, to study Microbial Dark Matter (Phase II) - Alinen... | ecosystem: Environmental > Aquatic > Freshwater... | reverse complement strand
GCCCGCAGAGCCGCCAGGTCGCCGCGCGCCTGGGCGCGCTTGAGCACGCCGAAGCTGTACGGCTGGCCCGGGATATCGACATCGTCGGGGTCGTGCCCCAGGAGCTGCAGGAACAAACCCTGGTCGGGCCCGCCCTTGTGAAGCTGGCCGGTGGAGTGAAGGTAGCGCGGGCCATAGCCCAGCGTCGTGGCCAGGGTGAGACCGTCGCGCACGTTCAGGCGGATCGCCTGGAGCTGCTCCCACACGGCGGCGCCCGGGCAGACGTAGGCCTGGAGGGCGACGTAGTCGCCGGCAGACGCCTGCGCGAGGAACTCGCGAAGAGCCGCCGGCAGCTCGCCGTCGGCGACCGGGAAGACGAGCCTGCGGCCACCGTCGCCCGGCGCCTCCGCCGGCAGCTCGCCGGCCTCGGCGAACTGCGCGAGCAGCCCCTTGGTGACGTCCTTGCTCTCCTGCACGTTGGGCTGGTCGAACGGGTCGATGCCGAGGACGTAGCCGGCGGCGGCGATGGCGATCTCCCAGCGCAGGAACTCGCCGCCGAGCTCGTACTCGTCCGCCAGCTCGTGCTCGAGCACGGGGTGGCCGGCCGCGCTCAGCGCCGCCAGCCGCTTCGCCTGGGCGGCGTCCCGGCGGCCGGCCAGCCGGACGGTACCGAACACGCGGTCGGCGCCGTACACCCCCGGCGCGCCGAGCGGCTCGAGGTCGACCGGCAGGATGCCGCGACCCTCCTTGCCGGTGCTCTCCGCGACCAGCTGCTCGACCCAGGCGCCGAGCGGCGCCAGCGGCTCGTCGAAGGCGAGCGTGAGCTTGTCGCGACCGCGCCGCGCGAGCTCGCCGATCGCGGCGCCCAGCCGCAGGCCCGGGTTCTGCGCCGCCGGCACATCCGGGCCGCAGGCCACGGCCACGGCGCGCACGCCGTCGAGGAACTTCTCGAGGTCGACGCCCATGAGCGCGGCCGGCACCATGCCGAAGAAGCTCAGGGCCGAGTAGCGGCCGCCGATGTCGCCGGGGTTCACGAAGACGGCGCGGAAGCCCTGGTCGAGCGCCTCCTTCTCCAGCGAGGTGCCCTCGTCGGTGATCGCCACGAAGTGGTGGCCGGCGTGCTCGCCGTCGAGCTCCCGCAGGCGCTCGAAGAAGTAGGCGTGGAAGCACGCCGTCTCGGTCGTGCCGCCGGACTTGCTGGCGACGATGAACAGCGTCTTCTCGAGGTCGACGGCCGCCTCGACCGCACGGACGGCGGCCGGGTCGGTGGTGTCGAGCACGTGCAGCTCGAGGTAGCCCGGGCGCGTGCCGAGCACGTCCCGCATGACCTCGGGGGCGAGGCTCGAGCCGCCCATGCCGAGCAGGACCGCAAAGCGGTAGCCCTCGGCCTTGACCTCGGCGGCGAACTCGGCGAGCCCTTCGACCTCGGCGCGCACGCCCTCGAACACGTTGAGCCAGCCGAGGGCGTTGCCGATCAGCTTCTGGTGCGCCGCGTCGTCGGTCTTCCAGAGCGTCGCGTCGGCCTCCCAGAGCCGCGCCGCGAAGTCCTGCTCCGCCAGCGCGGCGACCCGGTCGTCTTCCGCCCGCGTCAGCTCGCCGCGCCCGTCGTGCGCCTTCCCGCGCCCGCTCTGCTCCTCACGCGCGGCCACCTCAGGCCCCGGCCCCGGCGAGAAGGTCCTGGCGCTTGCGGTCCACGTTGGCGACGGTCGCCTCGAACGACTCCATGAACAGGTCCACCCCTTCCGTCTGCAGCTGAGCGCCGACGCGCTCCATGTCGATCCCGAGGTGGCTCAGCCCCCGCAACGTGCGGTGGGCCTCCTCGAGGTGACGGTCCACCGTGCGCTGGACCGCGCCGTGATCCTTGAACGCCTTCCAGGTCGCCTCGGTGAGCGTGTTGACCGTGTGTTCTCCGATCAGCTCGTCGACGTACAGGACGTCCGAGTAGGCGGGGTCCTTCGTACCGGTGCTCGCCCAGAGGATGCGCTGCACCTTGGCGCCCGAAGCGGCGATGAGCTGCCACGGACGGCTGTTGAGGTAGGTGCGGAAGCGCTCGTAGACGATCTTGGAGTTGGCGACGCCGGCGCGGCCCTTGAGCTCGGCCAGCCTGCGCCGGTCGGTGGCCACGGCGTCCTCCATCCGGGCCTCGAGCAGCTCGTCCACGAGCGTGTCCACGCGCGAGACGAAGAAGCTGGCGACCGACGAGACGGCGCGGATCGTGAGGTCGTGCTGCAGACGGTACTCGAGCGCGTCCAGGTAGGCCTCGGCCACGGCCTCGTACTGCGTCAGCGAGAACAGGAGCGTGACGTTGATGTTGAGGCCGTTGCGCAACGACTCCAGGATCGCCGGCACGCCCTCGCGGGTGCCGGGGATCTTGATCATCGCGTTGGGCCGGTCGACGGCCGTGAAGAGCCGTTCGGCCTCGCTGACCGTCTTGGCGGGGTCGTAGGCGTAGGCGGGCGAGACCTCGATGGAGACGAAGCCGTCCTCCCCGCCGCTCCTCATGTAGACCGGCGCGAGCACGTCGCAGGCGGCGCGCACGTCCTCGATGGCGATGCGGTCGACGATCTCGGACGAGCTCACCCCCTGGCGCGCGAGCGTGAGGATCTGCTCGTCGTAGGCGCTGCCGCTGCGCAGGGCCTTCTCGAAGATCGCCTGGTTGCTCGTCACGCCGCCGAGCCCGTCGCGGTCGACCATGCGTTTGAGGCCGCCGCGGCCGATGAGCTCGCGGCTGATGTAGTCGAACCACGGGCTCTGGCCGAGGTCGTGCAACTGAGCGATATGGCTGTCGCCGCGTCCCGGCATCGTAATCACGCTCCTTGTGCCGGGCGCGCCCGGCGTCTTGATGGTCTTTGACGGCGCGCCGGTGGGCGCGCCGTCAGCTAGTCACTTACCCCGCGGGGCGCATTTCATGGCAGGGCGGTCTCAGAGACGCGCGCCGGACGCCAAGGGATCAATAGTCCCCGCCCTCCGGCACGATGCAGACGAAGGAGAGCGGCGCGTCCATCGCGGCACGGAACTGGTGCTCGTGGCCGGCCGGCACGTAGGCGTAGGAGCCGGCCTCGAGCGGATGGTCGGCGCCGTCGACGAAGAGCGTGCCGCGCCCGGAGGCGACGAAGTTGATGTGCGGCCAGTCGTGCGCGTGCCGCGGCGTATGGCCGCCCGGGTCGACGTCGAACAGCCGCATCACCCAGCCTTCCCAGCCGTCGGCCGGCGAGACCAGCACGCGCTTCATCACGCCCTCGATGCCGTCGCCGGCCATCGCCACCGCCGCCGCGTCGGCCTTGCCGCCGACCACGCCTGCCTTACTCATCCCTGTCTCCAGTCCGTCGCACGGTGAGATCTGCAGCAACTCTACCCGGCGGGGCCCCTCCGTGGCCACGGCCGCCCGCACCGTCGAGCTTCATCGAGGACCGACCTGTGACCCGCGTGTCAGGCGGATGTCGAGGGACCGTAGCGATGGACCAGCCGCTCGATCGTCTTCCAATTCCGCGTTGTCACCGACGTGGAACCCAGGTCCTCGAGGAGCTTGCCGGGGCTGCCGGTGCGACCGTCGATGAGCCACGTGACGCTGTAGGCCGCGCGCTCGCCGAGCAAGAAGACCTCGCAGTCGCCGCGCTGCGAGCGGATCGGGAGCGGCGGCAGTGGCCGCGCGAGCTCGTCGAAGAAGCTGACCGTCCGCTCGTGCAGGTCGCCGGCGGGCGCCGCCGAGAAGGGCTTGGCGGCCTGGAGTGCCTCGAGGTCTCCCAGGGACCACACGAAGAACGGCTCGCGCAAGCCGAGACCCTGCCGGAGCCGGCGCGCCGCACACTCCGCGACCCTGCCAGCAGGGAGAGCGGCCGCCTCGAAGACGATGTTGCCGGTGGCCAGGAAAGACTCCGCAAACGACGCGCCACAGTCGCGAAACGCGTCCTCCAGCACCGCCCGCGTCAGACCAGCCCGTCCGACCATGACATTGCGCAGAAACGCTGCGTGCACGGACTCCCCCTCAGGACCGGTTGCGCTGGGTTCCGCCCAGCGCGTGGCAGAGGACCTGCGCGCCGTGCGCCTGCTGCAAGGAGTAGCGCTACTGCGGGCCAGGCGCGTCCACGTGCTGGACACGAGCAGGCTCACTGGCCAGGGCGCCCGCATCTCCTGCCTCGTAGAATGCCGAGCCGACGAGGACGACGCTCGCGACGAGAAAGATGATGCCGAAGACGAGCGGCGCATGGCCGACGAGCTGCCAGGCTCCGTTCATGCGCGTCCCGTTCCACTCGGTCACCGTCGACGTGGCTGCCGCTGCACCGAGCCAGTTGATCCCGCACAGTAGTACTCCCGCCAGAAAGAAGCACAGTCCGATCGCGAGCCGTTTCACGCTCCACCCCCCTGGGTCCATTTCACCCGTCATCCCTGAGTGTCAAACGCCAGGCGCCCGACCTGTGCGCCGTGCGGTTCCAGTCTAGCCGAACGCCGCGGCGCATAAGGGTGATGCGTTCCTTCGGAGTGCCCGCCGGCTCGCGCCGTGTCCGACCCGTGCCGGCCTACGCCTCGCAGACGCCGGGCACTCCGCCCACCTGAAGTCCGAGGAGATTCGAGGCGTGCATGGCGAGAAAGCCGCAGTAGCCGTCCGCGGGCACGCGCTGCGGAGCGGGTCGCACCGGCGCTGCGCCAGTGTGGGTGAGCGCGTCCGCGTGCTCACAGCGGGCAGAGTAGGCCATGGTCGCGACCAGCGCCGACACCGCAGTGCGGTGCTCGTCGGCGCTGAAGGGCGCGCCACGGGCCGCCCCGTAGTCGGCGATGAATGCGAGCGCCTCATCGAGCGTCGGCACTACGTCCAGATCATCGACGCGGTAGTCGGCAGTGAAGCAGTGCGCCGACGAACCCACGAACGCAGGCTCGAGTCCCCAACCGAGGCTGTCCCAGTCCCAGGCGGCGACCAGCTTGCCGCCGGCGAAGCGCAGCTGTTCGATGCGCCAGTCACTGTGGCCTACCGCCGGCACGCCGGCCCCCTCCTCGTCGAGCCGCCGCAGCGCCTCCGCCGCGAAGCAGTCGATCCATTCGGCGCCGTCGGCGGTGGCGGGGAAGTCGAAGCGAAGGTCGTGAGGCTTCTGCCAACGCCGCCGCATGGTGTACGTGATGGGCTCCAGGCCCGGCAGGTCGACGAGACTCTGGCAGAGTCCGATCTGCCAGGCCAAGCCGCCCGCCACCAGCCCGCGGATCTCCGGCTCATGGGCATCCTGCCAGACGCCGCGATCGAACAGTTCCTCCGCGACGGCGATACCGTTGGCAAGAGGTGCGGGACCGACGAGTGGCTGCGGCGCAGGGAACCCGGCCGCAGCCAGGTGGCCCTGGACCACGTGCACCGCCGCCAGGTGGGCGACGTCGGTCGTCGCGCGGTGCACCTTCACGACGACGCGCCGGCCGTCGGTCAGGCGCAAGCCGTGGGTGCTGCCGACACCGACCCGGTAGAACTCGTAGGAGGCGATGCCGCTGCCAAGCCTTGCGCGGCAGAAGGCGTCGACGGCCGCCACGATCGACGAAGGATGAGTCGTGGCGAACAGATCGCGCTCCAGGCGCGGCTGGTAGCCGTCCCATCTGCGCCAGGTGTCGGTGACGACATGGTCAGCGCCGGTCAGATGCGCTTCCGTCATGGGTCCTCCCAACGTGTTGCGCATGAGCGGCGCTCCGGCGCTGACTTCGGGATAGCGCTCGCGGCGTCCGCCCGATGCGCTTGTTGGGCAGGGGGCGACTGACATCTACACGACCAATGCCGCAAGCTCCCCCAGGCCGCCGAGCGTATAGCACTGGCCCCACTGCGGGACCGACTCGTCCGAAGCCCACAACAACGCCGCGCTCGCACCGGCGCCGACGGCGCCGGTGACATCCTTCTTCTCGTTCCCGACGTAGAGCATCCCGTCCACGCTCACGCCGAGCAGATCAGCCAAACACCGGAAGCCCTCCGGGCGCGGCTTGCGCCAGCCGACCTGTGCCGAGGTGAGCGTGAGCGCGCCGAGCCGGGTCAGCCCTGCGACGGCGAGATCCTCGAGCACGAGCCTGCGCGGCATCGCATATGCGACGTCGGTGAGCACGCCGACGCGTATGCCCGAATCCTCAAGCGTCTTGATCGTGCTGGCTCCATCGTGCGCCGCGACCGCGCGACCGCGAAAGACCGAGAAGAACACGTCGACCGCGGCATCGAAGGCCGCCGAGTCCGGAAAGTCGCCGATGCCGAGCACCCCGAACACGTCGCCGAACAGCTCAGCATCGGTGATCTCGCGCGCGCGCGGAACAAGCCGGGTGTTGTAGCGCGCCAGAACGTCCCCAGCGCGAGCAAGGGCGCCCGCCGCCGGAGTCGCGCCGCAGCTCTCAGCGGCAGCGGCCAGAGCGCGCGGATACTCCCGCTGCCAGCTCAGTGGCAGGCCGGCGTAGTCGAGCAGGGTGTCGCCGAGGTCAAACCCGACTGCTGAGAACACCTCTCCCCCCGTCTGCCCAACATGTTGCGCATGAGCGGCGCTCCGGCGAGGACAACAGGATAGCGCTCACTGGAGTTGGAGTCGCCCCACGTCCGCCCTCGACGCAGAGGCTGCGGGCATAGTCGCCGGCCGCGCCGTCGAGGAGCGGGCTCAGATCGGCCGTAGCGAGATTGCACTCGCCCACGGGCTCATCGGCGGGCACGTAGTCGCGTCCAGAGAACGAGGCACTGCTACGGGAGCCGAGGAGCACGAGCGCGGGGCAGTCGTAGTACCAGGTCGTGTACACGCCCTCGGCCCTCAGACACTCAACGGCACGCTGGGCGATGGTGCGCTCGGTGTCCGCGGAGGTGACTGACGCCGCCAGCTCGGCCATCGCCGCCCGTGCTGCCGACTGCGCGGCCTTCGTCTCGTCCAGTGGAGTCACGTCGCCCCGTGTAGCTCTAGCATGTTGCGCATGAGCGGCGCTCACGCGCTGACATCAGGATAGCGCTGACGGCGTCCGCTCGATGGACTTGTTGCCCGAGCGACCCCGAGCATTCGAATCCCGGACTGCCTCGTATCTAACCCTCCGGTTCCCGTGGCGGGCGTCGAGGCACACCCGGCCGCGGGACGCGTCAGTCTCACCTACTCCGACGGACCTAGGAGCGGCTCGACCACCTTGCGGGTATCCGCGCCGCCAACAACGGCAACGATCTCAAGGGTCGCCCCAGAACCGCGCCACCTGAGGTTCCACGATTCGAACAACGCTAGATCGTCGCATGCCATCAGCTGAAAGCACCGCGAGAAGTTGGGCTCGACCCAACTGTCGATGTAGGTGAGGCCATCGGGCAGCAGACGCCCCTCATCACGCAGACGCTGGTAGATCGGGACCATGTCGTTGTCACGGAACCGCTCGATGATCATGAAGAGCATTCGGCCTCCCCTGCGGGCACCACAGCAGCCCGGCTAGCTGTTCTGTATCACGAGGTGGCCGAGCTCCCCGCGGTATTGGAAGGCGAAGACGAGGTTGGGCCAGTCAGGACGACTGAGGATGCGGTGGGAGCCGGTCTGGCGCTCAACCGTCCAGCCGATTCGCAGCAGAGCGACGAGGACCAGCTTGGCGCGGGTGCTGGGCCACTCGCTCACGCAGCGGCGAAGGAGATGTTCAGGTACTCGTGCCCGGCCTCTTCGTTCTCGAGCCGGTCCGCGACGACGCGCAGAGAGAGAGCCTGCACGCGAGCGATGGCGTCGTCCTGGCTCGAACCGTAGGCGAGCACGCCTGGCAGCTCGACTACCTCGGCGATCCAGCGCCCATCAGTCTCGCGCTCAAGCTCGATTCAAAAGACGACCGACGTCACTCACCTCCCTGAGACACCGCGAGCAAGGATACTACCCCGCCGCGCCCATGGCGGACGCTGCGAACCAGCTACGCCGAAAGCTCGGTGCATGACCTGTGCGCTGTGCGCCCACAGTGCATGTCGGCGCTCCGGCGCATCCGGTTGATGCACTTGTCGGGAGGCCCTGCCGCCTACAGGAACCGCTCCACGATGACCTCATCGATGTACCGGTCGCCAGCCTTGAGCTGACGCTCGGCTCGCCCAACTACACGAAAGCCTTGAGCCTGATAGGCGGCGAGAGCAGCTGGATTGTCAGCGCGCACGTAGGTGAACAGCTTCTCGTAGCCCTTGGCCCGAGCGGCGGTGAACGTGGCCGCGAAGAGCCGAGTCGCGACGCCGCGGCGTCGATGCGCGGCGACGACGTACGTGCCGAGCACGCCGACGTGGTCGAAGAGGCGAGTGTACGGCGCGAACGGCTCAAGACTCTGGAACCCGACGAGTCCGCCGTCCCAGACGGCGACGTTGAAGACGCCCCGCTCAGGAAAGCCGGCAATGTAGGTGCGCTCGTCGGGTTCGGAGAGCGGGGAGTCGAAGGCGACCGGCTCCGCCTCGATGATGGGGTTGAGCACGCCGAGGACGGCCGCCGCGTCGTCGACGCATACTTCACGGATGATCAGGTCCACAGCCACCGCCTCGCTCGCGCTTCGGGGTCCGCCCGACAAGGATTCGGCATTATGGACAGGACCCCGAATCCAGCTGCCGACTGCTGCAGAGGAAGGTACCGCATAGGTAGCAGGATCGATTATCCAGTCTGTTTCTTGCGGCTCGCGTGCTCGGCCTCCATCGCTCTCCAGTGCCGGTCCATCTTCTCGGAGAGCCACACCTTGATCACCGACTGGCGGGTAACGCCCAGGCGCTTCGCCTCGTTGTCGAGAGCTTCCACCATCCACAACGGCAGGTCGACGTTGACGCGCTTGACGTCGCGATTGGGGCGCACGCGACTGGAGAGATCCACGTACTCCATGATGTCTTCGACCCCGTCGTCGAACTTCTTGTCGAACTCCTCAGCGTCCATGCGCCTCGACCTCCTCTGCGCGAGACCTGCGGACCGAGATGAGTCTCACGTTCTCTGCGCGATACGTGACTACGGCGGTCCAGTGTTTGGAACCTATCCTGCCGATCACGAGAAATCGCGGCTCGGCTTCGCGCTCGACCCTGAACCTGTCGAGGTCCTCATCCAGCCAGAGTTCTTGTGCCTCGACGAAGTCGATCCCATGCTTGAGCTTGTTGATCCTGCTCTTGCGCTCGTCGAACTCGAACCCGGGAATCGGTCTCCCCTTATTATCCATAAAGTATCCCTTTTCTGAACCAGCGCCAAGCGGACGCAAGGTGCCGCCCCAGGTCAGGGAGTCGAGCGGGCTGCGCATGCCCTGACCGCCACGGTTCAGAACCTGGGTGTAGATCATGGTCGTGCCGACGTCCTTGTGACCAAGGACTTCCTGGATGGTGCGGATGTGGTAGCCGCTCTCGAACAGGTGGGTGGCGAAGGAGTGGCGCAGCGTGTGACACGTTGCGGTAGAGGAAGAGGATCGCGGAAAGCGTCTGCGTCGAGGCGCTGACCTTCTCCTCGGCCGCAAGATGGCCGACGAAGGCGTCGATCTCCGGCTCGGCCACGTCGGCCGGGTGCCGAAGGCCGTGAAAGCAGACGTACTGCCGCACCCAGCCGCAATAGGACTGCTCGGTGCGGCGACTGTAGTGGCGGACGCCCAAGGTGGCCTGCGTCTGTGTGATGAGCTCGGACACCACCTCAGTCTGGCGGGGCGGCGCCCGAGTTCAACGGGTGACGGGGAACGTCAACGGGGCGGCGGCCGGCGCATGCCGGGCCGCCGCCCCGTCGCGAGGAAGCGTGCGTTCGCGGCCTCGCGGCCTGGTGGCCTCGAGGCCGCTAGACCTTCTTCACGCCGGCGATGAGCTTGCTCACGACGTCCTGGGCATCGCCGTAGACCATGCGCGTGTTGTCGCCGTAGAAGAGCTTGTTCTCGATGCCGGCAAAGCCGGCACCGCGGCCGCGCTTGACGACGATGACGTTCTGCGCCTTGTCCACGTCGAGGATCGGCATGCCGTAGATGGGGCTACCGGGATCGTCGCGCGCCGCCGGGTTGACGACGTCGTTGGCGCCGATCACCAGTGCCGCATCCGCCGTCGGGAAATCGCCGTTGATCTCGTCGAGGTCGTAGATCATGTCGTAGGGCACGCCCGCCTCGGCGAGCAGCACGTTCATGTGCCCGGGCATGCGGCCGGCCACCGGGTGGATGGCGAACTTGACCTGCACGCCCTTCTCCTGCAGCAGCTTGGCGAGCTCCCAAACCTTGTGCTGCGCCTGAGCGACCGCCATGCCGTACCCAGGCACGATGATGACCTTCTGGCCGAAGGCCATGGTGATGGCGGCGTCGTCTGGGGCCGCCTCCTTCATGGAGCCCTCCGGGCCCTCGGCCAGCTCCTGGCCGCCGTGCGCCCCGAAGCCGGCGAAGAGCACGTTGGCGATGGAGCGGTTCATGGCCTTGGCCATGAGCTGCGTCAGCAGCGTGCCGGCCGAGCCGACGACGATGCCGGCGATGATCAGCGCCGCGTTGCCGAGCACGTAGCCCTCGAGGCCGACGGCGAGGCCGGTGAACGCGTTGTAGAGCGAGATCACCACAGGCATGTCGGCACCGCCGATGGGCAGCGTCATGAGCACGCCGTAGAGGAGCGCCAAGGCGAAGAAGAGGCCGAGCGTGGGACCGACGGGGCCGCCGAGGTGACCGGTGTGCTGCAGGGTCACGAAGACGCCGAGGACGATGGCCGCGGCCAGAACGAGGATGTTGAGCACGTTCTGGCCGGGGAACAGGA
>Ga0209697_10009637_pt1 | contig 10637 bp, 10 predicted proteins | sample AliMusrvi5mmetaG_FD_184115 | JGI IMG/M metagenome (GOLD analysis project Ga0209697, IMG submission 184115) | Freshwater lake bacterial and archeal communities from Alinen Mustajarvi, Finland, to study Microbial Dark Matter (Phase II) - Alinen... | ecosystem: Environmental > Aquatic > Freshwater... | reverse complement strand
CCACGAATTTGAGGCATGGGAGGCTTTTCGCTCTCTCATGCCTCTTCATTTTTTCCCGCAACCCTGCCCCCTGCCAAGGGGGCTGGGTTCTGGGACAGGCTCTACGGTATCAAACAAAATGTCGGCACCCACAGGGGCACGACTTACATGTTGACCTTGGATTGCAGGGATCGCCCAGATGTGTCACCCGCATCCAGCAACTTCAATCTTCTGATAGACGGACAAAGCGTCAGGCAGGTCAGCTTCAGCGATTCCACGGCGACGACCCTGCCCTCCATTTACGTCGCCCCAGGCGCTTGGACCACTGTAGCTGTGACATTCACCGCAAATAATCCGATCACTCTGCTCTCGCTCGTTCCGGTCAATTCGTTGGAGGATACCACCGGGTGTTTGGTGGTTAATGTAACGCTCGCACCGGTGAAAATCGTTCCTGATTCCGGGATGGTTCCAGTTGTTGGCGATGTTATCAAATCCGTCGTTAAGGGAAGTGATATCAAGCATTTTGTCACTCCGAAGGCAACCGAGGAGGTCTCACAAGAATATGTGATCCTGAAGGCTACGGGAATCACAGCGGAACAAATCACTCCAGACGATGCAAACCAAGAGTTCGCTTGGGATACCGCAGTGGGCGAATCAGTTCCCGAGGAACCCACGAAATGGCGTGTGAAGCGCGACGTTGCCGGCAAATACCCGGTGAAGATCAAGAACAAGAATGGAAATTCAATTGTTGCGGAAATGAATGTTTGGGTAGTGTGGTCCGAAGGCCAAATGGTCACACGCCAACCTGACAAAATCAATACGATGCAGATCACAAATGGAGATGATTCAATTGGGCCAGCATTGAGTATCCAGAAGGGGTTTGATTTCAAATTTGTAATCACACCAGCATCTCTATTCAACGGAGATTACCCTAATCTATCGAACCTTAACACCTACAATGGGTCTTTGGTCTATCCGCCCGGGGCCGGAACTTTCCACTTCAACTCCGGCATGGATTTGAAGGGTGGTGCGGACTCAAAATGGGATGTAAGTCGACGTATCCGGGAGAAGGTTCTTAATCCCAGCCTTTACACCAAGGACCATTTGCCACGAATGATTGGAACATGCTGGGACAAACAGCCTAGCGCAGAGGACATTCCAGTATCCTATCCAGCAGACCTCAGACTAGGAAATGATGACGCGCTGACCGAGGACGAGGAAAACAATCCCTATAAGACCTGTGAATCCGCGGACCTGGCCCATGCGGTCGGGGAGATTACTTCGCTAGATAGCCCCAGGATTGTCTTGCGTAATTCAACCGGCGTCGATGGAAACACGTTTGAGATACGTGAGCATTTTGGGGAATTTGCACGCCTTTTGATTGGAGGAACCTGGTTTCGTATTTCGGAGCCGTTTGAATGGCGTGTCCATTTCAAATTCAAACGAGTGTCGGGCGCATGGGTCAATGATGGATCTGATTCTGATACAAATAACAATGGATTCTAAGCAAATATTATGAAACTCTGCAATTTAATAATGGTTGCCGGCATGATGCAGTTGGTGCTCGGTGAAGATCTCCCCGCAGTAATGGATAGCAGGAAAGCTCTCAGGTCGACCTCAGGCATCGAGGCAAGTTCTGCCAAGGATTTGCTCATTGCTATTGAAAGTCACTCGAGAGAGGAAGTACAGAAGAAGATGGAAGAACTGGTGAAAAAGAATCAGACACGTCTCGTAATCATCACGCTACATGACAAATCAGAAGAGGTGATGCAAGACGCTGCCAGGGCTCTTGCTGCCTCCAAGAAGAAGTCCACCGCATTGGCCCTCCTCCAAGCAGAAAAATACCTCGATTTGGCTTTTATGGGTGGCACAGAAGATGAGAAAATGCGCGAGAAAACCAAGAAACTTTTCGAGGAAAGCTTATCCGCCATCACTGGTGTCAGCGTGAAACTCGAATGGTCAAAGATCGAGAAAAACAGTGCTTTCCGGCATGCTGCGGAAAAGTTGAAAGATTGAATTCAGATTTTGAATCTTGAGAGAGCGCCGCTCGCGGTGTAACGTCCAGGGCAACCTGTGGATCGCCGTCCGAACGTTTGGCACAACGCCGATCTTGCGGTTGCTTCAATAGCGATATTCACAATTGGGTTTCAGCCACCGAGAAAAGGTCGTTTTGGCCGAAAATCTGTGACTAGGAGGGGAACCGTCGCTCACCCGATACCTCCAGTGAGGGTAGTTTAAGAAGAGAATCCTGTGCCGGGGGTACGGATTCGGGTGCTCCGCAAGCAATCGCGCCATGACATCCAAAAGTGCGCGACATTCGGGCTGGCATGACGTCGGTTTTCCCGCTATCCCGGTCCGCAGCCAAACAGGCCAGCGCCCACATGACCGCAACACCCAAACTTTTCAGCTTTTCCGTAGCAACGCAAGAACAGACGGATTTGTCCCATGCCACTGGATCCGGCAACCGGCGGCACGAACCAATCTGGCGGCGCATCATGCCCGACTGACGACCCAAGCAGACCAATCCCACCATGCCCACACTCAACTGGATCGGCAAGGAAGCCGTCGTCAAACATCATCTGGAGGTCCCGTTCCACCTGCTCAAGGACGTGCCCGATCTCTCCTGTGGCGACCCCGGCAGCGGCAACCTGATCGTGGAAGGCGACAACCTGGTCGCGCTCAAGGCGTTGCTTCCCTACTACAAGGGCAAGGTCAAATGCGTCTGTATCGACCCGTGAACTGCCGGAGATCGCCGACCGCATGCGGCTCATCGAGGTCAGGGAAAACTGGGATGCGGTCAGGTTGGTTTCATGGCTCGACCGCAATATCCCCCACGATGACCTGGAACCCGAAGTCGTTCGCGCTTGGTTCGACGCCGTGATCCAGCGGATGCAGGAAGCGGTTCCGCAGGGCAGGCTGGTGCGGGAGCGGTTCGACCTGCGGCGCTCGCTTGAATCGGTACTCGCCAAGCTGAGACGTGAGGCACGGCGCAAGGAATACCAACTGGCACTTTTCGGTGAGCACCAAATCGTTAAGGTGCGGGTTGGCGGCGGCTACAATTTCGTTTACGATCCCAACGCCTACCCGGCTCGCAGTATCTGCCCACGCAGCGGGGATTTCGTTAGACACTACTATGAAAAGGTGGGCGAACTGGAAACAGAGACTGACAAGGGAAAAGCCAAAGAAGAGTTTCTGTGCGCCCAGTTCATCGACGAACAGCCGGAAATCGAGTGGTGGGTCCGCAACCTCGACCGCCAGCCCGTGCATTCGTTCTGGCTCCAGACCAGCACGGACCGGTTCTATCCGGATTTCGTCGCGAAGCTTACGAACGGGAAGATTCTCATCCTGGAATTCAAGGGCGAGGACCGCTCCACCAACAAAGACTCCGATGAGAAAGAGCGCTTGGGCAAGCTGTGGGAGGAACGCAGCGGCGGCTTGTGTTTCTTCGAGATGATCAAGGGACCGGGAGAAATGACCAAGATCCGCGACGCCATCCGCAAAGCCACCGCCGGTGGCCGATGAAATCTCCGAATCGACCACGGCACTGTTGAACAGGATAGCGATCCGGGGGTGGTTGCGTGCGCCGGTCATCGAATGCGATAAAACCTATCTGAATGTGACGCCTTCAAAGAAGTCGATGAAAAAGGCGCGGGATGCGATACGTGAAGAAACCGGGGCGAAGAAATGCTTCAAGCCAACCCCCGCAGTCGTGAAGGATCTCAATACCTTCCTGCGGGGCTGGTCGGGCTACTTCGACTTCGGCTACCCGCGTAAAGCGTTCCGCGACTTGAGCAACTATGCGCGCAAGCGAATGGTGACTCACCTCAACCGCCGCAGCCAACGCAAATACCATCGCCCGCAAGGGATGAGCCACTACCAATATCTCCAGCACCTTGGACTTCAATGCCTATGACGAAATGCTTGCAGGAAAGCCGGATGCGGGAAATCCGCACGTCCGGTTTGACGAGGGGGAGCAACGGGGTCGGCGAAGCCGCCCGTTGCTCTCTACTCTACCGGTTTCATTTCTCTTTCTAGGGTCATTCTGTTTCGCAAACCGCCCGAAATCACGAATTCCGGATCGGAAATCCAAAAATTCGCGGTTTGGTGACCGATCCGGCTTGACGATGGGTGCCGGGATCCATTAGTTTTCACGGGTGAAGAGCTTGCCGGGTGGCAGCTTTCCTCCTCAAACAACCGACCAACGATCCCCGTGGACATCCAAGACATCCGTCGCATCGTCGAACTCATGAATGAGCATGGTCTCACTCTTTTCGATCTCACCAAGAAGGACTTTCACCTCAAACTGAAGAAGGGCACGGACGTCGATGACCTGCGCAGTCTGCTGGCCAGCCTGCCCGCCGCCGCAGTGCCGGCGGCGCCGCCGGTGGCACCGGTGGCACCAGCCAGCGAGGTGGTGGTGGTTGCGGCACCGGTGGAAAAAGGCAGCGAGATCACCTCGCCCATGGTGGGCACGTTCTATCTGAAAGTTTCGCCCGGGGGGCCGAATTTCGTCGATGTCGGGTCCACGGTTTCGATTGGCCAGGTGGTTTGTATCATCGAGGCCATGAAAGTCATGAACGAGATCAAGGCCGAACAGGCCGGGACGATCACCGCGATCGTGGCCGAGGACGGCACCCCGGTGCAATACGGCGATGTGCTGTTCCTGCTCAAGTGACGGGCGCTGTTAGCAGTTCCTTGGTGTTCCATCCGCAATTCCCGATTCATCCGATCCATGTTCAAGCGCCTGCTGGTCGCCAATCGCGGCGAAATCGCCCTCCGCATCATCCGTGCCTGCCGTGAGCTCGGCGTGGAATCCGTGGCCGTCTATTCCGAGGCGGACGTGGATTCGATGCATGTGCAGTTGGCCGACCAGGCGGTGTGCATCGGGCCTGCCTCGAGCAAGGAGTCCTATCTGAAAATGGACCGCATTTTCGCCGCGGCGGAGATCACTGGGGCGGATGCGATCCATCCCGGCTACGGGTTTTTGGCGGAGAACGCGCGATTCGCGGCGATCTGCGAATCCTCCCGTATCACGTTCATCGGTCCATCCGCCAGAGTCATCACCATGATGGGCGACAAGGCCACCGCCCGCGCCACCGCGTTGGCCAATGGGGTGCCCATCACGCCCGGTTCCGGCATTATGCCGGATGCGGAGACCGCCCTCGAGACAGCCAGGGAAATCGGCTTTCCGGTGATGATCAAGGCGACTGCCGGGTGGTGCGGCCGTGGCATGCGGCCGTGTCTCAGGGAGGAGGATTTCATATCGCTGTTCCAGGCGGCGTCCAGCGAGGCGATCGTCTGTTTCGGCAACGGCAGTTGTTATCTGGAAAAGCTGGTGATCAACCCGCACCACGTCGAGTTCCAGCTCATGGGTGACTCACACGGCAATTTCATCCACCTCGGCGAACGCGATTGTTCGCTGCAGCGGCGCAACCAGAAGGTCGTTGAGGAATGTCCGTCACCGCTGGTCACGCCGGAACTTCGCGCCCGCATGGGCGAGGCTTCCGTCAACCTCATCCGCCAGATCAACTATCAGAACGCCGGCACCATCGAGTATCTCGTCGATGAACGGGCTGAAAATTTCTATTTTATGGAAATGAACACCCGGATCCAGGTCGAGCATCCGGTCACCGAGGAAGTCATGGGGTGCGAGCTGATCAAGGAGCAGATCCGGGTCGCGGCGGGCGAGCCGTTGTCCCACCATGTGCTGGAGGCCAGGCCGCGCGGCCACTCGATCGAGTGCCGCATCAATGCCGAGGATCCGTTCAACAACTTCGCGCCCAGCCCCGGCACCATCGAGTTATGGTACGCTCCCGGCGGCAAGGGCGTGCGCGTGGACACCCATGTGTACTCCGGCTATACCGTCCCGCCGCACTACGATTCGATGATCGCCAAACTCATCATCACCGCCTCCACCCGCGAACTCGCCGTCATCCGCATGAGACGCGCCCTCGGCGAGTTCATCATCCACGGCATCAAGACCACCATCCCCTTCCAACTCGAAATCGTTTCCCACCCGGATTTCATCAATGGAAACTATGACATCGGCTGGGTTACACGGTTTCTCGAAGAACGCGGGAAATAGGTCATTGGTCATTGGGAAGTCACGAGTCATGAGTCACGAGTCATGAGTGAAGAACCGAGCGAAGCATATGACCCATGACCCATGACCCATGACCCATGACCCATGACGAATCCCCACCTCTATTGCATCCTCGACCTCGGATATGTGACTGAGGGGGACGCTGCGGCCGTCGCGGGTTGTTTGTTAGATGGCGGGGCGGATTTGTTGCAGCTTCGCGCCAAGAACCACGACCTGGCCACCATCACGCGGGTCGCGCGGGACGTGCTTCCGCTGTGCCGTGCCGCGGGCGTGCCGTTCATCCTTAACGATCACCCCGCGCTCGCCGCGGACATCGGGGCCGATGGCGTCCACCTCGGCCAGGACGACGGCCCGCTGGCCGCAGCCCGACTCACGATGGGTCCAGGCAGAATCATCGGCCGCTCGACCCATTCTCTTGCGCAAGCCCGCGCCGCGCTGGCCGAGGGCTTCGATTACATCGGCTTCGGTCCCCTGTTTCCGACGCCCACCAAACCCGGCCGCCCGGCGATTGGCATGGCGGAAATCGCCGCCATGGAGCGCGAGGTCGGCAGTCGGATTCCCGCCTTCTGCATTGGCGGCATCAAGCGCGGCAACCTGCCGGAAGTGCTTGCCGCCGGTGCCCGCCGCGTGGTGATCGTGTCGGATCTGCTGCGCGCGGCGGATGTGGCAGCCGCGACCCGCGAGGCCCGCGCGATGGTTCCGTTAGGGTCGTGAGGGGGAGCCTCGCTTCGGTTTGTGGGTTCTGATGATGGCTCCATCTCACGCCGCATGCGGCTGGACCTCACGTTCGATCCGTTCGCCATTCTCGCGGGCAGCCTTCATCAATTCGTAGTCCAACTGGAGGCGAAGCCAGAAGCCGGGAGAGGTTCCGAAGTAGCGGCTGAAGCGCAAGTCGTATTCCGGCGTGCAGCGACGGCGGCCCTTTTTCATATCAGTCAGGTGCGGGGAGGGAATGCCGGTCATGCGCGAGACTTCCGCCTGTGAGACGTCCCACTCGGCAAGGGTTTCGCTGAGCGTTTGCGCGAAAAAATTCACCAGCGGCAGCAGGTCCGTATTTCGTTTCATAGTCGTCAATGGTAATCGGTAATTCTCACGTCAGACGCCTTCCCGTCATTCCAACGGAATACCAAGCGCCACTGTTGATTGATTCTCATACTCCAGCAGCCCTTGAAATCGCCGGCAAGGGATTCCAGCCGATTGCTGGGCGGAATCCGCAAATCGGCCAGAAGATCGGCTGCGTGAAGCTGCCGGAGTCGCAGAAACGCCCGTTCCTGAATTTCTCCGGGCAGTCGTTTCGACCGGCCGCCGTTCCAGATCTTTTCGGTTTCCTTACATGAGAAATCCTCAATCACGGGACAATCATTACCATTTTAGGGAACTGTTGCAAGCGGTGATTCGAAGGAAAATCCGGCGAGCCTGAATAGCCGGACCAAGTCGAAAACCGGGGGAATTTTCCCGAAATCGGTCCTTGTGACGGAAAATCTTCGACTCTAGGGTTGCCAAACCCGAATCTGCGACTAGCAATGCGCCCCCGCGCGAAACCGGCGGCCCGCAACCAAGAAGCAATATGATAGTCAAGAAGGATCTCAGCAAATACCGCAACATCGGCATTTTCGCCCATGTGGATGCGGGCAAAACGACCACCACCGAGCGCATTCTCAAACTCACCGGCAGAATCCACAAAATGGGTGAAGTCCACGACGGCGCGGCCACCACCGATTTCATGGAGCAGGAACAGGAGCGCGGCATCACCATCCAATCCGCCGCCACCACCTGCTTCTGGCGCGACTATCAGTTCAACATCATCGATACCCCGGGCCACGTCGATTTCACCATCGAAGTGTACCGCTCGCTCAAGGTGCTCGACGGCGGCGTCGGCGTGTTTTGCGCGTCCGGCGGCGTCGAACCCCAATCCGAAACCAATTGGCGCTACGCCGATGATTCGGGGGTTTCCCGCGTCATTTACGTCAACAAGATGGACCGGATCGGCGCCAATTTCTACAACGTCGTCAACCAGGTGAGAACCATCCTCGGTGCCAAGCCCATGGTCATGGTGCTGCCCATCGGCGAGGAAATGAGCTTCATCGGCGTGGTCGATCTGCTGACCCGCCAGTCCTACATCTGGGACGATTCAGGCAAACAGGAGAACTTTGCAGTCGGCCCGATTCCCGCCGGAATGGAGGAAAAGGTCGAACAATTCCGCGCCGAGCTAATCGAAATGGCCGTGGAGATGGACGATGAGGTGATGACGCGCTACCTGGAAGGTCACGAGCCCGATATCGACACGATCAAGCGTTGCATCCGCAAGGGCACGATCAACCACTCGTTTTTCCCCACCTACTGCGGGTCGTCATTCAAAAACAAGGGCGTGCAAAACGTGCTCGACGCCGTGATCGATTACTTGCCATGCCCCACCGAAGTCCAGCCGCAACCGGAAGTGGACCTTGAAGGCAAACCCACCGGCGAGTACGCCATCGTGGACGCCGCCAAGCCATTCCGCGGACTGGCGTTCAAGATCATGGACGACAAGTTCGGTGCCCTCACCTTCACCCGCATTTACTCGGGCACCCTCAAAAAAGGCATGACCGTGCTCAACAGTTTCACCGGCAGAACCGAACGCATCGGCCGCATGGTGGAAATGCATGCCAACGACCGCACCGAAATCGACAGCGCCCAAGCCGGCGACATCATCGCCATCATCGGCCTCAAGAACGTGCAAACCGGCCACACGCTGTGTGACAAGAACCATCCCGCCACGCTGGAGCCGATGGTTTTCCCCGAGCCGGTGATCTCCATCGCCGTCGCCGCCAAGGACAAAGCCAACGCCGAGAAACTCGGCGTCGCCATCGGCAAGATGGTGCAGGAAGACCCGTCGTTCCGCGTCGAAACCGACGAAGAAACCAACGAACTCATTCTGAAAGGAATGGGCGAACTCCACCTCGATATCAAGATCGACATCCTCAAGCGCACCCACAAGGTGGAGGTGGATGTCGGTGCCCCGCAGGTCGCCTACCGCGAAACCATCACCAAAACGGTTGCCGATAGTTACACCCACAAGAAACAATCCGGCGGTTCCGGCCAATACGCGAAAATCGAATACACGGTGGAACCGCTCGAAGCCGGTTCCGGATTCGTGTTTGAATCTTCGGTGGTGGGCGGCAACGTGCCCAAGGAATACATCCCGGCGGTGGAAAAAGGCTTCAAGACCTCGATTTCCAAAGGTCCGCTGGCCGGTTACCCGTGCATGGACTTCAAGGTCACCCTCCGGGACGGCGGATTCCACGCCGTGGACTCATCGTCCATCGCTTTCGAGATCGCCGCCAAGGCCGCCTACCGCCAAACCATGTCCAAGGCCGCGCCCCATATCCTCGAACCCATCATGAAAATCGACGTCTTCACTCCCGAAGCCCACGTCGGTGATGTGATCGGCGACATCAACCGCCGTCGCGGCATGATCAAGGAACAGATGACCACCCATGGCGGCATCCGCGTCAAGGCCGATGCCCCGCTCAGCGCCATGTTCGGCTACATCGGCGACCTCCGCACCATGACCTCAGGCCGCGGCCAGTTCTCGATGGAATTCTCCCACTACGCCGCCTGCCCGAGAAACATCTCCGACGAGGTCATCGCCAAGGCCAAGGAACGCGACGAAGCCCTACGCAAATAATCGTGGCGGCGGTTTCCATCCGCCATGCCCGATCAGCTACAAACCGCGAGGAAACACAGCACCGCCGCCGGAATGGGTTTGTGCCGGAGAATAGGATTCATGATTTCGGGAAAAAATGCCCGAGCGCCTCGATCACGCCAGCTCCGTGCGGTGCCCGGGTGATCAGTCCTCCGACGGCACTGATCCTTTCGAGGATCACGTCCACTGCATTGGCCGGACAGGCGGTCATGCCGGCGTGGGCGGGATCCAACATTTCAAGGTCGTTGTAACCATCGCCCATGGCGAAGCAGCGGGTGGCTGGAAGTTGATAGAACCGGGCGATTTCACCCAGGCTGGTGCCCTTGTGGAAATCGCGATGGCCGAACCGCAGGTAGATCGAGTTGCGCTGCCACGCGAGGTGCGGGACGGTGGCGGCGATGGGCGTGATGCGTTGCACGATCCATTCCATTTCCTCCAGCGTGCGGGCGATGAAGCCGGCCGGTTCGCCGGACATTTCGATCCACTGGGCACCGGTATGCTCCTGGATTTCGTGGCGGATGAGTTTGAGTGCCTTGCGTGCCTGCTTGAACAACGCGTGGATTTCCTTGTCGCAATGGTCGTTCCACCGGGCGTGCGGCACAAAGCGGCCCAGCGCGTTCGGCAGATAGATCTCGCGCTCGCAGGCGACCACCCAATCGGGCAGAAACGGGAACCGGCTTTCGATGAATCCCTCCACCATTTGCGGCATCGAGCGGCCCGTGTTGATCCCCCAGATCACCTGCCGCTCGTCCCGCAGTTGGCTGATCCGCTGGAAAAACTCAGTCGGCACCGGCGGTGCCGCGTAGGGATCGTGCAAGGTGCCGTCGAAATCAAACGATAACACGGCGGACGGCTGGGACGGTGTGGGAA
>Ga0209697_10009636_pt1 | contig 10637 bp, 9 predicted proteins | sample AliMusrvi5mmetaG_FD_184115 | JGI IMG/M metagenome (GOLD analysis project Ga0209697, IMG submission 184115) | Freshwater lake bacterial and archeal communities from Alinen Mustajarvi, Finland, to study Microbial Dark Matter (Phase II) - Alinen... | ecosystem: Environmental > Aquatic > Freshwater... | reverse complement strand
CTTCACAAAGCTCGTTTCCTAACAGTGTGTCAGGCGGACTTCAACCTGAACGGCTAATTGGGTTGTAAGGCTCTTTCATCCTTAAAGGTATTTATACTAATTTTACGCACACCTCGTGGCGCACCAAAGCACGCAAAGACTGTTGTATTTAAACGATATACACAACTTAATGAGTTAAATCGTTGCGTTCCTCATAGTTAAAATGACTTTTAACACATGCTCTTTTTTTCAATTCAACGCTCTAATCTTTATTGACAATGCAAATCGTACTCGACACCTACGGCCTAAACCTGAGCGTCCGGAATGGTTGTTTTCTGATTACTTCAGGTAAAGAAAAACGGATGGTTCACCCCGACAGGATCAGCAGTATCCTCGTCACGATGGCCTGCCGCATCACTTCGCCTGCCATCCTGCTGGCGGCTATGAGCGAGATTTCGCTTGTAATTTGTACACGCGCAGGCAAGCCCGAAGCGCGCTTATGGTCGCCCCGATTCCTGAATACATCGGCGCTGCAGCGTCAGCAATATGGATTTACGCGAAGTAACCTGGGATACAAATGGACGAAGGAGGTTATCGGTTTAAAACTCGAGAACCAATTGGCGAATATCCGCTTTCTGGCCGACCGCAAACAAAACCTTGCAGCCGAAACAGAAAAAGCTATCGTCGAAATTGGTCAGTCGATCAACAGTTTAAACGCGCTCGAAATTGCTGATACTGAATGTATCAAAAAGATCAGGTATTTTGAAGCTTCAGCAGCAAAAGTATATTGGCAATTGGTCGGGAAAAAGTTACCCGATCCTTTCGGTTTCGCGATGCGGACCAAACAAAATCCGAAGGATGTCTTTAATTCATACACCAATTACCTGTACGGGATGCTGCGCAACAAGGTCGAAACAGCCATTTTAAGTTTTGGGCTCGATCCGGCGCTGGGATGTATGCACCGCGACGGGTATAAACTCCCCTCGTTGGTGTTCGATCTAATGGAGCCATTCCGGCCAATCACCGACCGGCTTTTAATCGAGGCTGTGCTCGACCGCCGATTATCCAGTCTGATGGAAACCGACGAACTGGGTAATTACCGCATCACATGGCCGGGACGAAAAAAGCTCATCGACCTGTTCAACGAAAAGCTTCAGAAAACAACTCTATTTCGAAAAACAAAGACAAGTTTTGGAAACCATTTGATGCTCGAGACCAAACGGCTTGTCGATCAAATCAAACGCTATGAAGAATGAAAGTGGCTATTACCTCGTGATGTACGACATTACCCATTCTGCAACATTGCAAAAGGTGAGTAAGCTGCTCGTTCAGTCGGGGCTCGAAAGGGTCAACTACTCGGTTTGGCTGGGTTGGGAGAATCCGTCGAAGCAACCGGTACTGAAAGAAAAGCTCGTAAAGCTGATCACATCCGAAAAAGCAACAGGATCGTTGTTTTATATACTGCCGGTTGCCAAGAAAGATGTAAAGAGGATGCGGACCATAACCGGGCGAAAACCCAAAGAACTCGATTTTTGGCTGGGCGAAAAACAGACCCTATTCTTCTGATTTTACTGCAAGGAATTAAAAAAGCAAAAATTGCGGGGTTTTGCAGAATTTAGCCATATTGCTTCCGGTAAATAAGTGTTGAAACCAGTATCAGTTAAGGGTTTTATCCTATCTTTGTGATGAAGTGGCCGCTTCGGATTTCGATCACTGAAACAATTTGTCGGGACCAAGACCGAAGCCGTGATCTGATGAAGTGGCCGCTTCGGATTTCGATCACTGAAACTGTTGTGATACAAAAATAAATCTTAAAATTTTAGATGAAGTGGCCGCTTCGGATTTCGATCACTGAAACTGATGAGGAGTCTTCAACGACGTATTCCTTTTTAGATGAAGTGGCCGCTTCGGATTTCGATCACTGAAACTTTGGATCAGCTCCACAAAAGAAATCTGTATTTTGATGAAGTGGCCGCTTCGGATTTCGATCATTGCTCATCCTGACAGGTTTTGGAAACCTGTCAGGATTTATCGGCACGAATACCATTAAGGGTTTATTGATGCTTAGGTTTATACAGCAGTTAAGGAAATTATTTCCGCACGTTTAAAGTACAGTAGGGTATGCCCTTTTAGTCATCACCAATTAAAGATCTGTATTGTGGGCAAAAAAGATTTCTGCAGATGGTTTTATTCTTTTTGCGTTGATCATCGTAATCAGCAGGACTATTTTCCTGTTGTTTCTATTTTCCCAACGAAAATTTGATCACCTGATGTTTGCAATGGTCAACACAAGTCCCGCATAGAATACATTCTGTATCATTCATTTTGTTGTTCTTAACATGGATCGTCACATCAATATTCATAGGGCAATTCAGGTTGCAAATTGTGCAGTTGGTGCATTTTTCGGTTGCAACTTTTAACCTTAAACCCCGGAAATGGAGGTAATCACGGATTTTTGTTCCGATGATCATAAATGGAGCCTGCCAGCAAATGTATTTACACGAAGCAAATCGTCCGAAAATTGCAGTCAAAGGTGCAATTAGAACGATTGCACCGATAGTAAGTATTACCTTTTTCTCAACCGGTATATCAGACAATCCATACGTCAGATCGATCGTTTGAAAACCATTCAAAAAATAGCCGATTAAAATAGCACCTATCCAAAATGCAAAGATGAAGTATTTAATATATAGTGCTTTTGTATTCTTCGATTTCTTTTTGACAACTAATCTCAATATCTCCTGAACTCCACACCCGGGACAAAACCAGGCGCAATAGGCCCTGCCGAAATACAGCGAACATAAAAAAAGGAGAATAAAAACGACAAAGCTCGCGTTGATAATCCCTTTCCAGGCGGCTGCAACAATGATAACCGGAGAAAACAGCAGGTGGAAAATCAGCAAAATATGAAAGAGGAGTGCCGTCAATATCACAATTGGTTTGCGAATTCGCTGATACATATGACTTAGTTTGTTTATTACCACAAATTTAAAAACAATATTATCAAATTAAGTTATGATTTATTCAAAAAAAGGATTTCCGGCAGTTTTGAATGTTTCACTTTTATTTAGGTCTCTTGTTTTTCTCACCCGATAATATATCTTTGCTTCAATTTGAACCTGTAATCTATTGGCGTGTTAAGTTTGATATGAGTAAGAAAGTATTTTTTTGCAATTGTGGTGCGAAACTGATCGGTTCCGATCGGCTGTTGGCGATTTCGGCGTATTTAAAGCAAACGGGGCATCCGTTTACTGAGATTTCCGATTTATGCGGCTGTTCGGTCGACCAAAAAAGTGAAACACGTGATCTGTTCCTGGAAGTCGACGAGGTTTTGATTGTCGCGTGTTTTCCGCGTGCGGTCAGACTTCTGCTCGAAAACTGCGGAATCGACCATGCATCTTTGAAATTCGAATATCTAAATTTCAGGGAATTGAGCAATGATCAAATCTATGCAGGAATTAATTTGTTTTTTGAAGGGGATACCGGGAAGGGGGAGTTCACCGAACTTCAGGGTAATGCTGTATGGCCCTCCTGGTTTCCGATGATTGATTATTCGCGTTGCAATACCTGCGGGCAATGCGCTGATTTTTGTCTTTTTGGTGTTTATCAGAAGCTTGATAATAGAGTTGTTGTTGTTAATCCCAAGGGATGTAAAAACAACTGTCCGGCATGTGGCCGTATTTGTGCGCAAACAGCAATCGTTTTTCCAAAATACGAACATGCAGGGGCGATTGCCGGTGCCGATTCGATTGATGAAATGGCTGAACAACAACGGCAACAACTCGATATTGATACAATACTCGGAAGCAATATTTACCAGGCGCTCGAAATGCGAAAAGCTAAACGTCAGTCAATTATTCGTTCGACAGCCATGCAGCAGGCAATTGCTGAAAGAGAAAAGGCACTTGCCGAAAAAAGTTCTAAAAAATAGAAAACTGACGATGTCAATACTACGAAATTTTTTAAAATCGGATCGTAAATGTTTGTGGAAATTTGGATATAATCTTGGATGGAAAGGAATAAAGGGGTTTAATCAATTTCAGAAAAGAAAAAAGCGCGGCGAAATTTTCCCGGCTTTTCAGTTTATATCGGTCACCAACGATTGTAACCTGGCTTGTCAAGGTTGCTGGGTGACGAAAGGGGAGAAGAGCGCAAGTCTCGATTTGGAAGCCATCAACAAGATAATAACAGACAGTAAAAAGCAAGGAAGTTACTTTTTTGGTATATTGGGCGGAGAACCGCTGATGTATAGGGAGTTATTTAATCTTTTCAGGACACATTCCGATTGTTATTTTCAGTTATTTACAAACGGCACCTTGCTAACCGAAAAGGTTGCGGCTGAATTAAGAGAACTGGCAAACGTAACGCCGCTTATCAGTCTTGAAGGAAATGAACAGATCGCAGATATCCGCCGGGGAAGTAACCATGTTTACAACCGCACAATGAAAGCCATAGAAACCGCGACTACAAACCGACTTATCACTGGCGTGGCTATAAGTGTTTGTAAATCAAATATTGAAATGGCCTTATCCGAAGAGTTTATTGCGATGCTGCATAATTATGGCGTGATCTATCTATGGTATTATATTTATCGCCCAACAGGCGAAGATCCACATTATGAACTGGCGCTTTCGCCTGAAGATATTTTACGGTTGCGTAATTTTTTAGTCGATGGACGAACCAAATATCCGCTTGTGTTAGTCGATTCATATTGGGGAGCCGATGGTGAACCATTTTGTCCGGCAGCTGAAGGATTAAGCCATCATATTAATCCTGAGGGTAATATTGAGCCTTGCCCTGTTATTCAATTCTCGTGCGATAATGTTCGAAGCGGCGACCTTAAAGATGTTTACGAAAAATCTACTTTTATAAAAGATTTTAAAACGGAGGTTAATAACCAGACAAGAGGTTGTATTCTGATGGAAAATCCGGCCTGGCTTGCTACATTTGTAGCTGATCATCACGCAATAAATACATCGAACAGGCCAGGTTTACCGGGTCAATTGGCCAATGGATGTGTTGTTTGCAGTCATGGAAGCTGTCCGAAAATTCCCGAAAAAAGCTGGATCTACCGGATGGCAAAGCGGCGGGCTTTCTTTGGATTGGGAGCTTATGGATAAAATTAAAACGATGGAGTCAAAAATATTTCAATCATTATTTGTTCTCGATGTTCCAACGGAAAAATCGAAACGGGCCCATATCAAGGCTACGGTTGAATCCTATTTTCTTGAACATCAGGTAATGCCACCTGTTAGCTACGATGCTTTAAGTCAGTTTGCAAGTTCATTGATCGAATCTGAAAAATGGGAAGAACGATATCGTGCTTTCGTAATGGTATGTTGTGGCAATGCGATCTGGCGTCCTGTTGTAGGGGCAACCCCTTTTAATCGCCGTATTTTTTTATTGCCGCAATGCCTGCGTAATGGATTACTCTGCCAGGCACAGCAGGATGAGCTGGGTCTTTTATGCAGCGAATGTGGTAATTGCAGTATCTCTGGTTTTTTGCGCGAAGCAGAGAACCTGGGTTATGTTGCGTTGGTCACAGAGGGGACCACTATCACTACACGCCTGATTGAAAGCGGGAAGGTAGATGCTGTAATCGGAGTTGGATGCATGGAGGTACTGCAAAAGATGTTTGCGGCGGTGAGTAAGTATTCGATACCGAGTATCGGAATTCCGCTGATTACCTGTGGTTGTGTCGATACAAAGGCTGATGCTGATTGGATCAAACAGGAGATTTACAATTATCGCGAAGATGTATCGATTAAATTATTAAATCTTAACTATCTAAGGAATAAGACATCCTCTATTTTTGGTGAAGAGCAACTAATAAGAATACTAGGCACACCAAAAAGTAAAACAGAGACCATTGCTTTTGAATCACTGCTCTCAGGAGGTCAGCGATTACGGCCTTTTTTGGCAGTATTGGTTTACGAAGCGTATGCAGATGAACCTGATCCGGTTGTTTTAAATATGCTGGCCTTATCGGTTGAGTGCTTTCATAAAGCGTCATTAATCCATGATGACATCGAGGATAACGACGACATTCGTTACGGAAAAGAGACCATTCATACGCGCTATGGGACTCCGGTAGCTATCAATACAGGTGATTACCTGATTGGTGAAGGATACCGGTTGATTTCAGAAAGCACGCTGACACCCGAATTGATTCGCGAAGGGATCAAAATAGTTTCCCACGGACACCGAAGTCTGACAATTGGCCAGGGTGCAGAGTTGATCTCTATCCGTTCAAAAGAGATTCTTTCGCTTGGTGAAATGCTGGATCTGTTTGATAATAAAACGGCTGCTGCATTTAAAGTTTCGTTTTTGTTGGGTGCGGCAATTGGTGGTGCTTCCAATGGGACCATCGAAATTTTGGAGCGTTTTAGTCATTTTATAGGTGTCGCCTATCAGATAAAAGATGATTTTTCTGATTACCAAGGTAATAAAGGAGATATTGCAGTCCGGAAATTTTCTATATTACTTTCAGTGTTAAAAGAACAACTTCCACAATCAGAAAAGGAAGTTCTTCTTAATGCTTATAAACATGACGATTATGAAGTGATATACGAATTAATTGATCAATATCAGATTCCGGATATTACAAAAAAATTGCTGCTTGATAATATTAACGATGCAAAGAATTGTCTTGAAAGTATCTCTAATATAGGTCTTAAACTGGCTTTACATGAAATTATGGGGAAAATTTTCAAAGAATATATTTAAGCTTGCGGCACAACCGAAGTTAAAAAAATTACGTCCAAAATTAATTGAATCGGTTCTTACGAAGTCTTTGCTGATGCTTGATTCAGAGATGATAGCCGAAATGAGAACCTTTATTTTGAGCAAACAAACAGTTCAAGGTGGATTTTCTGACAGAGGCGGAAAGTGCGATTTGTATTATACGTTATTCGGATATTATATAGCTGAATCGCTGTCTGTTAGCGACGTTATCGAACCATTGAAAAAATATGTGACAACAACCGTTGCAACGGGTAATTTGTCAGGTGTTTATCGATATTGCGCCGCTATATTATATGCAAAACTGGTAGGACTGGATGCAACTTCTGAAAAGTTAAGAGCACAAATTTTAGTCGATCTAAATCGGTCAGATTCGAAGCAACCCGAATATTCAGCATTTCTGGGAGTTTTGGCGCTTTATTACCTGGAAGACTTTCAGAATATACAACGAATTGTCAATCAATATAAGCAATCATTCCAGCTGGCCAGCCATCCATGCCCGGTAGTTGCAGCAATTGCAGTAATGCAGGGTATGACTGGTAATCGGAAGCCCGAAGCGGTGGATATGCTGAATAGTTTTTATCGCGGTAATGGAGGATTTGCAGCTTTGCAGAAGGCTCCTGCCGAGGATTTACTATCGACGGGAGTTGCCCTGTACGCGCTTCATTTTTTGGAGAGTGACCTCCGGTTGATCAAGCCCGATTGTCTTACCTTTGTGGATGATTTGTACGATAATGGAGGATTCCGGGCTACTCAGCATGATACAATTACTGATGTTGAATATACATTTTATGGATTATTGGCTTTGGGATCAATGAGTTAAATGACGAAATTGATTATTGACGAATTTTGATTATGGAACGAAAAAGTCTTGAAGATCAGTATGATAATTTGGTGGGATTGCTCCGGTCGGAGCGAAACGACAAAGGTTTCTGGAGTGGCAGACTTTCTTCCAGTGCGCTTGGAACTGCTGTAGCTATTGTGGCGTTGAAAATATATGGTAAAAAATCAGATAACCAACAAATTATTAATGGCTTAGATTGGCTTTTAGGACATGTTAACAGTGAAGGTGGCTATGGCGATACACCCGAAAGCAAAAGCAATGTAAGCACTTCGCTATTAAGTTATGCAGCCATCAGCTATTGTGGAGAGGGTAGTGAGCGATCGAAGAAAGCCCTTTTAAGCATTGAAAATTACCTTGCTACGCAGAACATCGATATTACTAACGGAGATATAACCGCTGCTGTGTTGGAATTTTACGGTAAAGACTTCACTTTTTCGGTTCCCATCCTTTCGATGTTGATAATCTGTGGTGTCCTCGACGAGAAAGCTTGCACAAAAATCCCTCAGTTACCTTTTGAATTCACAATGTTTCCGGCTTCTTGGTATAGTTTGTTTAATTTGCACGTAGTGAGTTATGCAATTCCTGCCTTAATCGGTGTCGGCATATTTGTTTTTAAGACAAGGAAACGACATAATCCTATAATGAGTTGGATTAGAAATAAATCCATTCAGCCTGCCTTGCTGAAACTTGAGAAAATTGTACCTGAAAGTGGTGGTTTTCTGGAGGCAATTCCATTGACTGCATTCGTTGCCATCTGCCTGATCTCTTCCGGATTAAGTGATAATCTTGTAGTTGTAAAAGGACTTACATTTTTGCGTAATAAGCAACGGCCGGATGGAAGTTGGCCAATCGATACTGACTTGTCAACATGGGTTACCACATCAAGTATAAAAGCGCTTGGACCTCAAATGACCAAATTATTTTCAGTAATTGAAATTGATTCTCTGGTAAGTCACTTAAAAGCAATTCAGTACAAAGAGGTTCACCCTTTCAACCTTGCACAACCGGGTGGATGGGGATGGACTGACTTATCGGGTTCAGTACCCGATGTCGATGATACTTCAGGTGCAATTCTTGCATTGATTGATTTATATCGTTCTGAAAAAGAAGGTATTGAAGTAATCGTCAACGGTTGTCGATGGCTAACTAATCTGCAAAATAAAGATGGGGGCTTTCCGACTTTTTGCAAAGGGTGGGGCAGACTTCCGTTCGATTGCAGTTGTGCTGATCTGACAGGACATGCGCTGTTGGCTTTGACCAAATCGCTTGATATTTTGGGTGATAAAATGGCGATGGAATTACAAAATACAGTAAGGCTGTGTATCGCCCGATCGTTTGGATTTCTTTGGAAGGCACAGAATGATAAAGGTTGCTGGTATCCGTTATGGTTTGGCAATCAGTTTACCTCAGATCAGAAGAATCCGGTTTATGGAACTGCTAAGGTAGCGATCTATTTAAAAGATAGTTTGTTGTGCCGCTGTCTAGACAATAATATGAAGAATAATATCGGACAGATGGTAACCAATGCACAGAATTTTTTGTTGAGACAACAAAATGAGAACGGCAGCTGGGGTGGGGAATTGGACGTAGCTGGCACTATTGAAGAAAGTTCGCTTGCAATTTCAGCTTTGGTTGGAACGGATGATTCTGCAATTTTGAAAGGGTTTGAATGGCTTGAAAGTGAATATAAAAGCAATGGATTTCGGTCAAACCCGATCGGTCTGTATTTTGCAATGTTGTGGTACGACGAAAAAATGTATCCATTGGTTTATTATGTCGAATCTCTTAGGCGATATCTTAAATGAAAAAATTAATGCGCAGCAAACCAATTATATATATTCCAATCTTTCTTTTATGGATTTTCCTTTACATTTACAAGGAAGCCTCCACAAATTTTGTTGTATATAATTGTTTATCTTTGCCTTATGAATCAAATTTATCTGATACAATTTGGTTATTCTTCAGCACATTGCAGAAAATATTTCTGCTTCTTGTACTTGTTATTTTTCTGGCTGGTATTGTACGTTCGTGGTTCTCACCCGAAAAGACACGGAAATACCTCGAAGGAAAATCGCTGTTTGCCGGTAATGTAATGGCATCCTTGCTCGGAATTATAACACCATTTTGTTCGTGCTCTGCAATACCGCTGTTCCTGGGTTTTATCGAAACAGGAATCCCGATTGGTATTACATTTTCGTTTTTAATAGCAGCACCAATGATTAATGAAGTTGCTGTAATTATGCTATTTAGCCTATTTGGATGGGAAGTTGGCGTGATTTATATCTTAATGGGTTTAGTGATAGCGATAGCCGCTGGATGGATCATCGGAAAACTTAAACTTGAAAAATGGCTTCAGGATTGGGTTCAAAACCTGAAGTTTGGAGAGAGTTCTGATGATAATAAGCATCTCACTATCGATGATCGTATCCATGCTGGTGAGATTGCTGTAAAAGATATCATCGTTAAAATCTGGCCATTTGTTATTCTGGGAATTGCCGTTGGCGCATTGGTTCATGGCTATGTACCCAATGATTCATTGGCTTCCTTGATCAATAAATCTACCTGGTATTCAGTGCCTTTGGCTGTTCTGATCGGGGTGCCGCTTTATGCCTGTTCACCGGGTGCAGTACCAATTGCTTATGCATTAATCGAAAAAGGGGTACCGCTCGGAACTGCTCTTGCTTTTATGATGTCGGTTATCGCGATATCTCTTCCAGAATTGATCATATTAAAAAGGGTTTTAAAACTACCGTTTATCTTTACCTTTGTCGGTATCATTGCTTCAGGAATAATCATAGTTGGATATTTGCTGAACATCTTATTTTAATATTATTCATAAGAATTTGAATAATTACTGGTTGTTACCTGCTAAGTAATCACAAAGCAAAATTTTGCATCTTAACTTCCTTTTATTTTCACCATATCTTCTTCGTAGTTTAATTAAGGTCAGACATCCTGATCTCTCGCACATTAATTTGTCGCTAATTTGTAGATCAGCCTAAGTTCTGTTCCTGGATAAATGGTTTCGGAATCGGTTAGTAATTCACATAGCTTTTCCACTGCTCGGTTACTT
>Ga0209697_10009633_pt1 | contig 10642 bp, 9 predicted proteins | sample AliMusrvi5mmetaG_FD_184115 | JGI IMG/M metagenome (GOLD analysis project Ga0209697, IMG submission 184115) | Freshwater lake bacterial and archeal communities from Alinen Mustajarvi, Finland, to study Microbial Dark Matter (Phase II) - Alinen... | ecosystem: Environmental > Aquatic > Freshwater... | reverse complement strand
TCGACCATTGATGAAATCAACAAAACCGCGCTTGGAAAATTTGACGAAACTTTCCGTGCAGTGAGAAAAAACTTTATCACTATTTTCCGGGAACTCTTCGATGCAGAAGATGAAGTGGATCTGCTCATTCATCAAAGTGAAGACCCATTGGACGCACATATTGAAATTGTTGCCAAACCGAAAGGGAAAAAACCACTCTCGATCGAGCAGCTCAGCGGTGGAGAAAAGGCTCTGACCGCCCTTTCTCTCCTCTTTGCCATATATCTGGTTAAACCGAGTCCCTTCTGTATCCTTGACGAAGTTGATGCCCCGTTGGACGATGCAAATGTCACCCGTTTTATTAAACTTCTGAAAAAATTTGAGAATAACACCCAATTCATTATTGTTACGCACAACAAAAAAACCATGGCTTCCTGCCAGGCCCTTTATGGTGTCACAATGGAAGAGGAAGGGGTGTCAAAACTGATACCTGTACGACTTGAAAAAATAAAGGGTTGAGAGGTTCCGGATCGCGATATGCTGAAAAAACTTGTGTTATTTGATATAGATGGAACGTTGCTGTCGGTGAACAGTATCAATCGCCGTATCCTTATGGATGCGTTGAGGGAGGTCTACGGCACTGAAGGAAGTGCGGGCACTCACAATTTCGCGGGCAAAATGGACAGTGTCATTATCTATGAAGTACTGCAGAATACCGGTCTGAGTGACTCTGTGATAGCCGAAAAATTCGACAAGGCAAAGGAAACCTATATCGAGATGTTTCGCATGCACGCCAGACATACAGACATCATCCTGATGGAAGGCATCCGCGAACTCCTTGACAAGCTTTCAGCAAGTTCTGAACTTATGCTTGGCCTCCTGACCGGCAATTTCGAGGGATCAGGACGGCATAAATTGCTCCTTCCCGATATAAACCATTACTTTTCATTCGGTGCTTTCGCCGATGATGCAGCGAGTCGCAACGAACTGCCCCAGGTCGCTGTTGATAAAGCATACCAACTCACCGGGGAAAAATTTTCAGAACAGAATATCATCATTATTGGTGACACAGAACACGATATTGCCTGTGCAAGGGTAGTGAACGCAAAATCTATAGCTGTAGCAACAGGTACCTATTCATCGGAGGAACTGAAAAAGCACAATCCGCACATTCTCTATGAAAACTTAACGGCGACCGATATTGTTATCAGTGAGATACTCCAATCCTCAATAAATTAACTGCTCTTTTATGAAGACCTACCGTCGACAAATACGTGAAAAGATTTTACAGGCACTCTATACCATTGAAATAAGAGATACCGACATAGATTCTGCAGCAGGCTGGCTTTTGACCGAAGAGATTCTTGCTGACGGCAATGCAATGAAGTTTTTCAACACGCTCCTGAAAAACATCAAGGAGCACATGGAAGAGATTGATCGTTACATTGTAAAGCACACCTTTAACTGGGATATGAGCCGTATCGCTATCATCGATAAAAATATCATCCGGATGGCCCTGACCGAAATTCTCTTCTGCGAGGATATTCCACCAAAGGTATCGATCAATGAAGCAATAGAAATTGCGAAAAAATTTAACAGCACTGATAAAAGCAGCAAGTTTGTCAATGGAATTCTTGACGCCATCTTTAATGACCTTAAAGCTGAAGGCAAAGTCCACAAAAACGGAAGGGGACTTATAGATCAGTCGGTTCCAAAGCTTCAGAAGAGCGAGAGCGATATTGAGAAGACAGAAATAGATAGCTGACAAGTGAGGCCAGAGGAAAAAATTGTTGTTCTTAACGAGGTGCTTGGGGCCGAGTACCCGAATCCGAAAAGCGAACTGCAATACGACAGCCCGTTTCAGTTGCTTGTCTCCACAATTATGGCGGCTCAGGCAACCGACAGGCAGGTTAATATCATTACCAGGGAACTGTTCAAGAGTGCACCGGATGCCGAAAGTTTGAGCCGGTTGGAGCTTGACACTGTAATCAGCTTTGTTCGCTCGATCAATTATTACAATACGAAGGCGAAAAACATCCTGGAAGCAAGCCGGATACTTGTTACGCGCTATAACGGCAAGGTGCCTGAAACAAGGGAGGAGCTGGAGAGTTTACCGGGGGTGGGAAGAAAAACAGCGAATGTTGTTTTGAGCAGCGCTTTTCATCAGGCGGTGATGCCTGTTGATACGCATGTACACCGGGTTTCAAACAGAATCGGTCTGGTAAGAACTGACAAGGTCGAGCAAACCGAATCCGAACTGATGAAAATCATTCCCGAAGCATGGGTCATTGATTTCCATCACTACCTGCTCCTGCACGGGCGTTACACTTGCAAGGCGAAAAAGCCGGAATGTCCACGTTGTGGTGTACGCATTGTCTGCGATTATCCCGAAAAAAACTAACCAAGTTCTATTTTACGGTCGACCGCATAGATCCACTCGCCTTCCGGCCGCTGCCGATTACCGGCCCACAGTTCAAGCGTCACACCTTTTCCTGACACTGCCTGAGAAGTAAATATCTCAACCTGATAGTAGAGTTCGTCGAGAAGATCATCCCAGACATTGTTGAGGGTAAGCCCTTCATTGATATAGGCTTGACTGGGCTTTAGCGTAGGGGGTGTATGATCGACGGATTGGAAGTAGTCGCTGATGTAGATAAAACTGTCGGGCATGAGGAAGCCTGTCCTGAAGGTGCCTCGTGGACGCTGAATGCCGGGGACTTCGATCCAGAATTCGAGATGGGTGTGGGGGGTGAGTTTGCCGTCGGCAAAGAGTTTTTCAATCAGCTGCTGAACAGTTTGACGAATGAGTGCCTTGTTTTCAAGGGAAAGCTCATTCATTTTGAAGTCAGGAGTGTGGTCATGCATGTTGTTTTGCAGTAAGATTTTGAGTGGATTACTTACAGGAAATATAGTGTTCTTTTATTATAGGACCTATAGGACTTATAAGACCTATAGGTCCTATAAAGAGAGTTGATCTCCGGTGAAAACGGCTTGCCTCAACCCCCGCACCGAGTTTGCAATATAGATCATATCGGCGGAGTGGAGCTCATTGATGGTTATGAGTTTTTCAGAAGCATTGGAGCGAGTGGCAAGAAAGTATTGGCGAAAAATACCGTTCAAAAGCCCGCAACTCAATGGCGGAGTATGAAAATATCGATTTTTACTTATAAAAAGATTGCTGATTGCCCCTTCTGTTAACTCTCCACGCTCATTGAGAAACAGCACTTCGTCATACCCTTTTTCACGGGCCAGTCTGTAATAACGGTCATAAAGAGCCCTCTCCGTTGTTTTGTGATACAGTGAGAGATTTGATGAATCAGTGCGATGGGTGGCAAGGCAGAGGCGAACTGGTGCGCCTGAATTATCTGCCTCTGCCAAAAGAGAGTCGGTAGAAAATGTTCCCTGAAATGAAAGGGTAAGCTTGACTTTAAAGCGATGCCCCCGTCGACGCAACTCCTCTTCAAGCTGAGTCAGGATCTTCATTGCTGCTGCATGGTCATAAGGATACTCCAATGCCCGGGCTGATAATGCAAGACGGTCAAGATGCTCCTCAAGCCAGAGATAACTTCCTGCCCATAGAATGCTTTCAAACAGTTCAAAATGTGAATTGCCACCCTCCGTAAGAATTTTCGTTTTAAGCTGGCACTCCCGATACTCCTCCTGTTGAAGAGAGTCCCACACTATTCCACTGCCCGAGCCATAGAGGCCTTCCTCTTCAGATAACTCAACCGTCCTGATAGCCACGTTAAAGACCATATCGCGGTCAGGAGTGATAAAACCGATGGCCCCGGTATAAACTCCTCTGGGCTCTGTTTCAAGAGCCTGGATGAGTTGCATGGCCTTTATTTTTGGGGCTCCCGTTATCGATCCGGAAGGATAAAGCGCTTTGAACAAATCATACAAGCCGACATTTTCTCTCACTTCTCCCCGGATTGTAGAAACCATCTGATGAAGAGTCGGATAGGTTTCAGTTGCGAACAGCTCTTGCGTGTCGATCGATCCCGGGCGGCATATCCTTCCAAGATCATTGCGCAACAGATCAACAATCATTAGATTTTCAGCAAGGTTTTTTTTGCATTGCGAAAGGCCCTCTCTCAAACGACTGTCCTCTTCGGCACTGCTTCCTCGCGGAGCAGTTCCCTTCATCGGCATAGTTTCAATAACTATTCCGCGTTTTCTAAAGAAAAGCTCAGGCGAAAAAGAAAGAATGGTGCGGTCACCGCTTTTAAGGAAGGCAGTATATGATAAGGGTTGCGCCGCCCTCAATCCACCAAAAAGAGCTGAGGAAGTGTCGTTGAATGTAAACCTGTTACGGCCTGTAAAGTTCACCTGATAAACGTTGCCTGCGGCGATTTCATTTTTAATCGTCCTTATCTTCTCTCCATACTCTTCTATGGAAAGGTTGAACGATAGTGCACCAAGGTGAACCGATAGATGTTCAGAAAACAGCTGTTCGACCACCCTCTCTGAAACATGTTCTGGTTCCCTGTAAACCCCAAACCAGGCAAGTGGTGAAAGGGCATTTTTTGAACCATCAATCGAAAAAAGAGTCGGTTCAAAACCATAACCGACCTCATAACTCAGCCATCCGGCCAGATAATATCCCTTGGCAAGTTTTTCCTCCAGGGTACAAAAGAAACCCTCCAGTTCAGTAAGAGCTATAAGCGTTACCACCTCCAGTGGATCCGAAAAAAGCAGCGCTCCGGCATTAAGCCCTTTACAGAATGCCGATTCAAACCAAAGTGAGCCGTCCCTTGTAAGGGCATCAGCGATCCTTTCAGCGATTGCCGATCCCTCCATATCAGGCAGCTTCAATGATAATTGTTTTTTGAAGAACAGTTTCTATCAATGATTTCAGCTGTTCTGCTGCCCAGATTTCAATATCGGGTTCAAAACGAGGTGTAACATGCAGGGTAATCACACTCCCTTTCACGGTAACAGTAACGTTCTGGATGTTCTGCCGATGACCACGCTCAAGGCCGTTAGCCAGACGAAGAAGGCCTGACAGCACATCAACAGCCCTTTTTTGCATTGGCTTGAGAATACTGTAGGCTGCATGCTTCTCTGAAGGGGGCGATTTGCGGTGATAGCGGGCGACATGGGCTATAATCTCGATTTCAGTTGGAGAAAAACCGCGAAGTTCGCCATTAAGAATGATATACTGACTGTGTTTGTGATGGGAGGAGATGGAAATAAAAGATCCGATGTTATGCAGTAGTGAGGCATATTCGAGAAGTTCCCGATAGGGTGCTTCAAGATGGTGAAACGGAGCCAGACTGTCGAACAGCTGCAGGGCGAGACTGGCAACATGCTCTCCATGATTCAGATTCCAGTCACAACGACATCCAAGCTCATAAACACTCTCCTTGCGGATATCAAGCTCATGCTCCTCGTCATTCGAAGGATTAACCCGATCTTTGAGATAGTGAAGCACCATACCCTCCCGAAGGGCGTAATCTGAGACAACGATTTCTTGGAGATTGAAAATCCTGAAAATCATATCAACAAGAATCAGGCCCGGCACAATCAAATCAACCCTGTTTACATCAAGACCGGTAAATTTCCTGCGTTCAAGAGAACCAAGAGGAATCAGTGTGGTATAAAGAGCCTGAAACTCCTTTCTGGTAAAAACGCTATTGTTGAGTGATGCTTTGTTCGGCCTGCCATTCATCGATCCTATCATGCGGGCAATATTCTGAGCCGTCCCGGAGGATGCTATAGCGCGGACGACTTTCAGCTTTGAGGCTTTTGCGACAGCAGAAACCATCTCTGCCGAAAAGAATTGTTCAAGCATCTTGATTTCAGACGCGGCAATCGGATCTGTAGAGATGAACCGTTCATACATTCTGGCAACGCCTATTTTACGGCTCTCAAGAAGTTGTACTCCCTTATTATTCGCAATAATAAACTCGACCGACCCACCGCCAATATCAAAAAGAAGATCAAACGTTGCACCTATCTTGACAGATTTACGAACTCCGTAATAGATAAACTCCGCCTCCTCCCGTCCTGATATAACTCTGACTTTGAGACCGGTTTCGTCCCGAATCCTCCGGAGAAAATCAAGTCTGTTTTTTGCTTCACGGATAGCACTTGTCGCAAATGCAATAACATTTTCCGGTGCGACGCCATGATGAGCGGCAAGAACAAGAAAGTTCTTTAATGCTACAATACCCGACTGCATCGCCTCTTCATCAAGCATTTTCGTTGAAATACTGCCTCGACCAATACAAATCATATTTTTAACACGGTCAATCTCAACAATACCCTTGCCCCTGCTCTCTTCGACAATTATCATGTGGAAGGAGTTGGTGCCGAGATCAATAGCCGCTACTCTCAATTTTTCAGTGGTCATACAAATAGTCTGATGGGGATTTATCTTCGCGACAGCAAAATACATGTTTGAAACCGAAAAGGAAAAGGATGGGGAAGCTGCCCTTTTCTCTTCCGGAGTTTTCAGTGTATATTTGTATCGATATGAACAGATATCCTGCCATTTCCCGTAGAACATCTTTTTTTTGCGACTCGTACACACTGTTTGTCACCTATGAAAAAAATCGACCGCTTAAAACTTCGCTATGAAGTTGCACGAAAAACAATTCATCTCTCCTCTCTATCAATTCCAGTGATCTACTACTTTATCAGCAGGGATGTCGCACTGCTCTTGCTTGTTCCGCTTTTTGCCGGTTTTTTTCTTGTTGACCTGCTCAAAAATTTTTACAGCCCGGTTTCAAAATGGTATCACAGCACGTTTGACGCTATGCTGAGAACCCATGAACTTGAAAAAAAACCTTATCTGAACGGAGCAACCTACATTACACTTGGTGCTCTTCTACTGGTTATTTTTTTCCCTAAAATTATTGTCATTGCAACCTTTTCCATGGTTTCAATTTCAGATACTTTTGCTGCAGTTATCGGAAAAGCCTTCGGAAAACACCGGTTTGGAGAAAAAAGCATTGAAGGAAGCATTGCATTTTTTCTCTCCGCACTGGTAATTATTGCCGTTGTACCAGAGCTTAATATCGTTATCGGTCTGGTTATGGCTATTGCTGCCACATTGACTGAGACTTTTTTTGTGCGTATCGGAAACTTCAAGGTTGACGATAATCTTTCCATCCCTCTGGTCAGCGCATCGATAGGCATGCTCTGCTATTTCCTTTTTCTTCCTGAACAAATACCATTCCTCTCCATTGTCCGGTAGTTGACAACCGATGCATATCATGCAGACCGCTCTAACCGATTCAGCTAAAGAAGCCGCCTACATCCTTAACTCGGGGGGTGTCGTTGCATTTCCCACAGAAACAGTCTATGGCCTTGGCGCAGGAATAGACAATCCTGAGGCTATCAGACAGCTCTTTCATGCAAAAGGCCGTCCGGGCGACAACCCGTTAATAGTTCATATTTACAGTCTGGAACAGTTGCCTGATGTCGCTGATGACATAAATCAGAGTGCAAGGCTGCTGATTGAACGGTTTTTTCCCGGCCCTCTTACCCTTGTGCTGAAAAAAAATCAACGTGTACCTTATTCTGTTACTGCAGGGCTTGAAACTGTCGGAGTCCGATGCCCGGCAAATCCACTTGCACGGGAATTTCTCAGTTATTGCTCCTCTCCTGTTGCTGCTCCCTCAGCAAATCTTTCAGGGCTGCCAAGCGCTACAAGCTGGGAAACAGTCTATGAGGATCTTCAGGGAAAAATCAACGCTGTCCTCCGAGGAAAGCCTAGTGCTATCGGCCTTGAATCGACCATTGTAGATTGTTCCTGCTCAGTGCCGATACTGCTCAGAGCCGGTGCCATAACCCTTGAACAATTGCAGGCTGTTCTTCCTGCAATCATAGTAAATACGCCAACGGATACGCAGGAAGCGCCAAAAAGTCCTGGTCTGAAATATCCGCACTATGCTCCAAAAGCATCGATTCGTCTATTACAGACCAATGATACGATAACCACCGGTCCCTCTTCGGGATATATCGGTCTTTCCGCACCTCCTGAAGGAGTTTTACTCTTCAAAATCTGCCATGATCTTGAGGAGTACGGCCGGGAACTATTCAGCTTTTTCCGCCACTGTGATGCTCTGGGTATCAACGTAATTTACTGCGAACTGCCTGCAAACAAAGGGATAGGCAGAGCGATCCGGGACAGACTGATAAGGGCGTCGGAAAGCCATTAAACTCCCCATAAATGTTTTCATAATGAAAAAATACAGCCAAGATGGAATGATCCGGGACAACTTGTAGCCCGCTCGTCATTACCACTGCCGAAGAGATCTCTGTCGCTATACCAGGCCATATTGTACCGCGCTGCAAGTTTCATCCGCTCCATGGCCTGCCAGGATGCCAGTATAAAAAGGGATTTCCCGCGTCCATTGTAAAGCCCGAGTGTCGAGGTCAGTGGCAGGTCATCTTCATAGGCATAGAGTGCAGCATCATAATCATCCGTATTAAAAAGGGTAACCCGCCCTTTCAGAGTGAATTTTCCAACATGGTAACCCGCCTGCTGATAAATCAGCCATCCAAACAATGCGGTATCCCCGGACTGATATTTATTGACAACTTTTTTCACTTCGCCCCGGCTCCTCAAATGAACACGCCCGGAAACGTCTACATCGCAATCCAGCCTGCTTCGATTGGTGATTTTAGGAAGTGCCGTCCAAAGCGGTGTGCTCGAACTCCCCTGATTTGCCTGTTCTTCTTTATATTTATGCTGCAATTGCAGATTCCAGCTTACTCCTGGTGATTGCTTCCATGTCATGAATATCCTGCAATCATTACCCTCAGAAGGGTATGGACAATGATCGTCAAGCAAAGGAAAGGTGAACAGGTCATAATAAGCGCCAACTGAGAGCCTGTCACTTACTTTTGCTGTAATGCCGACATAGTCTCCCCCTTCGTTTGAGGCACCAACTCCCCTTTCAGCAAACGCACCAGCGAACGGTGAAAAATAATTCTCTCCATACCGCCTCAGGGAAGTGATCATGCTGACACCATGAACAATCTCATACTCTACACCTGCTATCCATGAACTGTCATTGGGCTTTTCTGAAAATGCCGCTTCGGCGAAAAGATTGACCTTGCCGAGGGAAGCATCTGCCTCTATACTATAACATAGTGCTGAGTTTTGAGGGCCGAGTGCTGAGGGCCGAGTGCTGAGTGAAGATAGGTTTGAGAGTTGGGGGGTGAGGATTGACAGGGGTTGGGAATAATTGTAGTAGAGGAGAGTGCCGCCAAGCTTGGCTCTTAAAAGGCCTGTCTGATACCGGTAAAGCAGATTTGCTCCTGTGACGGTTTCCGTAACATTGTCTTTGCGGCTTGTTTCAAGAGCGGTGCGATGGTTCCCCGATTCATCAAAACTGGTAATGAAGCCACTGGTTTTATTGATGACAGCATCGACATGGTTTGCCGAATAAAATGAAGTCACCTCAACATGATCAAGCTTCAGTGTCGTTGCAGCACCTTGCAGAAATCCGCTTTCGGAGCTTGATGTTGAGGAGGATAACTGCTTTGATGAAAGCCTGACACTACTTGTCGGCTCGGAACCTTTAGCAAAATATCGGCTTTGTCCGATAAGCAGGCCTTCTCCAAAATTCAGCCGATAGTTACCGATAACAGCATTTTTTATAACTCCGAAATCATAGGCACGGATGCTCAGTGACGAAAAGTCTGCAATATCAGCCTCTCCGATATCTTTGTCCTGAACAAAACCTGCTTCGAAGTGAGGTGCAGAAAACTGCAGGCGATGATACAGCTTGTAATTATCCCCACTGTATGCTCCGTTTATGATGCCTTTACGCCCGGTTGTTTCCCAACACAGGCGACTGTAGAGAGATAGTGCTGAGTGCTGAGGGCCGAGTGCTGAGGAAGGAGAATTGGGGGCTGAGTTTAGGAGAATGTAGGGGGCAATGGCGGTAACTTTATCCTTGCCGATAACGGGGTCGAGCTCCTGGAGGGAGAGGATCGGGCCTTTATCCCGACGATAATCAACAATGGCATGAACATCGAAGGTCGTCAGCCAGGGAAGCTGTCGCAGTTCATCACCATCTGCTTCATTGAGAGAAATCCTATTGTTTTTCAAACTCTCAATCAATTCGACCAACTGCTCAAGATTTGCTTCAGATTCTGCGCTGTCGTACAATTGCTGAAGGTCACTATTTTCAGCATGGAGCAGGAAAGAAGGAAAAAAGAGAGGTGCCAGAAATAATAAAAACGTCATGACTGTTGCCGTCACATGACGTTTGAGAGCAATGAAAAGCTTTCTCATAACCATTCAGGGTTTTGTGCATTAACAAAACCGGAGGATGGCTTATAGGCTTTCCGTCAACTTATAGAGTTCCTGAACCTCATTTCGGCTCAGATACCGCCATTCGCCCCGCCGGAGTTCTCCAGCCTGCAGACCTGCATAAGCAACTCTTTCAAGCCGTTTAACCTCAAAACCGAGGGTTTCGAACATTCTTCTGACCTGATGATTCTTTCCTTCATGAATGCTCAGTAATACCTGCATCCCATCGTCGAGTATTTTTGCCCTGCAGGGACTAACCTTTTCCCCGGTGTCTTTCAAACGCATCCCCCCTGTAAGCTGCTGCAGGAGATTTGGCGTAAATTTTTCATTAAGGACAGCAATATACTCTTTTTTTACATTAGACGAAGGATGCATCAGTTTATGTGCAAG
>Ga0209697_10009629_pt1 | contig 10643 bp, 8 predicted proteins | sample AliMusrvi5mmetaG_FD_184115 | JGI IMG/M metagenome (GOLD analysis project Ga0209697, IMG submission 184115) | Freshwater lake bacterial and archeal communities from Alinen Mustajarvi, Finland, to study Microbial Dark Matter (Phase II) - Alinen... | ecosystem: Environmental > Aquatic > Freshwater... | reverse complement strand
ATTTAGACCATTCGACTTAAATATCGCGAACGAAATATTAATAAATAATTTATAATTAAGAGACTGTCTTCATTTTGGCGATGTAATTTAAAATATAGCAAAAATTGATAGTTCAATAATTAAATTCGGCTTTTGAATCTGTTTACGGTAAAGCCGCATATGCAGTTTATTTCTCATCGGGTCGCGTGAATTATGTTACAAGTTGAGCGTAGAATGACATATAATGAAGATAATGCTCACTTTTCGTTGTGGTGCATATTATTGCTGATAAAAACATACTTGCGCCCTTTTTCATCTTGATAGATAATTCGTCACAACAATAGTTTTTTCGGTTCTTTGTCCTGTTCGTTTTCTTTGTAATATCAGTGAATATGTTCTTCTTTTAAAACACCTGCCACGAATTCAGGCAACGTATTTTCACTGATGGTTTTGACAACTTCAAACTTGGCATTAGCTTTCATCCGGTTAACAAACCATATTTGTTTTTCTGTCCACCTTGCAAAGAGTTTGCAATGGTTGTAAGCCGTATCAAACACCACCATGCTATATGGATTAAGTGCCAAATCGTTCAGAAACTTACTGTCATGGACTTGGCTGCTGTTACTTTTAGTAACTTTCCAACATCTTGCAAAGCATCAAGGAGCATGTGTACTTTTAATCCCTACCATTTCTTGCCGCTATCCTTGGGGTCAATTTTTGGCTTTGTCTACCCAAAATTGAAATCAAACCAATAGTTTTCAAGATCTGAGTAACATTTTGATAATCTTCATCAAAAATTAATTCTGCACGTTGAATTGATTCATCCATTGCTTTCCAATGGGCTGAGTCTGGATTAAAACGGGAATTTAATAAACTATGAAAGTTATATTCCAGGTAATCGTAAATACAAGCTAGATGATAGTATCCCTTACCATCCGTAAAATCATTTAGACTCTACCCGGCTCTGCTGTGGATGTGGACAATTTCTCTCTGATGCCTGCTGACAATGTAATGGGTTGGCGCAAAGATGCCATCTATGCGATCAGGAAAATCAAACCGGGAGCCTTGCGTTGGCCGGGTGGCTGTTTTGCCTCATTTTATGACTGGCGAAAAGCATTGCTGCCCATCGATGAGCGGATTCCGGAACGGTCGCATATGTGGGGCGGTTGGGTATACCACGATGTGGTAACATTGGAATACCTCAACTTATGTGAATTAAACTGCTCCCCCGGATATGCCATCCGGAGGTAAAGATTAGGAATTTGTAATTCCCATTTCCAGGATCAATCCATTGACTTACTGTAAAACAATAATTTGTAGTGTTGATGGCAGAATCATTTTCTGTTCTCCAACAGTTGCTGGGATCACCAATCTGGATCTTGTATGGTTATCCACACTTTGCAGGGGACCAATCATGATCACGTTTGGTTATCCACACTTTGCAGGAAGTCAGACAAGCACCAAATTCCCATATGAAACCAGGAGAAAGTTGTCTTTTGTTTGAAACGATACCTTAGGAAGGCTGTTGAGGTGATTGAAGATTTCCAATCAATTATATTAAGAACTTCAATGCTGGACATTTCTTTGCACTGGCATGGAGATACGAAAAGACAATCCCGATGGATTAGGATAAGTTGCTCAAAGGGTGCTATGGATTGCAAAAAGTGTGACGTTATAATCAGAAATAATATTTGCCAAATCAGGAAGTAAATTATTACCAAACCAGGAAGTAAAATACTGCCAAATCAGGAAGTATGAATTGAAATGCAAGAAACTTCTTCTATATTTGCATTGAATTAGTACCAAATATATTATGAGCGAAATGCCTTATTTATGCAACAGACATTTCAATTTCAGATAAAACAATCAGTTCATACCTAAATGCGTTGCGAAGAATTTTTGTGGTGGAAGATTTGCCTGCCTGGTTGCCTTCAATGCGTTCCAAAACAGCAATTCGGACTTCATCAAAAAGACATTTCGTTGATCCTTCTATTGCTACAGCAGTATTGCGAACAAACCCTGATGGATTGCTGAATGACTTTAAGACTTTGGGGTTCCTGTTTGAATCTTTGTGTACAAGAGATATTCGTGTTTATGCGAAAGCGATAGATGGTGATGTGTTTCATTACCGCGATAAAAGTGGATTAGAATCCGATTTGATTGTTCGACTAAGAGATGTTCCTTGCTTCGCATGAAAAGTTGATGCCGATATCGTAGGGATGTTTTTCCAGGTGATTGATGATTACCCATTAATAATATTAAAAACTTTTTTGTTGGATATTTATTAGCGCCCTCACCCTTTGCAGGAGACCAATCAAGATCTTGTTTGGTTATCCACACTTTGCAGGAGAGCAATCAAGATCTTGTTTGGTTATATACACTTTGCAGGAGACCAATCAACAACCCGATTTTGTCTAATTCTCCGAGGAAAAACAGCACCAAAACGTGGTTTACCGTAAACTACCCTACCCGAAACTACATCACTGTCTTTTTCTTTTCACCAAAGAAGAGTGTGAGGATCTTGGGCTTTCAAAATTGATGAAACAAGCAATCAGATCTGAAAAAATAACGAGGAAAGAGGTAATGAAATCACTTTCAGGAAAATGAAAACCGGATTACAATTAGCTTTAAAAAAACATTCCAATAAATTGCATAATATGCAATACTTGCCTATATTTGCAAGAAATAAAAGCATGTACCGTAGATGGAAATAACACAAAGGTACAAGTTATACGAATTTGTGAAGAAACACGCGGATGCTATCAACCCGTTAAACAATTGGATTGAACGGATTGAAAAGGCTACATGGGCGAATCACAACGAACTGAAAGATGATTTTCCAAGTGCTGACTACGTAACAAATAATCGCTATGTGTTCAACATAAAAGGTAATAATTACCGTATAATAGTGGTTCTCATTTTCTTTGCGGGCGAGGTTAATATAAGGTTTGCAGGGACACATGCCGAATATGATAAAACAGATGCCAAAATAATTTAAGGTTAACAATCATGGAGGCTAAAAGAATTAAAACAGAAAAAGAATATCGGACCATATGTGCCGCAATGGACTTACTGATAGACAAAGGCACCCGGTTAGGTAATTTGGAACTATTATCTGATACGGACAAAAACGAATATTTGCAATTGTCGACTTTGGTACGGACTTGGGAAAAGGCAAACTACCCGCACCCTATACCAGTAAATCCACTTATAGCACGAATACAGGAGCGTATGGCAGAACAGAACCTTAAACAGAAGGATACCGCCATTTTATTAGGGATAGACGAAGCTCGTATGAGCGAAATACTGCGTGGGAAAAGGGCTATTAATATGCGGTTAGCAAAGAGCTTACATAAGAACCTGCACATTGAGGCAGATATACTTCTCGACTTTGCATAAATTTCCAGAAATAATCCATCGACTTACTGTAAGCCAATAATTTGTAGCGTTACAGACAGAATCATTCCCTACTTCCCAACTTTTACAAGATCGTCAGACAACATCCAGTTTGGTTATCCACACTTTGCAGGAGACCAATCATGATCTTATTTGATTATCTACACTTTGCAGGAGACTAATCATGTTCTTGATTGGTTATCCAAAATCATTTCAAAGACAAACTCAACGACATTATTACGGAGGATTCGCTGAGAGCCAAAGCGTTTTTGGACAGCCGCCCTTCAATAAAAGTATCCTCTTCAACAACACCTTCAAATCCATTGCAAATTATACTATAAAATCTTGGAAATTATTATAGTTTTGTTTTTCCAAAAACTACCTCTGAATGACCGAAGATGAAAAATTTTTGTTTGAAAAAATAAGAATAGGCGATGAAGCTGCATTTAAGGTCATCTACAACAGGTTCGCGCCGCGATTGTATTATTTCGTTTATGAGTATGTTCCACATAATGATGTAGCCGAAAATATCGTTCAGGATACCTTCATGGCACTTTGGGACAAAAAATCAAAATTGGCAGACGACACCAACCTTGGAGCTTACCTTTTCACTGTTGCCAAAAACAACTGTCTTTACAAACTTAGGGATCAGCGTTATAAGCAGAAACTCTTTGAGTCGGCGGATATCAGTGAACCGGAACTCAAAGCAAACCTTGTTGCTTTAGATGTTTTGGATACTTCCATTATCACCTTCACTGAGATTGAACAAATTATCCGGGATACCCTTTATCAGTTACCACCTCAGTGCAGGACAGTTTTTAATCTTAGCCGGTTCGAAGAGAAGAAAAACAGGGAAATAGCCGAAGAGCTTGGCATTTCCCTGAAAGCTGTTGAAGGACATATCTCCAAAGCATTGAAACTTTTCCGGATCTCACTAAAAGATTACCTTCCAATCATGGCGTTTTTGTTTGTACGCTTGCAATAAAATAGGTTCATTGATTATTAGGCAACTATTCAGTGTGTCAGGACAATGTTGTTTCGCCGTGAAGCAGCATGAAAGGCTTTGAGCTTTTAACTTGACACCTTATAATGATGTCTAAAAAGGCTTTTTACCGCAGAGTGACGCTGAGAAGGCGCAGAGTGACGCAAAGTTTATTTATTATTTTTTAAGTCTTTGCGTTTCTTTGCGATCCGCCAGAACTGGCGGACTTTGCGATCCTCTGCGGTTAAATATTTTAGTTTTTAGACACCATCAACTTCAGGGTCCTCATTCGCCAAAATAGTTTCGAATTCTTTAAAATATTTTCAAATCGCACATAGGGTAAATCCCTGTTCGTGCTTTATCTGTATGAATATGGAAAACAACGACGATATATTGCAGGTAGTGACAGGAAACCTAAAGGGTGATCCTAAAAATGAGGTGCTCTCAAATCTAACCGGAAATGAGGAAACTCAAAATGAGTACAATAAAATCAAGAATGCATGGGCGCTGGCATCTTCAACCAGGGAAATGCCCGAATACCAGATAGAAAATCTGTATCTGGACTTTAGAAATCAGCTGTTAACAAACCAGAAATCATTTCGTCTAATCAGTTTGTCCATATTAAAATATGCAGCAATAATACTTTTTGTACTGATGATTGGCGGTTTGTCGGGCTATTTAATTTCCAACAGCAACCTTCAGTATGCAGATTCAGGCATTCAAAAAAATTCAGCACTTAAGGGAAGTATTAGTATCGTTGAATTTGCTGATGGAACAAAAGTATGGCTTAATTCAGGCTCACAGCTCACCTACCGGGAAGACCGGAAAAATAAACTCCGTATAGCTGAGCTTTCCGGAGAAGGATATTTTGAAGTAACCCACCGCGACGATTTCCCATTCCAGGTGAAAGCGGGAAAGATTGTGGTTCATGATCTGGGAACGACATTTAACATCAAGGCATATCCCGAAGACAAGACTGTAGAAACTGCCCTTGTTGAAGGGAAGGCTGAAATTTTAAGCATTGAAGGAAGTTTGCTGACCCCTTTAAACCCGGGGGAGAATGCCATTTACTCCGATGCAGATAAGCGAATGGTGATCAAACCAATCGTGGAGAATGTATTGTCGGCCTGGAGGGATGGCAAATTTGTGATCCGGGATCAGCGATTGGAGGATATCTTTAAGGAAATTGGCAGGTGGTACGATGTTAAATTCCAGTTTGAAAACAAAAAATTCCAGGATTACAGGTACACCGGAACGATTAAAAAGACAACCACTGCTCAGCATGTACTGAAAATGTTGAAACTAACTGCCCCCTTTAATTACCGGATTATCGAAAAACCGACAGAGCCGGATGTATTTATTAATAAGTTGAAATTGATAGAAATAAGTTGAAATATAAAATTTGATTGCCTATGATGTAAACCAATCAACTAAACGCTAAAAAACCGGGCAGCTGGAGACTATCCCGGTTCATGTTTCTGAAAATTAACGGTTAAGGTAATTTTACCGATTACCTCAGCCTATCATTAAACAAATAACAAACAAATGTATGAAGAAAAAACAACATTTCTCAGATCTGCAATGGTCTGGAGTAAAGAAATTATTATTGGTTATGAAACTAACTGCCTTTCTTTTATTCTTTTCTGTGATGGCCATGGCTTCCGGAACTTACGGACAGGAGACCAGGTTTGACCTTATTGTGAAAAATGCCAATGTCATTCAGGTATTCGACGAGATTGAGCGCATTACAGAATTCGGATTCTTATTTAAAACCGACCAGCTTGATTTAAACAAGCATTTTACACTTGACCTTAAGAGTGCCAGCATTGAACAGATATTAAATGAAGTACTGGATAAGGATCAGTACAAATACACAATGATCGACCGGAATATCGTGATTATCAAGCTTGGTACCAATGGAATTCCTGATGGCAAAACGAAAACAATTACGGGCAAGGTGGCCGATCAATCCGGGGCACCTATTCCGGGGGCTTCAGTAGTGGTGAAGGGTACTACAACAGGTGCAGTAAGTGATAATAATGGTAATTTTTCATTATCAGTGCCCACAGATGCAAAGACTCTGGTATTCTCTTTTGTAGGGATGAAGACGCAGGAGGTTGAAATAGGAGATAAATCTGATTACAGAATTACCCTTTCTGAAGAGGCCATTGGCCTGGAAGAAGTGGTTGCCATTGGATATGGAGTAAAGAAGAAAATTAACCTGACCGGCTCGAACTCTTTCGTTTCTTCTCATGAGTTAATCACCCGCACAACTCCCAATGTTCAGAACCTGCTACAAGGAAAAGTAACTGGCTTACAAGTTACGCAAAGTGGGGGTCAACCAGGTAGCGACAATGCTCAGCTTCGTATCCGCGGATTGGGTACTTTTAGTAGTGCCGGTTCCGATCCTTTGGTGTTAGTGGATGGTATTCAAGGGAGCCTGAACAACCTAAATAGTGAGGATATAGAATCTATTTCAGTAATGAAGGATGCTGCGTCGGCTGCCATTTACGGATCAAGGGCAGCAAACGGTGTTATATTAGTGACCACAAAGCAAGGAAAAGAGGGATTAAACATTGAATATCAAGGCAATTATCAGGTGCAGCAGGCCACAAAAGTAAGAGATTTAGTTACTAATTCTGCCGATTTTATGAGTGCTTTTAATTCAGCACGTGCGCGTGGCGGACAATCACAGATTTTTACGCAGGATGAAATTACGGCTTTCAGGACAGGGAATGATCCAGTTAAATATCCTAACTTTAATTGGGCTGATTACATGATTAAACCTGCTGTAATGAAGTCTCATCACCTTTCAGTAAATGGGGGAAATGAGAAAACAAAATTCAATTGTTCGCTGGGATACCTTGATCAAACCGGGATTACAGATGGATTTGACTATAAACGGGGAAATGTATTGTTTAACTTCAACACAAAACTGAGCAAGTTATTTACATTTGGAGCGAACTTTAATATCAAATATCAGGATAGAGATCAGCCGGTTGCAGGAAATGGAAGTGCTGGTGAAATGTTTTTTTTGATCTATGCAGCAGCTCCTAACTTCTTACCAAAACTTTCTGATGGAAGCGGCAGATGGGCACGTACTTATAAACAGGCTCAGTCTGCCAATAGAAACCCTGAAGCGGTTCTGGACTATGGGAACAGAAAGAACAAGACTTATTCAATGTCTTCACAAGCTTATTTGGATGTGAATTTTACCAAAGATTTGGTTTGGTCAACTAAAACTGCGGTTAATTACGATGACAATTTCTTCAAACAAAATGAACACGTAGTTTCGCAGTATAACTACAATGATAATTCGATGAACCTTGCCAGTTCACCCTATATTTTGGGAGTTACGAACCAGATGAACAAAAATATTCTGACGACTGTATATTCTACCTTGTCATACAATAAAACTATTGCTAAAGCACATAATATTAGTGCAATGGCGGGTTACAGCAACGAGCAGAATTCATATCAGTATATGAATGGATACAGACCCACAATGCCATTTGATGTACTTACCGAACTGAATGCCGGTTCGGCCACAGGACAGACACTTAGCGGAAATTTGGAGCAGTGGGCTATTCAATCATATTTTGGTCGGTTAAACTATGACTATTTAGGCAAATACCTTTTTGAAGCTAATTTTAGGTACGATGGTACTTCACGAATTTCCAAAAATAATCGTTGGGGTGCATTTCCATCTTTTTCCGCCGGATGGAGAATGTCACAAGAAGAATTCATGAAAAAACTGACCTGGTTGGACAATCTGAAATTACGCGGTTCATGGGGTCAGCTTGGGAACCAGAATATTGGTTTGTACCCTTATCAGGATTTATATTCAACTGGCCTTTCCTATCCATATGGCACCTCGGCTGAATCAGGGGTAGCCATAACAAGATTAACCGATAAGAATCTTCGTTGGGAAAAAACGTCCGTCCTTGACTTTGGATCGGACCTGAGTATAAAGAATGGCCTCTTCAGTATGACATTCGACTGGTTTCGCAAAGAAACAGATGGAATTCTTGCATCAATTGATATCCCCGCCAGTATTGGTCTTGCAGCCCCTACAACAAATTTCGCCAGTATGGAAAATAAAGGATTTGAAATAGAAATAGGACATAAACACAAAATAGGAGAAGTAACCTACTCAGTTTCTGCCAATCTTTCCCATTTCAAAAACAAAGTGCTTAAAGTTACTGCCCCTACTTATGGAAACGTTACTGTTCAAAAAGGGTTACCTTATGGCTCATTCTATTTGACAGAATGGACCGGAATTTTTCAGTCACAGGATGAGATCAATAGCGCACCTTTACATCGGAATAATCCCAAACCGGGTGATCTTAGGTTCAAAGACCAAAATGGAGATAGTAAAATTGATGCAAATGATCGTACCGTTGTTGAAGGAGCATTCCCAAAATTCTATTATGGTGGTTCTGTGGATCTGGCATGGAGAAGTTTCGATTTGAATCTGTTTTTTCAAGGCGTTAATGGTCAAAAACATTACATTTCAGGTGGTGGTATTGAACCATTTAACCAGGGAGGAGCCCCAACGAAAGATTTTTTCAATAATGCCTGGACTCCGGAAAATAAATCAACAACCAATCCTGCCATGTATGCCTCCGGATATGCTGCAGTTACAGGGACACCTTCTACCTACTTCCTTTCAGATGCCTCTTATTTCCGTCTGAAAAGTTTTATGGTGGGCTATAATCTGAATCCCAAGGTTTGCAGTAAAATCGGATTAAAATATGTTAGGGTCTATGTAAATGGAGATAACGTATTTACTATTACAAAATATCCTTATCCCGATCCTGACCGTTTATTAGATGGCAATAACGCGGGTAATATATTTGTCTATCCTCAAATTCGCTCATTCGGGATAGGCTTAAATATCAGGTATTAATTTTATAATTCAAATTTGATTATGAAAACTTTAAAATATATTATACTTACAGTAGTTTTGTCTGCAGGTATCCTTTCATGTAGCAATGTTCTTGAGCTAAATCCCAATGACAGCCTCTCAAGCGAAACATTCTGGAAAACCGGCACAGATGTAAAGCTAGCATTATCCGGAGTATATGCTTATATGGTGAGTAGCCCTACCTTTGATCATGGCAGAAAACTTTGGGATGGTCTTTCTGATGCAGCCTATACAGGGGGATACAACAGCATTACGCTCGGAAATATTGATGCTAACACAGGAAGTATTACCAGCAGTGTCTATTCGCAATGTTATACCATGATTTCGCGCTGTAACATATTCCTTAGTAATGTTGATGCTGTTGCCATGGATGCTAATTTAAAAGCACAATACAAAGGAGAGGTTCAGTTTTTACGTGCCCTTAGTTACTTTACTTTGACAGAGTTTTATGGCGGTGTTCCTCTGTATACAACGCCTCCAACGATCGAAGGGTCAAAAATAGAGCAATCCTCAAAAGCAGATGTAGTAAAACAAGTCATTTCCGATTTGGATGCTGCAATTGCTGCCTTGCCAGATGATGCCTACAATGGACATGCGGTAAAAGGTTCTGCCTTAGCATTAAAAGCACAGGTGCTGATGCACAACCAACGTTGGGGTGAAGCTGCTGCTGCAGCAAAAACAGTTATGGCTTCGGGGAAATTTAGCATTTACAAGGGAGGCTATCAAAATCTGTTCATCAAACCAGGGCAAACCAATAATCCTGAGATCATATTTTCGGTAAGGTATCTCAAACCGGATAATATTTGTCCTCAAACTGACGATGGAAATCCCGATTTGATAAGTGCCTGGGATTTAGTAATGGTCCCTATCCGTAATTTAGTTGATGCATTTCAATGTAAAGATGGAAAGGCTATTTCTGAGTCGCCACTATATGATCCGAATGATATTTTCAAAAACAGGGACCCCCGGCTAATATTGATGGCTGTGACCAAAAATCATAAATTCGCTGATGGAACTGTTTGCGATATCTCAGGACGGCTGCTTGGTGGCACTGGATTTTATTCTGACAAATATGTGGATTGGAATAATTACGGCTCTGCATGGTCGTGGGCTGTAAGAAGTGATCAGGATTTTATCCTTTTAAGATATGCACAGGTTTTGTTAATGTATGCCGAATGTACAAATGAGGCCACCGGGCCAGAACAAAGTGTTTATGATGCGATTAATGCAGTCAGAACCCGTCCTGGTGTAGATATGCCTGCACTTACTGCCGGATTATCGCAAACTCAGCTGCGACAGGCTATTCGAAATGAACGTCTTTTTGAACTGGGTCTGGAAGGGTTAAGATATTGGGATTTA
>Ga0209697_10009622_pt1 | contig 10646 bp, 4 predicted proteins | sample AliMusrvi5mmetaG_FD_184115 | JGI IMG/M metagenome (GOLD analysis project Ga0209697, IMG submission 184115) | Freshwater lake bacterial and archeal communities from Alinen Mustajarvi, Finland, to study Microbial Dark Matter (Phase II) - Alinen... | ecosystem: Environmental > Aquatic > Freshwater... | reverse complement strand
GCTTGGAGGCCGCCAAAAAGCACGACCTCAAGCTGTGGATCTTCGACGAGAAATGGTGGCCCAGCCAGGGCGTTGGCGGCAAGGTCCCGCCGCGCTATGCGGCCAAGCGGCTGGAGGGCGCGGCGGTGGAAGTGGCGGGACCAAAACAGTTGGAAGCCGATGGCTATGCCGGTGAGCGCTACATCGCCACGGTGGCGGGACGGCTGGCCGCCGATGGCGCCATCGACGCCGCCAGCCTGCTGGATCTGGCACCTTTCATTCAGGCCGGCAAACTCACCTGGCCGGTGCCGGAGGGTCGCTGGAAGATCATGAAGTTCACCCATGTGCAGGCGCCGGGCCTGGGCCAGGGCGGGGGAGTGCAGTTGAGTGTGGACGGCGCCAGCAAGGATTGCGTGGACTGGTTGCTGCAGACGGTCTATCAACCCCACTACGACCACTTCAAGGCGGACTTCGGCCGGACCATCGTCGGCTTTTTCTATGATGAGCCGGAAACCCGCGGCGACTGGGGCACGGAGTTGAACAAGGTGCTGGCGGAACTCGGGGTGGACTGGAAAGCGGCCTACGTCGCCTATAAGTTCCAGCTCTCCGGGGAGGCCCAGGTGGCCGCGCGCTATCAATATTTGGAGGCGCGTGCCGAAACCTGGGGCCGCACCATGTATGGCGGCATTTCCCGCTGGTGCGAGGATCACGGCGTGCGTTCCATCGGCCATTTCATGGAGCACGCCGACATGTATCTGCTGGATGACTTTTGCGCCGGGGACCTGATGCGGGTGCAGAAATACAGCAACATGGGCGGCATTGACGCCGTCTTCTCACAGTTCAAGATGGGCCAGCGGGCGGCGGGCGACGCCCCCTGCTGGCAGACGCCCAAGCTCGGCAGTTCCATCAGCCACGCCTATGGCAAGCGCGACGATCTGGCCATGTGCGAGATTTTCGGCGCGCGCGGCCAGGACCTCACCTATCCGGAAATGAAGTGGTGGGCCGATCACATGCAGGTTAGCGGGGTGAATTTCCTCATTCCCCACTCGTTCAATCCGCGCGCGCCCTACGACAGCGATTGCCCGCCGTATTTCTACAACGGCGGCTTCGAGCCGCGCTTCCCGCTCTATCGGGTGTTCGCCGATTACACCAGCCGCCTCAGCCTGATGCTCAGCGGCGGCCGCCACGTTGCCCCCGTGGCACTGCTCTCGCCAGGCCAGAGCGGGCAGGTCGGCAAGCGTGTCCCGCTCGATCAAATCAGCGAGAGCCTGCAGGACTCGCTCTACGATTGCGACTGGCTGCCCTATGAGGTGTTCGAGAACGACATGCGGCTTGCGGGCAAGAACCTGCAACTGCGCGCCGAGTCCTATCAGGTGCTTGTCGTGCCGCCGGTGGAGGTGATCCCATACGCCACCCTGGCCAAGGCGCAGGCGTTCTTCGAGCAGGGCGGGGTCGTCCTCGCCCACGGGTTCCTGCCCATTCAGTCCGCCACCCCCGGCAAAACCGCCGCCGACATCACCGCCCTGCGCGAGGCTATCTGGGGCACGCCGGCCGCCGGCCTCGGGCGGTGCAAGACCAACGCCGCCGGCGGCCGTTCCTATCTGCTACCGGAGAAGCCCACAGCGGAGCAATTGCAGCAGGTGCTGGCCGGCGACGCGGGCATCCATCCCACCCTCGAGGTTACCGCGGGCAAGACCGACCATTGGCTTCACGTCCTGCACCGCGTCAAGGACGGCTGCGACGTGTTCTTTGTCGCCAACCAGAACCATAGCGGCGCGGCGCGCGCCTTCAGTTTCCGCGTCACTGCGAAAGGCGAGCCGCAATGTTGGGACCCGATGCGCAATGAGATCACCACTCCTCGCAGCCACCGCCTCGCGCCCGATACGGTTGCCATCGACCTGTCCCTCGCCCCGCTGGAAAGCGTGTTGCTGGTGTTCGGAGCCGGTTCTAACAAGCCGCCCGCGCGCCTGGAGTCCGACACCCCGCTCACGGCGACCATCCCCATCACCCGCGTTGCATCGCCCGAGGTGGCGGTGCCAACCCCGGTGGCCGGCAAACAACCCTTCACCGCCAGCCCGGTTAAGGCCGCGCCTTACGATGGGGTGTGCGAGCTGCCCGCCACGCTCGATCTAACGAAGCAGCGTGTCTATCTGGAGGCCGTCGCCCTCGCGCCGGAGGCCGCCGCGCGGGTGACGGTCAACGGTCGTGCCGCCGGCGGTTTCATCGGCGAGCCGCTACGGCTCGACATCAGTCGTTTTCTCAAGTCCGGCAGCAACACGCTGCGGCTCGAACCCTTCGCCCCCTCGGCGCTGCACCTCGCGGTTTATCCCGCCGCCAGATGAGGGTGCCGCCCGACTGTGGTCCCGGAAAGGCGGATTTTCACTGACCCATGAGAACTCCAAGTCGGCACTTTAGGTCCATCCCGGCTTGTCCGAACCGTGGTTTTGCCTTGATCATCACTCTCGCGCAGCCGCAGCGTGGTCTTCATCAATGCCGATCCGGCCGGTTACAGTCCCCGCGTGATTGCCTTTCACGACTACCGCGAGGCGAAGCCCGCCAAACCGTGAGAACGTAAGAGGCCCACCCTCGCGTGCCGAAACCTGACATCGTCGCCGTGAAAGAACCGGCCGCCGGGCGGCGTCTCCACATTGCCCAACCACAACCCCGCGAACAAATGACAGGATTTTCATCCCGCAACGCTCTTCCCTATCAGGCCCTGGCGGCACTGGTCCTGATGCTCTTGACTTCGTGGCCGGCTCGAGCGGAAGCGCCGCCGGACGGCAGCGGCCCATGCCTCATCCCCTGGCCCAAAAGCCTGAATCTCGGCGAAGGGCATCTCACCCTAACGGCCACCGCCCGCATCATCGCCGATGGCGACTCGTTAGCCGGGCTGGCGGCAATTCTCGGGGATGAGATTTACCAAACCACCGGCGTGCGCCTGGCCGCCGCGACCGGCAAAGGCGGCAAGGGCGACATCACGCTGTCCTGCGACACTTCCCTCAAGGGCGAAGCGCAGGTCGTCGAGATCACCAAGGGCGGCGTGAGCGTCCGGGGCGCCAATTACACCGCCGTCGCGCTGGGCACCGCCACTCTGCTCCAGGCCATCACGCCGCACGGCACGCAACTCCTGCTGCCGGTGATGAGGGTCGACGATGAGCCGCAGTCGGCATATGGCGGCACGATGGTGGACGTGGCGCGGCGGTATAATTCGTTAGATCATCTCCGGCAGGTGGTCGTCATGTGCCGGCTCTACAAGATTCGCTTCCTGCATCTCCACCTCTCGGATGATCCGGCGTGGTTGTTCCCCTCCAAGAGTTTTCCTGTGTTAGGCAAAAACTCGGGGTGGAACGGCGGCGATTCCGGTCCCGCCCCTTATGACTTGAACGAGTTGCTGGCATTCGTGAAGTTCGCCGATGATCGCGGCGTGACGGTCGTGCCCGAGATCGAAGCTTCCGGCCATAGCTATGGCTTGCAGCGGGGCATGGAGGAGATCTTCGGCATGAAGGATCCCAAAACGGGCAAGTTCACCAGCATCAGCGGCATGATCAACATGGCCAACGAGGATGGCATCTATCCGGCCTTCGAGAAACTCATCGGCGACCTCGCGGAGGTGTTCAAATCCTCCCCCTATATCCATCTGGGTGGCGACGAGGCCTACTGGAACAACTGGGCCGCCTCCGAGGAAGGCAAGGCCTATATGGCCCGAAAGGGTTACAACACCACCCAAGTCTATGCCTACTTCCTTAACAAGCTCAACGCCATGGTGAAGAAGCACGGCAAGAAGACCATCGTCTGGGAAGGCTTTGACCCCGGGGGCGCGCCCTTTGACCGCGACATCGTCGTGATGGCCTGGGGTGGCAGCCATCAGGGGTTGATCAACGCGGGTTTCAAGATCATCAATGTGCCGTGGTGGCCCCAGGCTAGCAGCAGCATGCGGAAAAACTATGAGTGGAACATCTGGCAGGTGGGCCAGGAGTATGGCGCGCCCTCCCAACTGGCGCGAACCAACGCGGTGCTCGGCGCGGAAATGGTGCTGTGGGAATGCCCCGGCCGGGAGATCATCCGCAAGCTGCGCAACAAAGCCGTCCCGCGCAACGAGATGGTCTATAACCCCGACAACCAACGGACCTTCGCCGATTTCGCCCGGCGCTTCAAGGCGACGGATGAGATCCTGGAGAAACTCATCCTGCCCGTCGCGATCCAGGCCGAGGGCCTGGCCCGGTTGGAAGGCGCGCCCATCGAGGACATGGAGCGCTTCGTCCATGAACGCGGCGGCTTCTCGCTCTATGACCGCGCGGTCACGCTGCGGCTGACCCCGCTCGCGCCCCTGCCCGGCCAAGCAATCCATTACACGCTGGACAACAGTGAACCCACCGCCGCGTCGCCGGTCTATCAGGAGCCGATCAGGATCGCGCCCAAGAATCCGAAGGCCAATGAGGAAACCTGGCTCAAGGTCCGCGCGTACAGTGGCAGCCAACCGGTGGGCTTCACCAAGGCCGCGCGCTATCAGTACAATGCCGATGCCGCGGCTCCCCGCAGTGTGAAAATCATCTTATATGAGGTGCCCAAGGAGATGAAGCAGTTGCCCGCGGACCTAACACCGTTAAAGGTCATATACAGCGGCCAGCAACCCACCTACAAGGTCCAGGATCTGGCGGGGTTTTTCCTGCCCAATTTCGGCTGGACTCCTTATGGTTTGATTGCGGAGGCGACCTTGCACGTGAAGCAGGCGGGCCAGTATGAGTTCAGCGGGGCGGGGGAACTGTACCTCGACAACCATCTCGTGTTGGACGGCGGGAAGAGCGAGAAGGGCGTCGTCGTCCTTGGCGCGGGCGCCCACCCGCTGCGCTTGAGCTTCTGTGGCAAGAACGGTCCCGCCATCAATCTGGTCGATCCCGCCGGCAAGCGGCGTGAATTGAGCGCGGAGGACCTGCAGCCCGAACCGGCCACGCCCCCCACTCCGAAATAATATAGCCGCACCTGCTGAAAACCGGCAACGTGCAAGAGGCTCGAAATTGGTTCGGCTTGCGCAGGGGCAGGAGCGGTTTTGGAACACATGGGGATCAAAAGCGATTGCCTGGTCTTGGGTGTCCCGCCCAAATGCATGAAAGACCCTTCGCGAATCCCCGTAATTTCAAGCCATCATGATTCACGATGACAAGGCGACGGTCGAGCGACTCCATGCGGTGTATGGCAAAATGAAGGAGGAGATAGGACGGGTGATCGTCGGCCAGGAGGCGGTTATCGAACAAGTCCTGATGGCGGTGTTTTGCCGCGGTCACGCGTTGTTGGTCGGGGTTCCGGGTTTGGCCAAAACCTTGCTGGTCTCGACCTTGGCGCAGGCGCTGGACCTGAGTTTCCGGCGGATTCAGTTCACACCGGACCTGATGCCGGCCGACATCACCGGCACCGACGTGTTGGAAGTGGACCCGGAAACCGGCCGCCGCGGGTTCCGTTTCGTGCAGGGCCCGGTGTTTGCCAACATGCTGCTGGCCGATGAAATCAACCGCACGCCGCCCAAGACGCAGGCCGCCCTGTTAGAGGCGATGCAGGAGCGGCACGTGACGGTGGGCGAACGCACGATGCACCTGCCGGTGCCGTTTTTCGTGCTGGCCACCCAGAACCCGATCGAACAGGAAGGCACCTATCCGCTCCCCGAGGCCCAGCTCGACCGCTTCCTATTCAACATCATCGTCGATTACCCCAGCGAGGGGGAGGAACGCGAAATCATCCGGCGGGTCACCGGGCCGTCCTCGGCCAGCGTGTCGCCGATGATGAGCGCCGAGGACATCCTGCAATTGCAGGACATTGTGCGACGCGTGCCGGTGGGCGATCATGTGATCGACTTCGCCGCCGCCATCGCCCGTGGCACCCGCCCGAAGGAAAAGGGCGCCGCGGATTTCGTTCGCGACATGGTCGCCTGGGGCGCCGGACCGCGGGCCGGCATCGGCCTGATCGCCGCCGCCAAGGCCCACGCCGTGTTGCGCGGCCGCTTCCATGCCACCACCCGCGACGTGGTCGCCGTGGCCGCGCCGGTGCTGCGCCACCGGGTGCTGACCACCTTCAATGCCGAGGCGGCGGGGGTGACCAGCGATGAAATCATCCGCCGGCTTCTAACCAAACTGGCGCCCCGCGAGGACCTCAAGGTCTAAGCACGAAATCCTAAATCCTAAATTCTAAACGAAGAGAAGAAGAGAGGTCTAAGCACGAAATTCTAAACGGAGAGAAAGGCAAAAGAAGAAGCCAGGCACCGTGCACGCTCTCATCTTCGTTTAGAATTTAGAATTTAGAATTTACGATTTAGGATTTAGGATTTTTCTCTTCAATGACATCTCAATTGCACCTCCCGGAATGCATGCGGCTCCTGCCCGAGGAAACGATGGGGGTGATGCGCCGGCTCGAATGGCTGGCGCGGCGGCGCATGCAGGGCACTCTAACAGGCAAGCACACCAGTCCGGACAAGGGCATCTCCGTGGAGTTTGCCGAACACCGGCCGTATGCGCCCGGCGATGACCCGCGCACCTTGGACTGGCGGGTGATGGCACGCAGCGACCGCAACGTGGTCCGCCAGTACATCGAGGAAACCAACCTGCGGGCGACCCTTGCGGTGGACGTAAGCGGGTCGATGGCCTACACCGGCGCCAAGGCCGCCACGCTTGACGGCAAGCCCCTGTCGAAGCTGGCCTACGCGAAATACCTCGCCGCCGCGCTGGCCTATCTGTTCATCAAACAGGGCGACGCCGCCGGCTTGGTCACCTTTGATCGCAAGCCGCTCCACTTCATCCGCGCCGCGAGCCGGCCGAGCCAGGTGCGGCGCATCCTCGAGGTGTTAGACCGGACCGCGGCCGGGGCCGACACCGATGCCGCCGCGGTGTTGCACGACGTGGCCGAGCGGATTCCGAAACGCGGCGTGGTGTTTCTCATCAGTGATTTGTTCGACGATCCGGCGCGGATTGTCGAGGCGTTGCACCACTTCGATTTCCGGCAACACGAGTTGGTCGTTTTCCATGTGATGGCCGAGGAGGAACTGAGTTTCCCGTTTTCCGGCTACCAACAATTCCGCGATCTTGAAAAGACCGTCCCCAACCTGCGAATCGACCCGCAAGCCGTGCGAGCTGCCTATCTTGACAGCATCGCCAGTTTCGTTAGAGCGATCGAGGCGGCCTGCGGCAACCTGCATGCCGACCACGTCCCGGTGAACACCCGCAACTCGCTCCGCCAAACCCTGCTGCGCTACCTCGGCCGCCGCATGCACGCCAAACGAGGCCGTTAGAACATGCTGTTCCTCAATCCATGGCTGCTGCTTGCGCTCACCGGGGCCTCGATTCCGGTGATCCTGCACCTGATCCGCCGCCAGGCCGCCAAGCCGGTCTCCTGGGGCGCGATGCGCTTCCTGCGGGACTCTCTATCAGAACGCCGCCGCCGCATGGAATGGGAGGATCTGTTGCTCATGGCCGCGCGCTGCCTGCTTCTCGCGCTGGCCGCGCTGGCTGTGGCCCGGCCCTTCGTGCCGCCGGACGGCACCACGCCGTGGGCCCTGGTGCTGCCGGCCGTGTTGTTAGGAATCGGCTTGTTCGGCGGCTCATTCGTGCTCGGCACCCTCCGCAAGCGCCTGCTGGTGCGTGCCGCCGCATTGCTGCTGATTTTCCTCGCGGCCGGCATGGTCGTGATGGAGCGCTGGTTCAACCTCCGCCGTTTCGAAAGCGGCGGCCGCCACGATGTCGCCCTCATCATCGACGCCTCCACTTCGATGACCCGCAGTTCCGGCACGCGCACCGTGTTCGACGACGCGCTGGAAGAAGCCCGCCGCATCGTCAAGGACGCCCCGCGCGGCACCTCGTTTGCCGTGATCCTCGGCGGACCCTCGCCCCAGGCGCTCTCTAACACACCGGTCTCCCACCGCGCCGACGTGCTCGCCCAACTCGACGGCCTGCATGCGGTCGGCGGCACCTTCCGCGTCCACGAGGCGCTAGGCATGGCCACCCTGGTGCTGGCGGAGGGCGAGCGACCTAACAAGGACATCGTCATCCTAACCGATTTGCAGCGGCACGGCTGGAGCTTTGACAATGCCGGCGCGTGGCAGGCGCTGGAGGCGGCATGGAAGGCACTGCGCGCCAAACCGCGCTTGCTGGTGCGCGGTTTTCCGCAACCGCCGGCGCTGCGCAATGCCGGCATCGCCACGCTCGCCAGCGCCCGCGACCTGATCGGCACCGACCGCCAGTGCCTGCTGCGCAGTGAAATCGTCAACACCGGCAACCAACCGGTCCTGCCCGGCGAATTGCTGATAGAAATCGATGGCAAGCAAATCGCCCTTGAGCCGCTCGGCCTGCTCGTTCCCGGCCAAACCCAAACAATTGAAACCCGTCACCGTTTCACCACCACCGGCTCGCACGTGGTCACCGCCCGCCTGACAGGTCACGACGATCTCGCCGGCGACGACCGTGCCGACTGCGTGGTGTCGGTGCGCAAGGCGGTGCGCGTGGTGTTGGTGGATGGCAATCCGGCCGGGGGTTTTTTGGAGCGGGCGGCCGGTCACACCGCGCTGGCGCTCGCCCCCGTTGCCACGTTGTTGCGCGGTGGCCAGGCGGGCCAGGATTTCCTGATGGACCCGGTGGTGGTCGCCGCACCCGACGTCACGGCGGAAGTCCTCGCCAGTGCGGAGGTGGTGGTGCTGGCCGACGTCGCGCGGCTGCCGGCCGCGCTCGCGGCGGCGGTGGCCGACCGCACGGCCGCCGGCAGTGGTTTGGTGGTGCTGGCCGGACCGCGCGCCGATCCAACATTTTACAATGCATGGGACGGCCCGGATGGGAAACTGCTGCCTCTAACATTGGGTGTCGAAACCGCCGCCGCAACCGGGGTCTCGCCTAACGCTAACAGTTTCCGCCATGCCGCGCTGGCATGGGCGGGTGACGAACGGCGTTCCGATTTGGGCGGCGCGGTGATCCGGCGCTGGCGCAAGTCCACCCTGTCGCCGGACAACGGCACGCTCGCCGCCGCCTTTGGCAACGGTGATCCGTTTCTCGCCACCCGTGGCTACGGCCGCGGCCGTTGCGTCCTCGCCACCTGCGCTTTCGACGCCCGCGCCGGCAACCTCCCCGGCCGCGCCGCCTTCGTCCCGCTCGTCCACGAGCTTGTCGCCTGGACGGCTGGCGGCGGCGTGAACTGGAACCTCGAACCTGCCTGGAGCCCGTCACTCATGCTGGATTCGCGCTCGTCGGGCGGCCTCACCGCCCACTATTTCCGCCAAAACGGCCGCCGCGGCGACAAGCTCGTGGACCGGATCGACCCGACCATCGATTTCAAATGGGGCGGCCAAGCACCCGAACGCCGGATGCCCAACGACAATTTTTCGGTCGAGTGGAAGGCCACCCTGTTGCCGCAAATCTCCGGGGATTACCTGCTGGAGGCGGAAGTGGACAATCGGATCGCCATCAAGATCGATCACAAGGCGGTGCTGGAACAACGGGTGAACCAGGCCCCGGAACACACCAGGGTGACCCTCAAGGCCGGCAAACCGGTCACCTTCGAGGCGCTTTATGAAAAAGATGGCGGATCCGCCACCGCAAGGGTTTTCTGGACCCCACCCGGTGGCACCCGCCAGATTATTCCGTCCTCGGCCTGGATCCCCGCCGCCGATGACAAACCCACCACCTACGACGCCACCGACCCGCTCGGCAACCCACGCAAGGCAACCCTCTCGCTCGGCCGCCGTGGCCGCGAACTCCGCCTCGACGGCCCCTCCATCCCCGGACTCTATCAGGTGAAACTGCCGTCCGAGCTCCAGGAGTCGATCACCACCGTCCCGACCACCGGCCCGCTGCCGCTCGTGGTGCGCAACGACATCGCCGAAAGCCGCCTCAGCAAGATGACTGACGCCGACCTCGCCCAACTGCGGGCCCGCACCAATGTGATCCAGCCACAATCCGTCGCCGACGTGCTGGCGGTGCTGTCCGGTCGCGGTTTCGGCCACGAAATCACCCGCCTGATGACGGTTTCCGCAGTGCTGCTGTTGCTGTTGGAATCGGCACTGGCCCGCTGGGTCTCGCGCTCGCGCCGCGCCGGCGATGACCTGAGTGTCGAATTCGGCGATACCGCCCCGGTCGTCATGATGGAGAAAGGAGCCCGCCGATGAATCCCCGCGTTTGGTTGATCAGTGTGGGCCGGGTGGCGGCCATGTTCCTCGGGATCTGGGGGCTGCTGGCCGGAATCGGCGCAATCATCCGTATCGCCCCCGGCTGGCCGCCCGTTGCCGTCGCCTGCGGTCTCACCCTCGCCGCAGAGCTGCTCGTTTTCCTCTACCGCTACGAATCCCGCAATCTCGGCCCCAAGCGTGCCCGCCAATTGATCGCCCTCCGCCTCGGTGCCCTCGGCTTGCTCGCCTGGATCCTCATCGAGCCAACCTACGTGCGCACCGCCAAACGCAAGTTCGACCGCCAGGTCGCCGTGCTTTGGGACCAATCCGCATCCATGGATCTCACCGATGCCGGAGCCAGCCAAACCCGCGCCGCAATCGCCCGCGACGCCGTCGAAAAATCCGGCATCCTGAAAAAACTCGCCGAACACGTCCGCGTCCGTGAATTCCACTTCGCACGCAGCCCGGAAACCGAATCCCGCGCCACCACCGACGGCTGGAACCAGGCCACCGACATCGCCGCCGCCCTCGATAC
>Ga0209697_10009618_pt1 | contig 10650 bp, 7 predicted proteins | sample AliMusrvi5mmetaG_FD_184115 | JGI IMG/M metagenome (GOLD analysis project Ga0209697, IMG submission 184115) | Freshwater lake bacterial and archeal communities from Alinen Mustajarvi, Finland, to study Microbial Dark Matter (Phase II) - Alinen... | ecosystem: Environmental > Aquatic > Freshwater... | reverse complement strand
ACTTCTCTTCGACATTCCTTATCTCCTGCTGGGTCTGGGTGAATTTATCGGCGTAATTCTTTCCTTCGATTTCCTTGAGGGAATCCATCAGGCTCTTGTAAGCTTCCCTGATCTTATCATTGGCTTTGACCCGGCTGTTCAATTCATCAGTGGCCTTTCTCATATTCGTACGGTCGGTGTTGGTTGCATCGGCCTCCCTTCCCTTTGAGATGTAATCATTGAGCTGATCGATCGACATTTTCTTCCAATCCAGTTCCTCCTTAAATTCCGTTTTCCGGTCCTCAACCATTTTATGGGTGCGCTCACGGTCCTCCAATTCGGTCTTGATTACCATCTTGAGAGTTTCATCCTTGGTTTGCATGGCAATCGTAAGGATCTGGTTGGAAACCATATCCAGGCTGTTATTGAGGTTGAGCGAAGAGTTCACGGCCTCTTCGGCAATTTTGAGCTGCTCATCCTTAAATTGCACCCCATAGATCTTCATCTTTTCAGCAGCCTGTTTTGCTTTTTCGGCCGCCTCAAGGAATTCACTGGCGGTACCGGTGGTTCCGCCGCCGGCGCCCCAGTATTGCTTGACCAGTTTTATCTTTTCTTCCAAAGAAGTTGCCTGTTCTACCAGCCTGGCATAAGCGGGTTTTGAATCATACAGCAGTTGCATGGATGAAGCCAGTATTTTGTTGCGTTCACCTTCGGCGTCAGACAATTTCTTTGAAGCTTTAGCCTGGGCTTCGGCAATATCCTTGAGCTTATCTTCAGACTGCGCCAGGCGGATTTTCTCCATGTACTGATAATTGACTTCCTCGAGGTGTTTTGCCAGGAACTGGTTGGTCACATCTTCATCTTTCATGCTGCCCAGGAACTCCGGGTATTTCTGCCGCAGATCGTCAATCAAACGGTTTCGTTCTGCCTGGTTGGTGTTGGTGGCTTGTATCTGAAATACAAGGGCATTTAAAGTTTCCTGTTCCTGCCTGTATTTTTCCGCCATCGGCATTTCAAAGAGTTTCTTGACCGAATTCAGGGCTTGAGTGGCTCCCTGCACAAGTCCGTCGAACATTCCGTTTGTGCCAAGAAGCGCTTCACCCACTGTCCGTTGTAATGCTTTCCAGCTTTTTCCAAGCAGGACTAACCGGCCTTCAGTAGTTTGCATCTCTTCTTCTGCAAGCCCTTTGTACTTTTTGGCAACAATATCAATGGCAGCGCCATGATAGAGCTGCTCTTTCGACAGGTCTTTGAACTGACTCGAAAGTTTTTGCAAACCCTTTGCAAGCCTGCCTTCCATTGTTCCGTCAAGGTCTTCGACAGCCTTTTCCAAAGTCTGGCCGGTGACAACCGCCAGATCCTGGGCGGCTAAGATGGTTTTTCGAATCTGCTCCGGTGTCCTGCCCTGGATTGCCAGGAACTTTTCAGCCTGTTCGATCTCCAAGCGGCTGTCTTTTGTTGATCCAGCCCGTTCTTTGGCAAGATCGATCAGCTCCCGTTGGGTAGCTTTATTTCCATCCAAAACATCCAAGAGCAATTTTTCTGCATCCCTTAGTTCAATTGCTTTCTGAATCCCTCCTTTGACATAGTTTGCAATAGCAGTGATGGAAAAGGCAGCGGCCATTGCTCCTCCCAAATTCAATGCAGCTCCTTTCAAAGAATCGAAAAGACCTCCCAGGCCACCGGCATTCTTTTTCATTTCATCCCCGATGGCTCTTGTCTGGCTGCGGATATCAGCCAGTTTAGTATTAAGTTCCTGCAGTTTCTTTGATTTATCAGCGAAATCCTGGGTATTGGTCTTGAGTCCTTTCAGTTCTGCATTCAAAGCCCTGGCTGATGCTTCGATCTCCTTCAGCGTTGCATTGGCCTGTTGTCCGTTCAGAATAACGGTTGCCCTGGCTTCTTCTGTCATCTTTGCCATCGCCTTACTTTATTGAATTGTCATTAATGTTTTCGGAAATCATAACCTGGGCTTTCCTGCCATACTCTTTTTGCAGGATTTCAAAAAGTCGCTGAGCTTCACCATAGAAAGTCCGGGAATACCATTTTTTTGGTTTACGAACCTGCCCCAACATTTTATCAGCCAAAACCCTGCTTCCTCGTGAAACCGGGCGGTCTCCGAGCTTGGTTCCTTTGCCGACACCCATATCAAGAAACTTTCCGTAATAGTTGAAAGCAAATTCAATCCGGTCAACGTTTCCGCGTGAACCGGCGATTACTTTGTATTTGAAACTTCGATTGAGGTTTCCGGAGGAATTCTGACCGATCTTCATTCGGTTCAGGTTCTTCCTCCAAAGTTGGATGGTGATCTTAGCCCAGGCTTCGGCTATTTCACGTTCGGAAAGTTTGGGTTGGGTGCTTTGCATTGAACAAAGAAAAGCACAATGTACTGCTTGGTAAAGGACACAAACAGACAACTTTCACCATAGTTAATTGTCTTATATACTGATATTGGCTTTTATAACGTGACCATAAATCAGATTTGGACCTGAATTCTGAGTTTTATTAGTTAATTTTGATAGATTAATTGCCGTGTTTGCCATGAAATCCAGAATTGTTATCATTTTTATTTTACTTTTCCCACTCTTAGGTTTTTCTCAGGGAGAATTCAATAACTGGTTTTTCGGAGCCTTGGCTGGAGTAAATTTTAACTCTGCTTCACCTGTTGTAAGATTGGATGGGCAGATAAACTCAATTTACCCAACAACATGTATTTCCGATTCTATTGGTAATTCTCTCCTTTATTCGGATGGATCCAGCGTCTGGAATAAAATAAATACGACAATGTACAATGGAACACTCCTGGATGGAAACTTAAATACTCAACAACCTGTGTTTGGGTTCCAGCATCCCTCAGATGATAGTTTATACTATTTATTTACGATGGATTTTAATTATGTGCCTTGGGTATGGACTACCAATGGTTTGAGATATTCAATAGTGGATTTAAGGATAGATGGAGGCCTTGGAGGTATTGATCCAACAAATAAGAATGTTTTTATACCTCAGGCACAGGATGCTTCTAATGCTCTTTTTGCCACAAGGGCTTCCAATAATAAAGATGTGTGGGTTGTTGTCCGTAAGCATCGTTACGGACCAAAAATTTATGCGTCATATAAGGTTACTTCCGGTGGTTTTAATCCCGTTCCAGTCTTAAGTACAAGCTCTGTTTACCTTGAGGTTGTGGCTCCTTTTGATTCGGCAAATCGTTATGCAAAAAAACTTAAAATTTCCCCGAATGGCTTAAAGCTTTGTTGCGAATATACTGATGTTACAGTCAATCCAGTGCTGCTTGAATATTGCGAGTTCAATTCTAAAACAGGTAGTATTGAACCCTTGTTTACATTCCGTCCACCACAAAATACCTATTTCGGTGAATGTTCTTTTGATTTTTCAGGAAATTCAAAACTGTTCTATCTGCTCCAACTTAGTACTGGAACCGGAGGAGGGACAACTACCATATATCAATATGATGCCACACAAAAAGACTCACTCTCTTTTGTTCAAAGCGCCATTCAAATTGGTACGGCCAATAGCATCTCAACCTTACAAATGGGCCCGAATGGCAAAATGTATCTTGGGAAAGTTATTAAAGATTCTTTGTCATCAATTAATTTCCCAAACATCACAGGGGTAGGTTGTGGATTTCAAGACGATATCCTAAGCCTTCAAGGACGTAACCACCTTCGAGGTCTCCCTCAATTCCTTCAAAAATACAAAGCTTACATTAATCAAACCGGACAATGTCAGCGGGATTCAGTTCATTTCACTTCTGATATATGGCCACCTGCAGATACTATCCGATGGGATTTCGGGGATCCGGCCTCGGGAGGGGCCAATATTTCAAATCTCGCCGCCCCCTCACATTTGTTTTCCAATCCTGGAACCTACACGGTTGAACTTTACGTTCGACACAATGATAATCGTACCGATACGACCTGGCGATCAATCACGATATTGCCAAGCCCTCAGCCGGCTTTAGGTCCGGACCAAACCATCCTTCAAGGTAACACCGCAACCTTTGATGCCGGATCCTGCACCGGATGCACCTATCAGTGGGCCAACCTGACTCTCGGGCAGCCCAACATCGGGACCGGCCAGACTTATTCCACAGGCGTTGCCGGAGTTTATATGGTTAGTGTTACCAGCCCGAATGGATGCGTTGGGAGAGATACGGTTCAGTTAAATGTGATACCACCTAACCCCGGAAACCAGGGCGCCTATGAGTTCTGGTTTGCGGCACCGGAAATCTCTTATCAGACAATTCCACCAGCTCCTTTAATAATTCAAGGGTTTGACAGGCCAATAAAACTTGTATTCACTACATCTGAGGGGCCTGCAGCTATAAAAATCGAAGAACCTGCCAATTCTTCTTTTATTCCTATTTATGACACTGTAATCACAGATGTTTTAAAAGTGATTGATCTTACACCTTTTATCGATATAATTGAAAATAAACCATCCAATGCTGTTTTGAATTTTGGATTACACATTACTTCCACAAAGCCGGTGACAGTATATTACGAAGTTCAATCAGATCATAATTCTGACGATTTTTCTCTGAAAGGTCTTAATGCTCTGGGTACTGAATTTATCGTACCAGCTCAAAATCGTTTTCCTAATTACAATTACTGTAATCCTTCTGCACGAAATTCATTTACAGTTGTCGCAACAGATGACTCAACTACAGTTCAAGTAATTCCTTCCAGGGACATTGAAGGCCATATTAAAAAGGATACATTCTCTGTATTATTAAATAGAGGTCAAACGTGGTGCGGTAAGGCTTTATATCGGGATGCGGCCAATCATTTAGGGGGATCTTTTATATTGTCGAATAAGCCTATCTCTGTTACGGTTGCGGATGATGCAATTTTTGATTCAGTGGCAACTGGATTTCCAGTTAATCTGGCCGGGGATCAATTAATTCCACGTCATTTGTGTGGTAACCAGTATATTTTATACACTCTGGGCCTTCCGAGTTCTCAGCTTTCAGATGAAACCGTAGCATATGTTTATGCCTTTGAAAACAGCACGGAAATATACTTGAACGGGGTTTTTAAACAAATAATTAATAGAGGAGATTTTTATAGCTGCTCATTATCGACTGATAGTATTACTTCAGCATTTATATCCGCTAGCAAAACAATATTTGTTTACGAATCCTTGCTTTACCCGGGTGGAAGTTTTGCTCAGTCTGCTGGCGCGGTAGTTCCCCCCATTGGATGTACTGGTTCCAAAAGAGTGACATTCTCTCTGTTAGGGCCTCTCATAGGTTCCTATGGTTATGATTTATTTTTCACAACAGAAACTTCCAACATTGGGAATATTGCACTTTACCAACCGCCTTTCCCACCTTTTATTCCACCTGCTTCAAGTTACGACACTGTTCCGGGAACTAATAATGAATATGTTTCCTTACGGACTTCAATCGGTGTACTTCCCGGTTTCTCAACATATACGGTATATTGTCCAACCGGAAAGTTTCAATTAGCTGAAATAAGTCATTCCATCCAATACTATGCAAGGACAGCATTTTTAAGTGATTTTTCTTCGCTGAATCTTGGGGTAGACAGAAATATATGTCCGGGTGATAGTACGTTGCTTGATGCAGGATTTGGTCGAAATTCATATTTATGGAACACAGGTGATACCACGCAAACAATTTGGATTAAAGTTCCCGGAACTTATTGGGTAAATACTACAGAACCCGGTTGTAATTTGAGTGATACAATTGTCATTTCAAATTATCCTTTTACACTGGTGAATTTAGGATCTGACCGCCAAATTTGTACCGGAGATTCCGTGTTACTGAATGCCGGGGCCGGAAGAGCTTGGTATTTATGGAGTAACGGTGAATCAACCCAAACAATCTGGGCAAAAAATCCCGGAAGCTATTGGGTCACCGTTCCGGATGTTCATTGCATCGTTTCAGATACTGTTCTGGTTTCAACGACAACGGCTCCCGTGGTCACGAATATACCCCCATTATCTAAGACCATTTGCACCGGCGAATCGACCAATATTCCTTTATTCGGTAATGAGCTGGGGATCATGTTCCATTGGACGGCGACTCTTACTTTAGGCAATATTTCAGGATTTTCGCTTGATTCCGGACTGGTGATCAACCAAATCCTTATCAATAACGGTGCAACCGCCGGGATAGTCACTTATCATATCACTCCAAAGATCGGGGATTGTGCAGGTACTCCTGTTGATTATGCAGTAACCGTAAATGTGGGGGATCCTGTGGATATATCCATTACAGCATCCACCAATACTATTTGTGCCGGAACGACGGTCACTTTTACGGCAACCCCAATTAATCCCGGGACCAATCCGGCCTACCAGTGGAAGGTCAATGGAGTTAATAACGGTTCTAACGCTCCGACATTTGTCTATGTGCCGGCAAATGGTGATATCGTGAAATGTATTTTAACTTCATCTAATGTAGTCTGCATCTCAAACAACCCGGCCACCTCGAATACCATCACCATGGTGGTAAATCCGCTTCAGCCGGTCAGTGTTTCCGTATCTCAGTCTGCCAACCCGGTTTGTACCGGGGCAACGGTAAACTTAACAGCAATTCCTTTCAATGGCGGGAGTACCCCTCAATACCAGTGGAAGGTCAATGGGTTGATCGCCGGGACAAATTCACCAAGTTATTCCTATGTGCCGGTCAATGGCGATGCTGTCACCTGCACACTGACTTCAAATGTTTTATGCCCGTCAGGAAATCCGGCCATCTCCCCTACGGTTACCATGACAGTCAATCCGAACCTGCCGGTCGGGGTCTCAATAGTTGCCTCTTCCAATCCTTTCTGCGCCGGATCACCCGTGACATTGACCGCCTCACCGGTCAACGGGGGAACTAGTCCCGGCTACCAGTGGAAAGTGAACGGAATCAATGCCGGAACCAACAGCCCGGTTTTGATCTATTCACCGGCCAACGGAGATGTGGTTACCTGCTCTCTGTTATCCTCCGAAACCTGTACTTTAGGGAACCCAGCACAATCAAACCCTGTTACCATGGTAGTGAATGCAAACCTGCCTGCAGGGATTACCATTGCGGCATCAGCCAATCCCTTCTGTCCCGGATCATCCGTAACCTTCAATGCGATACCCACGAATGGAGGTTCAACCCCTTCCTATCAATGGAAGGTCAATGGGATCAATGCTGGAACAAATTCATCAACACTTTCATATAATCCAATAGATAATGACAGTGTTCGTTGCATCATAACCTCAAATTTGAATTGTGTAACAGGTAATCCGGCAAGTTCATCAAAGATCATCATGAGCGGGACATTGGCTCCAATCGTCACTTTTTCTTCTTGCTTTGATACACTAACCACAATCAATGCAAAACCCTTTAAACTTAAAGGAGGCATTCCATTAGGTGGAACCTATTCCGGTCCTGGAGTGAATTCTCCCACCGGGTTTTTTACACCATCAACAGCAGGAACCGGAACCAAGATCATTACCTATTCATATATGAATGTTTCTTTGTGCAGTGCAAGCAAATCACGGAATATCATTGTACAATCCGTTCCACTCTTTGTGTGTGGAAATAACCTGACAGATATCCGCGATAACAAAATATATCCATCGGTTCAAATCGGATCCCAATGCTGGATGGCCGTTAACCTTAATCATGGAAATATTATCTTATCATCACAAGTTCAGAATGATAATTGCATCGCAGAAAAGTATTGTTATAATGACCTGGTCACTAATTGCACCAACTATGGCGGGCTTTACCAGTGGGATGAGATGATGAAATATGATGATACCCAGGCCGGACAGGGGTTTTGTCCTCCAGGGTGGCATGTACCAACCGAAAACGAATGGCAAACGTTATTTAATTATTACAATGGCAATGGATTTGCAGGGAAACCGCTTCAGGACAGCATTATTTCAGGATTCAATGCATTGAGAAGCGGCGTTTTCTATTTGAATTCAAGCATGAGTTTTAATGGCTTTGCAACCCTGTTTTGGTCTTCAACATCATGGGGTCAGTTTAAAGCATTATCACATGGGATGAATACATACAACTATTCTGTTTCATTGTATCCATCAAGCAGGGCAAATGCTTTTCCGGTGAGATGTTTACGAGATTGACAGAACATTAATCCCATTTCTCAGGATCATACTCCAAATCAAGGCAATCCTCAAGTTTGAAGGAAAACATCACACCAAAATCATTATCAAATACCGGCTCCAGCATCTCATAACTAACAGAATTGATGTTGAATCCCGGAATGGCCTTGACGGCAAGAGGTTCGCATTTAAGATGATCATGCAACATCCGGAAGATGATATCAGTTCCGATCTGCTTCATCTTTGAAACAAGTTGCATTTCACCGGAAAAATCATCGATCTTGTCCAAGTGGCCGATGATCAGGAACCCTCCATTGCTTAAGTCCAGAATATTGTCCAGGTTTGAAGCTTCAAAGTTTCCAGAAAGGTTTGTCAGGATAAAAGCCGGGTATTTAATGTTTGACCGCAAAGCATCGAGCGGCTCGTTGATATCCATCATGTAGAAATCATTGATTTCCTTATGCTCTCTGGCAAGGGTACGGAAATACTCAACGTAGCTGTTAATGTCGGTCATAGGATTCAATTTTACTCATATACTCGTGATACTCTTTAGCTTTCTTGTTTAACCCGATCAGCACATTGTAAAGGTTTGAATTCATTACGGTTTCAAGGCTTTTATCATCGGTCTTGCCATCGGCAAGTGAGATGATCAGTGATGCCCAGCCATTGTCTTCGCTGCCGGCATCCCCTTTTTGCTGATAAACGTAAGGATATAACACCGGTAATGAATTCAGAACACCGGAAAAGAAAAGGAAAACAGAATACTTGATATCGTAATCAACTGATGCTATCCTGGTACATCGTTTCTTCAGCGACCGGTTGACAAACTTTTTCCGGGGATCCTGGTTATCGGTAAAAGCCTTCCGGATAAACCAAAACCATTTCTTTGGCCTGTAAAGAACTGCCACCATTTCATCGAGATACTTTTGCTCTTTGGATTTTGAGAAAGAATCAAGCAGGGAATTGGCCATTGTGAATTCCCCAAAGGTGCAGTTCATCATGGCATCCGCAGGGCCAAAGTATTTTCTTCTGCTGGTTCGTAGGACAGGGAGTAGATTTTTGGTCAGTGAGACTTCTTTGAATAGGAAATCGAGGCTTTCACCAAGGAAATAAGCATCCTCCGGATGGATGCGTTTGATGACTTTCGGCCTGGCTGAAAGGAAATCAAATAGTGCCCTGAGCTTAAAATCCACCATGGTGAGCTGTCCCTGAAACAAGCGGCTGACAAACAAAACCTGTTTCTTTGTCAGCTCATTCCAGTCGGAAGGCGTCAGATATGTTTTACCATCTATCTCAACCTGGTTCATGGCAGTAATTTCCTTTTGAGATAGAAACGGATGAGTTTAATTGCAACCAGAATGACAATGATCGCCCAGGCAATTCCTCCAGACCAAATCAGGAAGTTTTGATAACCGGTGACTTTATACACCGGCTTTTCAATTGTCTTTGATTCAATCCTGGACTCCCGGATGTGAGTTTCTTTCCAGGAAAAATAGATCGAGCTGCTGTCGATTTTTGCACCGGTGGTTAATATATTATTCTGAACCGAAAAGAAAGGAACAACCCGCTTTCCCGGCTTTATGGAAAGAATTTCTTTCACAACCACTTTCCCATCCTGGCATTCCAACAGCGCTTTGATCAAGCCACTGTCTGCCGGTAGCGGGATCAGGGAATCTTTCACGGATGTAACAGTATCGTGCTGAACAATGACAGTCGATCTTTCTGCAGGCGGATATCTTTCAACACATTTTTTTTCAGAAATACAGCCGGACATCAAGGCGGCCAGAAGCAGGATCAGAAAACCCGGTTTTATCATGCTATGAATTTATAATTGTTCAATCGGTTCATCCATCCGTTGAAGAATTTGTGCTGGTCCGGATGGTTCTTTACCAGTTCTTCTATAAAAGCCTTTCTTGCCTGGAAAATGGCAGCATGAAGTCCGCGCTGGTTGACGTTGTTAACGGCAAACAGAGTAGCGGTTCCTACGATACCATCATCAGGAACCTTCAGCAATCGTTGCGGAATGACAATGCCCCATTTTCCGCTGCCCCAGACCCAGTCAACCAGAATTTCCGCAATACTCTGGTTGGTAATTTGGTCACCTTTCCACCGGTTCCAGTAATTCAATCTCAGGACTTTGACCGCATCTGCTTTGGAAAGGAGTTTGATATCTTCAGCGTCAATGTCACCATCACCGTCTTTATCATAACCTACCATCCGCCATGTGGCCAGGGTAACTCCCATGTTTGTGGCTCCTCCTTTGTCTTTGGGATCATTGACAAACCCACCTTCGAATCGAAGGATCTTCGGGGAAAATAATTCGAGCTTTGCCATATTACTTTTTAAATGAAGGGTCTTTGACAAAGATCAATGCAAAGCAAACTGGTGCGAATACTACGTATTCACTCAATGTTGCCTTGCCGATTCCGACTAGCGCTAATCCACCAGCCAGCATCAAGATGCCGGTCAGGGTGGTTTTCCAATTCTTAAAAATTCTCTCTTTCATAATTTTCTATTTTAAAAGTTGACCTTCGACTTTGGAAATTCTCTCACCATGATCGCCCAGGGTTGCCT
>Ga0209697_10009613_pt1 | contig 10656 bp, 9 predicted proteins | sample AliMusrvi5mmetaG_FD_184115 | JGI IMG/M metagenome (GOLD analysis project Ga0209697, IMG submission 184115) | Freshwater lake bacterial and archeal communities from Alinen Mustajarvi, Finland, to study Microbial Dark Matter (Phase II) - Alinen... | ecosystem: Environmental > Aquatic > Freshwater... | reverse complement strand
GCCCTCCTCCCCGTTTTCGTTTTTGAACCTTGCGACCGGGTACTACCTCCTCCAGACCCAAGCAAAGGAGCAGAGGTGGCCCACCGATTCCCCGACATCACCGCCTACGGATCGGCGCTGCGCTTCGCGCTCGAGGCGGAACAGGCGTGCGCCGACTTCGCAGCGGCCGCCGGCGTGCTGGCGCCTGACCGGATCTGGCGCGACAAGCTTGAGGAGGTCGTCTGCACGCACGACGACCGCGTCCAGAAGCTCGGCGTCCTGCCGATCGTGGCCGGCCCGGCGGCCCAGGAGCCCGTCCCTGCACTCGACGGTCCGGCGTACCTCGGGACCCTCGATGCCGAGCCCGTCACCACGTGGCCGGGCGCAGTGGACCAGCTGATCCAGGCCGAGGAGGACGCGGCGCGGTACCACGACGCCTTCGCGGCCGAGTGCCGGGCGATCCTCGGCGACCGCTCTGCGGCGTTCGAGAAGAGCGCCAGGCAGGACCGCGACTACGCCGCCGAGCTGCTGAGGCTGCTCGGCTAGGGGCAGCGTCTTCCTGGCCACCGCGTCACAGCTGCCCGCCGTAGCTCACTGAGTCGGCGATGTGGCAGTACCGGATCAGCGAGAAGTGCGCCGGATACCAGAGCTCGAGCGGCTGCCGCAGGTGCGGCGTGGTGTGACTGTCGTAGACCCACTGCCCGTGATCGCGGCCGGCGCAGATGATGACATGCTGCCACTCGATCCCGCCGTTGACGGTGTTGCCCAAATAGACAACGTCGCCGGGAGCCCAATCGCCGGGCAGCGACTTCGTGGTGTGCGCGATGTAGCTCGTGTGGCCTTGGCCGGCAGCCGAAAGCGCGCGCTTCTGCGCTGTGCAGTTGACCCAGGCGATCGTCGGGAAGTCCCTGCCGTTCTCGTGCCACTCCCCGGCGGCGCCGGTCAGCGGGTGCAGGCCGCCGGCGGCCAGGCACTGAGAGACGAAGTCCGCGCAGTCGTCGTCCGGCGAGGACCAGTAGGCCGGATTGGTGCTCAGCGCCCAGGTGTCGGCGTAGGCCGCCGCCGCGCGACGGTCGTAGGTCACCCGTTCGCTGCCGCGGCTCTGCCCCGCCGCCAGGACCACGCCCGCCAGCGCGGCGAGGACGCAAAGGACGAAAGCCGAGCGACGCCGCCGCAGGGCGCGAGATCGATAGATGCGGCGGCGCCCACGATCACGACGCATCGTCCTGCGGGTCGGTTGCGACGGGCGCGGCCGCGAGTCCGGTCGCGGATGTGGCAGCGGGCGTGGCTATGGGCACGGTCACGTCATCCGTGGGCCCGACGACGACCGTCGAGGCCTCCTCGTGCGGCAGGGCCACGGTGAACGCCGTCCCGACACCGACGGCGCTCGAGACGCTCACCGTGCCGCCCATCGCCTCGGTGAGCTCCTTCACGATCGCCAGCCCGAGACCGGTGCCTACGGCGCGGTCGTTACCGTAACGGCTGTAGAGGTAGAAGCGCTCGAAGGCGCGCGGCAGGTCGTCGCCGGTGAGGCCGCGGCCGGTGTCGGCAACGGTGACGGCGCCGGGGGCGGTCGTGATGGTCACGGTGCCTGGCGCCGGCGTGCAGCGGATCGCGTTCTCGACCAGGTTGGAGACGACCTGGAGCAGCCGGTCGTGGTCGGCGACCGCCCCGCCGCCGGCCCCGGTATTGAGGAGCAGCGTCAGGCCGGCGTCGCGCGCCGTGCCTTCGTAGCGGCGCGCGACGTCGCCCGCCAGCGCCGTGAGGTCGACCGCTTCGCGGCGCACCGCGAAGGCGCTCTTGCGCATACGCGCCGAGTCGAGCAGGTCGCCGACCAGCCGCTCGAGGCGGGCCGACTCGGCGCCGATGACGGCCGAGCCGTCGGGTGGCGTCACGGTACCATCCCCGATGCCCTCGGCGTAGCCGCGGATCGAGGTCAGCGGTGTCTTGAGCTCGTGACTGACGGAGAGCAGGAACGCCTGCTCGGTCTCCTGAGCCTTGGTCAGCTTGGTGTTCATGTCGTTGAAGGAGTCGGCGAGCTCGCGGATCTCGCGCGGACCCTCCGGCGTCACGGTGACGCCGGCTTCGCCTTCGGCGAGCCGGCCGCTCGCCTCCGCCAGCCGGCGGACAGGGCGCACGACGCTGCGCGAGAGGATCCAGGCGCCCAGCAGACCCAAGGTCGCGATCAGCGCGATCCCGAGAAGGGCGATCGGCAGCAGGCGACGGATGGGGACGGGAGCCGAGAAGCCTTCGCTCGTGCCCCAGACGTTCGTGTAGTAGCGCACCGTGCTGGGGCCGACGCGCCACGCGACGATCTCGGCCCCTTCGGGAGACGTCGGTCCGCTTGTACCGCCGATAGCGAAGCCGCGCCGCTGCAGACGCCTCAACCGCCAGACCGGCAACACGTGTTGGTCCCGGACCGCCGCGAGCGTCGACCAGTTCGCGCCCTCAGTGTGGTCAAGGGCGCCGTACTGGTTGGCGATGGCGCGCGTGAGCAGCGCCCGGGCGGCCGGCGAGTAACGTCCCGGCATCTTGCTGATGCCGGTGATCTCCGACGACAGCTCGCCGGCCCGATAAGCGGCCTGGTCCGAGTAGAGGACCCTGGCCGTGTTCCAGCTTCGGTAGTAGGCCCAGACACCGAGGGCGGACAGACACAGCGACGGGATGAGGATCGCCACAGCGATGACGAAGAACGAGCGCGTGCGTAGTGACGTGCCGCGGCCGCCGCGGCCGAGGACAAGCACCACCACGCCCGCGACGATCCCGACCGGGATGAGCAACGCCAGCACGACGAAGCCGACGTCCACGTACCAGCCGTAGCCGATCGGGCTGCCCAGACGGCGAAGCATCGTGAAGAAGGTAAGGCCGGCGAGGAACAGCAGGATCGGCCCCAGAAGCAGGGCCGCGGCGACGAAGAGGTGCCCGCAGTCAAATGAGCCGGCCGACGGCCGCGGAGCGGCCGGCGCCGGTGCGACGGGCGGGCTGACGGCGCTCACGGCCGCACCAGCTTGTAGCCGATGCCGCGCAGCGTCTCGATCTGGAGACTATCGCCGAGCTTGGCGCGGAGCTGCGCCACGTGCTGGTCGACCGTGCGGGTGCCGCCGGGGAACTCGAGGCCCCACACCTGCCCGAGCAGCTGCTCGCGGGAGAGCGCGAGGCCGGCGTGCTCCATGAAGCACGCCAGCAGATCGAACTCCTTCATCGTGAGGTCGAGCGCGGCGCCCGCCCGCGAAGCCTCGCGGGCGCCGCGCCTCAGCTCAACGTCGCCGAGTATCACGTCGTCGGCCGGCGGCTTCGGCTGCGTCCGCCGCAGCACCGCCTTGACGCGCGCCACGAGCTCGCGCGGGCTGAACGGCTTGGGCACGTAGTCGTCGGCGCCGAGCTCGAGGCCGAGCACACGGTCGACCTCCTCGTCGCGCGCCGTGAGCATGATCACCGGCGTCTCGGCGCGGGCGCGGATGCGCCGGCACACCTCGAAGCCGTCGATGCCCGGCAGCCCGACGTCGAGGACGACCAAGCTCAGCGGATGCCTGTCCAGCTCCGCCAGGGCTTCCTCGCCGCTCCGCACCCAGAGCACGGAGTAGCCGTCGCGCTCGAGGTAGGTCCGCACGAGGTTGCCGATGTTGCGGTCGTCTTCGACGATCAGGATGGTGGCGTCCATGCGCCTCCGTGTCGCGGGCGCCGCCGGCGTCCCGCGTCTCAGGCTCCACGGCGCGGCGGCGCCGGTGTCTCGAATGCTATCAAGCCGCTCGCGGGTGCGAGCCGGTACGATCGTCACTCTCATCAGGGCCTCCCTGGACCGCCTTCGAGGAGCAGTCTGGAGAGCGAGGGTCAGGCGAGGTCCGGCCGCGTGTCAGGGTTGTGTAAGGCGTCCGCGGGGGACAGCTCGGCCCCGGCGACGGGCTCAGGCATCGAGTTGCGCCGAAGCATGACCACACCGACCAGCAGCATCAGCGCGCCGGTGATCGAGAGGTAGAGGCCGATCGTCGCGGACGGGCTGTACTGGCTCGAGACGATGCGCAGCAGCCAGCTCTCACGCGTGACGTCGCCGGTGCCGCCGGGCGGCTGGACGGTGAAGCGCGCCACGAGCGGCAAGTAGACGAGCGCGAGCGCCACGCCCGCCAGCGCGGCGGCGGCGAAGAGGATGCTCAGGAACTTGAGGCCGACGGGTCCGCCGCGCACCGCCGCCAGCTGCCGCCAGGCGGCGCAGACGACCGCCAGGAGGGCCGCCGCGATCACCCAGCGGCCGAGCGGCTCGTCCCAGCCGCGGATCCCCCACGCCGGCCCGTTGTGCAGCAGCGCGTGCCACTCGAAGCACGTGCCCGCGACAACGAGCGCCAAGCCGACCAGCGGCCACGTGAGAGTGGACAGCCGCGGACGGGCTGCGAGCCCATCGCGCCAGCGCGCCCGGACCCACGCTGCGGCCGCGGCCGCGAATGCGACAGCGGCCGCGATGACCGCGATCAGCGCCGGGCCACCCGTAGCGGCGCGGCGCCAAGCGCCCGGCCTGAGTGGCTCGAGTGAACCGGCGACGGCCAGGATCTCCTCTCGCGTGAGGTCTCCTCTCGCACCAGCCTCCGTCGTGCCGGTCCACGTCTGCATCTCCGTCGGGAAGCCGACGGCCAGCGGCGATGTGGTCACGGGTGCGCCGGCGAACGCGCCGCCGGCGACCGAGCCGATCGTACCGGCGGCCGAGTAGGAGAAGCCGCCGAGAGGCGGCCACGTCTGGCGATCGAAGGCGGTGATCCGGCTTGACTCGTGGGGCCCCGAGGCATCCGCGTAGGCATTGCCCAACCGAGGGCCGGACGACATGACGAACGCGCTCATCCCGCGCCGATACGTCAGGACGGCCCAATGGTAGCCGCCGTAGACCAGCCGCTGGACCAGAGAAAGCTTGTATCCGGCGGGGACGCGCGACGGCACCAGTGTGGCCGGAGAGGCGACGTCGGCGAGCTTGGCTGGTGGAGAATATGTCGTCGCCCCGGATCCTGGCGACATGTCCATGGACTCGACTTTCGGGACGCCGGGACGATGCGGGATGACGCGGTAGTCGGGAGACACCGTGAACGTGCCGGCCGGCAGGAGCTGGTTGACGACGAGCTTCGCCACGTGGAAGGGGGGATTGAAGCCCACCTGACCAGCCTTCATCCCGCCGGAGTAGCGGACGGCCACGGCCAGTCCCGACATGCTGTCGACCGTCGCGCTCCACGCAGGGTCGCCGCGGCCCGCCGGGACACGCACCTGGTAGGCCGGCTGCCCGTCGACCACCGCCGAGCCGACCGTGACGCCTTGCTGCACCGCCATCAGCCCGCGCAGCTGCGTGGCGAGCTCCCAGACGCGCCAGGAATCGCTGCGGTCCAGCCCCGGAGGCAGTCCGTTGTTGGGACCCATCTCGAGGTACTTGGCGCGGGCGGGCTTGCGCGTGATCGGATTCGTGTTGAAGAAGACGACGGTGGAGGTGTGGCGCGCGGCGTTCACCACCCACAAGGTGCGCGTGACCGGGGCGTACTGCACCGTCAGGTCCCTGAGCTGTTGCGCGTACTGCTTCGCCGAGAGCTTGTCCTTGGTCTTCCGCAACGCCGCCAGCGCGTCGGCGTACCTGCGCCGGGCCATCGCCCAGTCGATGCGGTAGTGGACCTCAGCCCTGCGATCCCCGGCGGACGTGGCGGCGAACGACGTCCACGCCTTCCTTGACACAGAGGCCGGGTCGGCATCGATGTAGGGCGGGTCGAGGATGAGGACGCCCTGGACCGTCTGCACGTGGGCCAAGCCGGCGTCGAGCGGCGGGCGGGTCGGCGCCGACCCCGTCGATGCGGTCGCACGAGTCGCCGAGACGCCGGCGGCGAACGCCACGATCGTGAGGAGAGCAGCGAATGGGAGGGTGGTCGAGCGAAGGGACATCAGCCGGCTGATGCCTTTGCATCGCGTGGCCGCCCCTGTCGAGCTTGCGCGTGTATGGGTGCGCGTGACGCCCGCCTCCGATCCGCCGCCAGGCACGACACTCCCAACCCGAGTTCATCGTATGCCTGACGTGGCCCGAGAGGAAGGCGGCGGCCGGGGCGGGGCGCTTGCGGGCGCCTCGCCCCGGCCTGCCGGGCCCGAGCGCCGTGGGCGCCCGGCTCGGTGCGCCGGCCCGGACGCTTGCGGACGTCCTGGCCGGCCCCGGGCGGGTACGAGCTTGCGGACTCGCCGCCCGGCTGTTGTGAGGAGGTGGCGAGGGCGCCAGACCGACGCCCCCGCCGTCTCCCTACGTCGTCGTGTCCTGCTGTGCGGCGCGCAACGAACCCCGCTGCCGCAACTCCGCGAGCACCGCGGCGTCGTCGGCGAAGAAGCGCACGCCGGCGGGCGCCAGCTCGCCGGTCACGCCGGCGAAGTCGTCGGCCAGCACGCCCTCCGCGGCCCATACCGGCGTGCCGGCGGCTGCGGCTTCCACCGCTGCCGCGATGTTGCGCGCGTTGCCGTGGCTCACCGGCACCGCGGCGACGATCACGAGGTCGGCGCGCCGCATGAGCTCGCGGTTCTCGGCGTCGGCCTCGTCGCCGACCGGCGAGAATGGCGCCTCCACGGCCATGTGAAGGCCCAGGTCGCGCCCCGTCTCCTCGTCGGTGTCGAGGGCGTTGAGCACGCCGGCGGACACGTCGTACCCGGCGTCGACCAGCTCCCGCATCAGTCCCGCCCCGGTGCCGCCGCCGCAGACCACGTGCACGCGGCCGAGGCGGTCGCCGCGCGGCCGCGGCGAAAACGTGAGGTAGGTCCGGCCGGCGTGGTGATGCAGGTACGCCCGCAGGCCGTACACCGCTTCGACGATCTCGGGCCGCAGCACCTCGTCCGGCGGCCCGTACGCTGCTACCTCGCCCTCCGACAGCACCAGCAGCTTGTCGAAGTAGTGGATGGCCAGGTTGAGGTCGTGGAGGATGCAGAGCACCGTCAGGCCGTCGGCGTTGAGCTGCTTGAGCAGGTCGAAGAGGCGCAGCTGGTGCGAGACGTCGAGGGCCGAGGCCGGCTCGTCGAGCAGCAGCAGCTGCGCCTGCTGCATCAGCGCCTGGGCGAGGACGACGAGCTGCTTCTCGCCGCCGGAGAGCTCCGTGAAGCGGCGGTCCACCAGCTCGCCGACTCCGAGGCGCTCGAGCGTCGCGGCCGGATCGCCGCAGGCGGCCGCTTCCTTGCCGCGGCAGTACGAGCCCATCTCCACGACCTCGCGCACGGCGAGGTCGAAGTCGAGGTCGAAGTGCTGCGGCACGAGCGCGACCTCGCGCGCCATGTCGCGCCGTTTGTACTGCACCGTCGGCTTGCCGTTGACGAGCACCTCGCCCGACGCCGGCTTGAGCAGGCCGTCGACGAGGTCGATGAGCGTCGACTTGCCGCTGCCGTTGGGACCGACGATGCCGACGAACTCGCCGGCCTCCAGGTCGAACGAGATGCGTCGGAGCACCGGCCGCTCGTCGTAGGCGAAGCCCACATCGCGGAGGGAGACGTGAGCCATCAGGCCTCCCGCCGTCGCGGCGTCCGCCGCGTGGCCGCGGTCATCAGGCCCTCCGTCCGCGCCGCAGGAGGTACACGAACAGCGGCGCGCCGACGAACGTCGTCACCACGCCGACCGGGATCTCGTTGGGGGCTATCAGCGTGCGCGAGAGCAGGTCGGCGATGCCGAGCAGCGCGGCGCCGGCGAGGAGCGACACCGGTAGCAGGCTGCGGTGGCTCGGGCCGACGACGAGCCGCACGATGTGCGGCACCACGAGGCCGACGAAGCCGATGATGCCGCACACCGACACGGCGATCGCGGTCAACACGCCCGCCGTGACGAGCAGCAGACGCTTGGTGCGCTCGACCTCGACGCCGAGCTCGAGCGCGCGCTTCTCGCCCTGCAGCATGATGTCCATCTCGCGCGTGAAGAACAGCGGCACGATCATGAACGGCACGGCCACGAGGGCGATCTGCACCTCTCCCCAGCCGCGGCCGGAGAAACTGCCCATGAGCCAGTAGACGATGGCGCGCATGTCCTGGTTGCCCTGGATCATGAGCACCGTGACCATTGCGCTGGCGAGGTACGAGATCGTGACGCCGGCGAGCAGGAGCACGAAGATGTCGATGCGGCCGCGCCGGCGCGCCGCCGTCCACACGATGCCGAGCGTGGCGAGGCCGCCGACGAGCGCGAGCATGGTCGTCCACGGCAACCCGGACCAGTGCAGGACGATGCCGATCGTGGCGCCGAGCGCAGCGCCAGACGAGACGCCGGTCACGTACGGGTCGGTGAGCGGGTTGAGGAAGAGGTCCTGGAGGATCACGCCGGCGACGGCGAGCTCCGCCCCGACGAGGCAGGCGAGGAGCACGCGCGGCATGCGGATCTGCCAGAAGATCGCGTTCTCCAGGTTGCCGGGGACTGGCCCTGAGGTCACGAAGTGCCAGAGCTGGCTGAGTGACAGCGAGGCCGGTCCCAGGACGAGCGAGAGTACGAGGCAGACGAGGAGGAGCGCCGCCGCGAGGGCGATGCCCGGCCACACGCTTGTCCGCCCCAGCCGGGTCACGGGGTGGTGTACGCCTCCGGGTGGATCATCTTGGCGAGCTGCTGCAGGCCAAGGGCGAGACGCGGGCCCGGACGCGCGATGAGGTCGTCCTGGATCACGTAGACATGACCGTCCTTGACCGCGGTCAGCGCCGAGAAGCCGGGGCGCGTGGAGAGGTCGCCCGGCTTGCTCATCGAGCCGGAGTCGGCGATGTACACGGCGGGATCGTCCTTGAGCAGCACTTCGCTGCTGAAGTTGGGAAAGCCGGCGCCGGCGGAGTCGCCGAGGTTGGTGCCGCCGGCCTTACCGACCATGTCGCTGACGAAGGTGCCCGTGCCGGCGGTCATCAGCGGCTTGCTGTAGATCTCGACGAACACGCTCTTCTTGGCGGCCGCGCCGACCTTGGCCTGCACGTCGGCCTGCGCCTGCTTCATCGAGTCGACGACCTTCTGCGCCTCGGCCGAGGTGCCGGCGAGCTTGCCGACGTTGGCGATGTCGGTCATCACGCCGGCGTAGGTGGTCGGGTCGATGATGTAGACGTTCATGCCCAGCTTGGTGAGCTTGGCGCGCAGGGGCGCCTGCACGCCTCCGGTGATCAGCACGAGGTCGGGGTTGAACGAGGCGATCTTCTCGACGCTCGGGTTGGAGAAGTCGCCGGCCTTGGGCAGGCTCTTGGCGGCGGCGGGGTAGTCGTCGTAGGTGGTGCCGGCCACCATCTTGCTGCCGGCGCCGACCGCGTAGGCGATCTCGGTGTTGGCGGGCGCGAGGCTGACGATGCGCTTGGCCGGCTGCTGCAGCGTGACGGTGTTGCCGGCGCTGTCGGTGACGGTGATGGGGCCGCCGGCAGCGGTCGATGCGGACGGCGAGGCGCTGGAGCTGGTGCTCGAGCCGCAGGCCGTGAGGCCGATGGCGCCGAGCGCGGCCAGCGCGAGCGCGGCGAGGATGGTGCCGGCGGCGAGGGTGCGGCGAGTCGTGGCGGCGGGCCGCCGGCTGGAACGGATGGTGCTCATCTGTCTTCGTGCTCCCTTCGTGAGTCTACTTGCGTGAATGCGAGGATGCAGTGGCCGTCGCGCGAGACGTGGCCGTCCCAGGCGAGCGAGACGGGCCTGGTGAACAGGGGCGCCTCGGTGACCATGGTGTGGTACTCACCCTCCTCGCCGCAGGCGTCGGCGCCTGCGGCCTCGAGGTCGGTGACGAGAGCCGGCGTCAGCTCGCGGCCGAGGAAGGACGCGTCGAGCCTGGCGGCGTCGACGGCGACCACGGTCGCGCGGACGCCGCTCGCCAGAACCTCGCCAATCAGGCTGCGGCGGTCCTCCTGCCAGAGCGGCAGGTGGCAGCTCAGGCCGGCGGCCGCGCAGACGCCCTCGACCCAGTCGCGATGCGCCTGCAGGTCGATGTCGCCGAACACGCCGGCCTCGACGCCCTGCGCGCGCAGATCGTGGAGGACGGAGACGTAAGTGGCTTCGTAGTCGTCCCACGTGGTGGCGCGCGCGATCAGCGGGATGCCCAGCGCCGCGGCCTGCTCCTCGAGGAGCTCGAGCGGCAGGCCGTGCCCGCGGCTCTCGCGCCCGTCCTCGTGCAGCATGCACAGCAGCGCGGCCGGGACGCCGCGCCGGAGCGTCGCGCGCTGCAAGGCGAGGTAGGCGTCCTTGCCGCCGCTCCACGAGCAGAAGAAGCGGCGGCCGGCGAGCTTGGGAGCGCCGGCGATCCCCGCGCCGGCGAGTGGCGCGGCGGCGCGGCGAGCCGCGTCACCCGGCATGGTCGCCGTCCTTGGCCGTCCGGCACTCCGAGCAGATGCCGTACACCTCGAGGTGGTGGCCGTAGATGGCGAAGCCGCTCTCGGCGCCCAGCCGGGCCTCAAGGTCCCGCACATCGCCGTCGCCATCGAAGCGGACGACCTTGCGGCAGACTCCGCAGACGAGCGGGTGGCTGTGGCCGATGGGAGGCGCCGTGTAGCAGATGTCGCCGCGCCGGTCCTGCACGCGCGCCAGCAGGCCGAGGTCGGAGAACAGTGTGACCGTGCGGTAGACCGTCGCCTGGCCGACGCCGTCGCCGCGCAGCGCGTCGGCCGCCTCGGTGATCGTCGCGGCGCGGTCGGCGCCGGCGAAGAACTCCCAGATCAGGCGGCGCTGCCGCGTGAACGGAATGCCCTTCTCGCGGAAGACGGCCTCGA
>Ga0209697_10009602_pt1 | contig 10669 bp, 8 predicted proteins | sample AliMusrvi5mmetaG_FD_184115 | JGI IMG/M metagenome (GOLD analysis project Ga0209697, IMG submission 184115) | Freshwater lake bacterial and archeal communities from Alinen Mustajarvi, Finland, to study Microbial Dark Matter (Phase II) - Alinen... | ecosystem: Environmental > Aquatic > Freshwater... | reverse complement strand
GGTAATTTCGTGACCCACCATGGCGCCGACGACGCGATTGACGTTGCGGATCGGCAGCGTCAACGTCACTTTCTCGCCGCGCTGAATAGCCGGCTTGCAGACTTCGAGCAAGACCTGCCAGTCGAGCGATTTTTCGAGGCCGTGGTCCTGCGGAATCTGGCAATACCGGCCGACGGTGGCCGGCAGGTTGGGCTGGTAAAGAATTGTGGAGAGATCAAGGCCGGCGGCTTTCCAATGGTCAATCGCCGGTTTCACACCGAGCCGGTCGGTCCGGCCGATCATGTCATTGATGGTGCGGAAGCCGAGCTGCGCCATGAGCTCCCGGACTTCCTGCGCAATGAATTGCATGAAGTTGACGACGTACTGCGGGTCGCCGACAAAGCGTTTGCGAAGCTGCGGGTCCTGCGTGGCGACGCCGACCGGGCAGGTGTTGAGATGGCAGACGCGCATCATGATGCAGCCGAGCGACACCAGCGGCGCGGTGGCAAACCCGAATTCCTCCGCGCCCAGCAACGCCGCGACAACGACATCGCGCCCAGTCTTAAGCTGGCCGTCGGTCTCGACGACGATCCGGCTGCGGAGGTTATTAAGCAACAGGGTTTGGTTCGTTTCGGCGAGGCCGAGTTCCCACGGGCCGCCGGCATGTTTGATGGAGGACAACGGCGACGCGCCGGTTCCGCCGTCATGGCCGCTGATGAGCACGACGTCGGCATGTGCTTTCGCGACGCCGGCGGCGATTGTGCCGACGCCGACTTCGGAAACGAGCTTGACGCTGATGCGGGCGTGCCGGTTGGCATTCTTCAAATCGTGAATCAACTCGGCCAAATCCTCGATGGAATAAATGTCGTGGTGCGGTGGCGGCGAGATCAAGCCGACGCCGGCCGTGGTGCCGCGCACTTTCGCAATCCACGGATAAACTTTCTTGCCGGGCAATTCGCCGCCTTCGCCGGGTTTCGCGCCTTGCGCCATTTTGATTTGGAGTTCCCGGGCCTGCGTCAGGTAGAGGCTTGTGACACCGAACCGGCCACTGGCGACCTGTTTGATGGCGGAATTTTTGGAATCGCCGTTCGGTTCGAGCGTATACCGGGCCGGGTCTTCGCCGCCTTCGCCGGTATTGCTCTTGCCGCCGAGCCGGTTCATGGCGATGGCGAGCGCCTCGTGCGCTTCCTGGCTGATCGAGCCGTAGCTCATGGCACCGGTCTTGAACCGTTTGACGATGGACTCGACCGGCTCGACCTCGTCCAGCGGGATGGCCCGGGACATGAATTTCAACTCAAACAACCCGCGCAATGTGCAGAGCCGTTTGGCCTGGTGATTAACGGCAGCGGAGTATTCCTGAAAAATCTTGTAGTTGCCAGTGCGCGTGGCGAGTTGGAGTTTGTGGATGGTTTCCGGATTGAACAGGTGGTACTCGCCGTCTTTGCGCCATTGGTATTGGCCGCCGGAATCGAGCGCCTCGCCGGCCGCTGGCCGGTCGGCGAACGCGTGCTGGTGCCGGCGCAAAACTTCGCCGGCGATGCCCTCGATGCCGATGCCCTCGATGCGCGAGGCGGTCCAAGTGAAAAATTTGTCAATCACCGCCGAGCTGAGGCCAATGGCTTCAAAGATTTGCGCGCCTCGGTAACCTTGGATGGTGGATACGCCCATCTTGGCCATGGTTTTGACCACGCCTTTGGCGGCGGCTTTGACGTAATGTTGCACGGCTGTTTTGTGGTCAATGCCGGTCAGGATGCCTTCGCGGATCATGTCGTCGAGCGTTTCGAACGCGAGGTAGGGATTGACTGCGCCGACGCCGTAGCCGATGAGCAATGCGTAGTGATGCACTTCGCGCGGCTCGCCGGATTCGAGAATCAGGCTAGCGCGGGTGCGGGTGCCTTCGCGGATCATGTGGTGATTGACCGCTGAGACCGCCAGCAAGGCCGGGATTGGCGCGTGGTCTTTGTCCACGCCCCGGTCGGACAGGATGATGAAAGTTTTGCCGGCTTTGAGGGCTTTGGTAACCTGCCGGCAAAGTTCGTCCACGGCAATTTCCAAACCTTTGACGCCGGCCGCGGACGGGAACAGAATTGGCAGCGTGACCGGCTTGAAGTTCGGTAACTGGCACTGCTGAATTTTGGCGAATTCCTCGTTGGTGAGGATCGGGCTGTTGAGCTTGATGTTGGCACAACATTCCGGTTGAGGATCGAGCAAATTGCCTTCCGGGCCGAGCGAGGTGCCGGAGCTGGTGACGATTGCTTCCCAGATCGAATCAATCGGCGGGTTCGTGACCTGCGCGAAAAGCTGCTTGAAATAATTGTAGAGCAATTGCGGTTTGTCCGACAGCACCGCCAACGGCGTGTCGGTGCCCATTGAGCCGAGCGGCTGATTGCCATCGCGCGCCATCGGCAGCATCACCATCCGAATGTCTTCGAACGTGTACCCAAACGCCTGCTGCCGTGCGACGATGGTCTTGTGGTCGGTGGTCTTGGCCGTGATGGCCGGCAAGTCGGCGAGCGAGATGAAATGTTTGTTCAGCCAGAGCCGGTAGGGCTGTGCGGTCGCGATTTTTTGTTTGATCTCATCGTCGGCGACGATCCGTCCCTGCTCGGTATCAATCAGGAACATGCGGCCCGGCTGGAGCCGGCCTTTTTGCAAAATGTTTTCCGCCGGGATGTCGAGCACGCCGACTTCGCTGGCCATCACCACGCGATCATCCTTGGTGACGTAATACCGGGACGGGCGCAGGCCGTTGCGGTCGAGCGTGGCGCCGACTTTCAGGCCGTCGGTGAACGCGATGCTGGCCGGGCCGTCCCAAGCTTCCATGAAACACGAGTGATATTCGTAGAACGCTTTTTTCTCGTCGCTCATGCTCTCGTGGCCGGACCACGGCTCCGGGATCAGCATCATCATCGCGTGTGGCAACGACCGGCCGCCGAGCACGAGAAATTCCAAAACGTTGTCGAACATCGCCGAGTCCGAGCCATCCTCGTTGACGATGGGGAAAAGTTTTTTGATGTCGGCGCCGAACAAATCGGATTCGATCATCGATTGCCGTGCGATCATCCAGTTGATGTTGCCGCGGAGTGTATTGATTTCGCCGTTGTGGGCGATGTACCGGTAGGGATGCGCGCGTTCCCAGCTTGGGAATGTGTTGGTTGAAAACCGGGAATGCACCAGCGCGATGGCTGTGGCAAAGGCCGGGTCGGTCAGATCGGAATAGAACGGCTCGACCTGGCCCGGTAGGAGCATGCCTTTGTAAATGATGGTTTTGTACGACAGGCTCGGGATGTAAAACCGGTCGCCGCCCTTGATGCCGGCGTAACGAATGCCGCGCTCGGCGAGTTTGCGAATGACGTAGAGCTTGCGCTCGAACGCCATGTCGTCGCTCAGCTTGGCGTCACGACCGATGAAGACCTGCCGGACGACCGGCTCATTTTCACGCGCCCAGTTGCCCAGGCCGAAATTGTTGGTGGGCACGGTGCGCCAGCCGAGGACCGTCTGGCCTTCGGACTCGATGATTTCCTCAAAAAGTTTTTCGCACTTGTACCGGTACTGTTTGTTTTCCGGCAAATAAACCATGCCGACGCCGTACTCGCGCGGGCCCGGCAAGCTGATGTGCTCGCGCCGGCACGCCGCGACGAGAAAATTGTGCGGCACTTGCAGGAGAATGCCGGCGCCATCGCCGGTATTGACTTCGCAGCCGCACGCGCCGCGGTGGCTGAGGTTGTTCAGCACCTGCAACGCCTGCTCGACAATCGCATGTGACTTGCGGCCTTTGATGTTGGCGACAAACCCGACGCCGCAGGCATCGTGCTCGTAAGTCGGGTCGTAAAGTCCTTGTTTTGGCGGTAGATCAGGATGATTCATTGGGTCTCAGGCGACGAAGATGGCGTCCTTCGGCCATTTGTCGGACAAGATGCCGTGGCGCATGTTCACCATTGGCACATAATTGTGGAAAATACGGATCGGGCTGAGCAGGCGGATAGTGGAGATTTCCTCGATGGAATCCGGCCCATGGTTCTTGCGGAGCGACGGCACGATTTTCCCTTGGACGTTCTCGACGATATCGGCGTCGTGTTTGCCCTCGATCACCATGATTAAGGCGATGCGACCGTCAAGCTCGGCGATGTGCGATTCGTAAATCAAGTCGGTAAAAATGGTGCGGACGTTCGGTTCGCTTTTGATTTCGTCCACGATTTGCTTGAGCGTGATGCCGATGCGGAATTTGATGACGTAGAGATGCCGGGCGCCAAACTTGCCGGTACCGGTCTCCTGCATGTCCAACGCACAGAAATAGCTGAGCAATCCGGCTTCTTCGAGTCGTTTGCGCTTGCGGCGCACCGTTGGCGTTGGAACCCCGGTGAGCTTGCCGATTTGATTATCGCTCAAGCGGGAATCCCGGACCAGCGCTCGCACAATCATGCGCTCCTGGTCATCGAGGCCGCGCGGCAGGCCGTTGGTATTTGAATGATTCATTTATTACCTATTCCGTCCATTCTTACAGGCATTTTGAACTAAATACAACATAAATCTTTAGTTATCGAACAATTTATCGCTTAATGCGGTTTTTTGTTGACGAAATAGCCTGATTAGTGGATGTTGTGGCAGAGAATCCAACCCAAAACGGAGGTCGTCATGAAAGTTGCCAAGCAACTCGCGTTGTTCGTCGAAAACAAGCCCGGAACCCTCGCCGCCGTCTGTCAGGCGCTGGCCGACAAGCAGATCAATATCGAAGCTATTTCCGTTTCCGATGCCGTGGATCACGCCGTTGTGCGCATGGTGGTGAACAATCCGCAGAAAGCGCTGCATTTGCTGGGTGAACACGGGATCCTCGTGATTGAGCGGGAGGTGCTGGTGTTGAGCTGCACCAGCCAGCCCGGCACCCTGGCCCGCGTGGCCAAAACGCTGGCCAAGCAAAAGATCAACATTGATTACGCCTACAGTTCCACCGCGCCCGGCTCCGCCACCGGCGCCCTGATCATCCGCGTGGACAACATCGCCAAAGCCAAGCGGGTCTTGAAGGATTACTGACCACGCTGCACGCGGGACTTTGGTTTACATCGCCTCCACAGTTAGCAGCGCGAGTGGGTCGCAGCCGGCAATCCTGGTGTAATTACCGACGGGATCGTTGCCGGCTGGTTTCTGGCCGGTCCAGACGTTCACCACGGCGTAGGTCACGAACATGGTCGCCTCAATGACTAATGACCAACGACCAGTCGTACTATCCCAATAAATGCGCTGGCTGGCCCCGGTCAGGATTTGCGCGGGATCATCGTTGGCGAGGTGGCTCCAGCCGGAACCGAAGTTGAACCAATAACCCAGCTTGATGCCGGGCGCGCTGCCGGGCTTGAAGTACGCGCTCCAGAAGAGCGAACCGCCGGCAGGATAGCGGGTCGCGTCGCGGTAAAACGTGCCGTCCCATTTAATGCCGCCCCGGACGCCGGCACCCCAGAGCGGGTCAGTGGGGAGGGGATTATTATTGTCCGGCCATTTCAAGCCGGAGTTGTAATGCGGTTTGAGGATGTCGCAGCCGGGCTTGGCCGCGCCGACGAGGCCGTCGGTGTAGCCGGCGATCTGGTACGCGTCCGCCGTGGGGCCGGGTGGCGGGACGGGCGCGACCGGCTGGCCCGCGACGGGATGTTTCTTTTTCTTTGGGGGACGCCAGCCACCGGTGGTGACCGGACTATCCTTTCAGGCGCTGACAATCAGCGTGAGCGTGTTGCTCATGTTGCCATAGGGCTGGTTCTGGCGGATGAATTTGGCCCGGTACTCCCGCTTCTCCGGCTTGCCGGCCACGAGCAGGGGACGGCTGTCAATGTAGGGGAAATGCAGCACGCGATCGAGCTTCACAAAATCCGCATCAGTGTCACGTTTGCAATACAAGTCCACCGCTTCGGCGTCGCCTTTGTTGGATTTGAGTTCCGCGCCGCCGGTATCCAGCGCCTTGCCGCGCAAGACCGGGGTCGGGCCGTCGGCGGAGAGGACCGCGGCGTGCATGGACTGGGCGCGTTCGATGCCGAGCGTTTCGCCGATGCCGGTGGTGTAACCGGGGCAGGCCTTGACGCGTTTCACCATCGCGCGGAAGCGCGGGACGATGCCCGGTGGGACGGCGGCGGGGAAGTTCGGCGGCAACACCGGCAGGGTGGGGACCGATGGCGTGGTATCGCCGCCGTCGCGCTCATGGTTTTTGTTCGCCGTCCAGGATTGGGACGCGCTCTGCATGTTGACCCCGAAATCCACCACCGCGCGGAACCGGATCGCGTCGAGGCCTTGCTGGACAATGTCGGGATCGGTTGCCGACAGTCCCAGCGCGGCCAACTGCGCGCCGATGTTGCCGGAGAATTGGAGGAACAACTGGGCCTTGCCTTGATCATCGTAGGGCATGTAGTCGGTCTGTGACATGTGAATCTCCTTTAGGGTTGGTTTGAACGGACATTTTGAAAATCAAAAGTCACCGGGCGGTCATTAATTGGCGCCGGGCAATGATAAACCGGCGCCGGGTGACGGTAAACCGGTGCCGGGTGACGACAAACCGGTGCCGGGTGATGACAAACCGGCGCCGGGTGATGATAAACCGGTGCCGGGTGATGATAAACCGGTGCCGGGTGATGATAAACCGGTGCCGGGTGACGATAAACCGGTGCCGGGTGATGATAAACCGGTGCCGGGTGACGATAAACCGGTGCCGGGTGACGATAAACCGGTGCCGGATTATGGCTGCCCGGCGGCGTTTTTGCGTGGAAATTGGCGAAACTGGTCATAAAACTGGCAAAATCAGCTTGCGGATTGGCGGATAATATCTGGCCGTGGGCAATTCCAGCAGCACTTCGACCGGACATTTCAGGCGATGGGAGGCTTGGCCGAGATCCTCCAGCGTGACATTGCCTTGTGCGTACTCATACTTGTACGCCGTGATGTGAGGTAGCATGAGATACCGCGCGAATTTGCGATGTGGGATAATGTCGCGATGCGCGGCGAGCGAGCGTCCAAAGGCCAGTTCAAGGTTCGTATACACGCGGCAAATTTTGCCTCAGAACGTGTTTCTAGGCAGAAACATTTGCACCCCCCTCAGAAAACCCCCGTCATTATTGCCTAAACTGCACAAAAAATATTTTGCACCGGCGGAGTCGGTGTGCTTTTTAGCGGCAAGTTTGGAAGATGAAGATCACCAACATGACCAGAATAAAAACGATCCAACCGATCACCAACAGGCTTGGCGCCGCAAAGGCGCGCGCCGGGATCTGGCAGTTACAGAAGGGGCAGGTGGCATACGAATAGGTCATATCGCAGCGGCGGCAAGTGAACGAGGACGTACCGAAAAACTTTCGCGCCTCCAACGAATCTTTGCCACAGTTCAAGCAGAGCGGAATCCCCCTCGACTGGCTGCATTTGGGGCATTTACCTTTCATCGGCGAAATGTCAGTTGACTTGCCACGCCGTGAGATTCCCACACTCCAGCAAACCACCGCAAGCCCGAAAACGCCTATGTGAAAGTTGCCACAGCATTCTTGTTCTGCTATTGTGAGTCACCCAAGGCGAGTGCCGGCAGTGGCAATACTTGCCTGAAAACGGCTGCGGGTGGCTGCCCTCCGCACGCCGCATCTGTTCTTTGATTGTCGTTGGAGGTGCATTGAGAGGTGCACCGAGCGACCCGGAGGATGTTTTCGGAAGTTTCGAATTTACATACCGGACCCCCAGCGTCGCGCCTGGGCCAATGACATTAAAATTTAGGGCGAGGCTCGTAAGCGATCCGCTTCGGACGTAAAGGCTCGGGACGGTTTCGATCGGTACATGGGCCAGCGGTTGGAGCCTCGCTTAATCTTTGCAATCGCTCCCTCGTCGGGATAAAGCCAAATAGTGTGCCCGGCGTGCGTAGGCGCGGGGTAACTCTTGCGTCACCGGTTGCTTCTAATCTTTGCAGCCGCTCCCGCGCACGGACGCGTCCAGTGTAGGCCGCGCGTGAGTAGGCGGGATGGAATCAAGAATTTCCGCCCGTTCACCGGCTGCTTGAGCTAGCCGCTCCCATGACGAGCCGCCGTTGGTGTAGGTTCGCCATGAATAGGGCGCAGCGAAACCGCCAATTTTCCTGCGCTCACCGGTTAGGATTTATGCCAGTGCCGTGCGCGAACGACACGGGACAGTCGGCTTGGCAGTGGCACCAAACGCCCGTCGTTTTGGGGACGGGAACGAGATGGGGACGGTCCTCATCGCCGTATAGTCGGACGCCTGCCTAGCCGGCGAACTAACAACCTTAATCCATCAACAAGCGATCATACACACGACTATCAGGATCAAGAGAAGCAACACCACGCAAACACCAAATACCCCCAACTGTGTTTTCCGGGGCAGACAGATATACAACGCAGCGCCGCCGGCCATAAGCAGAAACAACAGGATAAATGGATGCTTGAGCAACATTTTGTCTAGTAGTTCAAGCATGTTATCGGCTTCGCTTTCGTATCTCGTAATTCAAGAACCGGTTTAGTCGCTCAAGTTGGTTAATGCCGAGGTCGTTTAATGTGTCGATGCTTTTCTTTAATTCTAATTTCTGCTCGGCAAACCGGTAGAGTTCTTCGTCATTAAAGCCAAGGTTCTTGGCTCGCGGCCAGATGCCACGCAATTGGGCAGTCCTGAATTTTTCGGGATCGGCACGACGTAGTTTAGAATTCTTACTCGCACGCCATTGCTGAAGATACTTGATGCCATCTTCTGCTTTTTCACGTGGTAATTCCCGGTAATACGTTATTCCAAAGTGCGCGTTAAAGTCGCTCCAAACCCCTTTGTAGGCCCTTCCAACATCGCCACCCTTAACGGTAAGACGTTCCACTATCTCATTCGCGATTTCTTTCAAGCGTTGTGCAGTCTCCCCGCTGATATGTTCTGGTCCTGGTGTGAATTTATTAGTGTGGTGGATCTTCTTCGTGTGAACGTTGATTATGTCACCAGTGCCCGTATGTATTGAATTCCCTGTTCCGGCGTTGATGATTGTTCCATTCGGACTATTCACCATTACTGCGGAATGGTTCTTCGACTCGATCTTTAGATACGGATCAAGCAGCGCTTGCGCATAACGCGTGTCATCCTCAGTGATTTCCTTTCGCCCAGACTTTTCATGTATGGCCTTAATCTCATAAAGGAGTTCATGGGTGAATTTACCCGGCTCTGCATCTATGGCCGTATGATGGTTACCGCAAAGAAGAATCAGGTTTGCAAAGGCGTGTCGTTCTTCGTCGAGTTGTGTCTTGTCAAAACGAGGCCCACCCTTGCTTTTGGCTTTAATATGGCAAATTTCTCCGAGCCTCGTACCAGACGGATCGAAGATGGGCGTTGTGCATTGCGGGAAGGCACACTTATTATTCGATGATGCAAACAACCGTCTGATCGTTTGTTCCGTCGGCGCGTTCACGCCAGCTTCCTTGCGTAGTTTTCTTCGAGCAGGTCTTTTACGGTGAGCAGGATAATGGTGCGGTTTTCCTCTTTCCAAAAACGGGTGACTTCCTGCTCGGCTTCTTGGGAGTAATCAAACGACACGAAGAAACCTTTCTCGCACTTGGCGCGGCGCATGGCGGTCTCGAAGGCGTCAATGTCGGGGCGGCCGGTCTTGTCCTTCTGCTTCACCTGTATCGGGAACCAGCGTTCTTCGATGGCCAGTTCGTCGGCACCGGCTTTGTGGACGTTGTCCATGGCCGAGACCGGGAAAATGCGCCCGTCAATGCCCTTGTCGCCGACTTGCACCTTGTTCTTGCGTCCGCCAAGCGCGATCACTGCCCAGTTCTCAAATTCAAATGGCGGGATGGCGCGCAACTTCTCTTCCGTCCACGGCAGGTCGCGGACGATGAAACCGCGCCCGATGGCCCACAGGTCTTCATTCTCCGGTAAGCCGCAAACGTGTTTATCTTTCAACCGTTTCGCCATCACCCGGCAAGCCGTTGGTGAAATATCAATCCCGATCCATTGGCGTTTGAGCTTCTGCGCTGCCACCAATGCCGTGCCGCAACCACAGAACGCATCCAGCACGATGTCGTTTTCGTTGCTGCTGGTTTTGATGATTCGCTCAAGTAAAGCAAGCGGCTTCTGAGTGGGATAACCAAGTCGTTCTTTTGATGCAGCATTCAACCACAAATCTGGATCAGTCCAAATACTTTGCAGCGGTATGCCCTTCAAATCTTCAACAAAGATTTTAAGTCTCGGCATTCCCGTTTTTGTGTAAACAATTCGCCCTTCGCTTTCGAGCTTCCGCATGTTCTCTTCGGTATAGCTCCACATCCGTCCTTTTGGGGGCAACTTGTCCTTCCACGAATACTGACCGCTTGCGCTATCGGCATGAGCTGGTGCAGTCAAATCTCGCTTACGGAATTTTCTTCCGTCTCCATCCAGCTCAAAATCATGCGCCTCAAAGAAACGCTCATCAATCGCATCGTATTGTTGATTCCAAGTTCTTTTGGTTTCATCTCCGCCCGAATAATAAAAGATTGTGTCGTGGATTCTTCCGTATTGACGCGGGTCATTGTGTGCTGAAGTCCGTTGCCAGATGATCTCGTTGACGAAATTATTCTCCCCGAAAATCTCGTCGAGCATGACCTTGACGTAATGGGAGGCGTGCCAGTCGCAGTGGTAATAAAAGCTGCCGGTCTTTTTCAGGACGCGCGCCATTTGCTCGCAGCGCGGGCGCATGTAGTCAATGTAAGCG
>Ga0209697_10009595_pt1 | contig 10679 bp, 5 predicted proteins | sample AliMusrvi5mmetaG_FD_184115 | JGI IMG/M metagenome (GOLD analysis project Ga0209697, IMG submission 184115) | Freshwater lake bacterial and archeal communities from Alinen Mustajarvi, Finland, to study Microbial Dark Matter (Phase II) - Alinen... | ecosystem: Environmental > Aquatic > Freshwater... | reverse complement strand
CCAGTGGATCGTCCCGACTACCTGAGATTTCACTTGGCAGGCAAGTCGGCCTGATGCGCGGACTGACGAGCGGGATGGAGTCGCGTGGTAATCCAGACACTTACAATGTATTGCGAAGAATCAGCGGCACCCGGAGAGGCCCGAATTTTGTTCCTGGCACCGGGAAAATCGGAGGAATTTCGCAAAAACGACCGTTCCGAAACCCGGTTGAAGGGCGTTCCGAGGTTTTTCCGGATCGTTTTGAGGTTTCTTCGGGCTGGATCGAACGTCGAAACCGCACTGGCAGAGGGCGTTTTTCGAATCAAGGATTGTCAGCGTATCCTTTGCCCATCGGGTGACTTTGGTGCCCACTCGAAGTCTCTGGATCAAATCGATCTTGACCTTCTAATCGACGAAGTCTGCAGCCACCTTTGTGACTGCCGTGGCGGGGGCGGCGTCATTAAACTTGAAGAGCACGAGGTGGCGGAAAGGAGTTTCGGCCGGTGCTGGTCTCGGCCTTCGGCTGCGCGAATTGACATGAGAAAACTCCGATTTTCCTGAAATCCGCAGTTGCCATGCCGGCCGGCCGCTGCTCATCGGCGCGTTCGAACCCACACCGCCCAAACCGGCTCCACCGAATTTCACCTCGCCCGCGAACCGGCGGGTGCCCAGAAATCACGCATGAGCACTCAGGGCGCGTTCACTCCCATCCGCCTTCAAGATGACGATCTTGCCCATTCCCTCGCTCGCAAAGAGAAGGCTCCGCCCTTCAACAACGCCGTGATCCGCCGCTGTGGTATCGGTATTCCGCTTTTCGGCAGCAACCGATGGGATCAGCATCGGAACCAGCAGGAGCATCAACAAGGGCTGGACGGGCAAGCGGACAATCATTCGTTTCGCGACTGTTCTCATGGGACGGTCATTGTGCGGTGATTTCTTCTAACCATCATCGCAGGGCTTTCTCACCCGCGTCCTCGAGCATCTGCACACAGGTCACGGTCCGGACATCCTTGTGGTTTCCGTATGTCCAGACAACTTTTTTGTCCGGCGTGATCTCTATCAGGTGGGGCGCCTTGCCAAACTGGCCGTGGCCGAGGTAATTGCAGAGCACGATATTCCCGTTTGGCAGGCGATGAATTCCACACACATGCCGCAGCTCCTTTCCGGGTAGATCCGCGTTGGAAAACTCCCATGTCACCTTCCCGGCGGCGTCAACCTCGAAGCAGCGGGGATCTTCCGTGCAATCCGCTGTCCCGATCAACGTATGCCCATTTGAAAGCCTCACCGCAACCCGGCCCCCGCTCGGGGCGGGCGCCTGCATGACCACCTTCCCGTCGCCGTCATACTCGCGCACCTGTTGCCCCTGATAGATCGCAACCATGAAATGCCCGTTCGCCAGTTGCCGGACATTGGCCACGTAGCCATGACTCCCTTTCTCATCCGGTTGCAGCAGCGGCACCTCTTTCACCACCTTGCCGGCCGGATCCACGATCACCAGCCTGCCCGCCGTGGTCTCGGCCACCAGCGTATTGCCACCGGGAAGGCGCTGGCACGAAAACACCTCGCTCGTCGTCTCGTACTTGAAAACAACTTTTTTCTCCCGGTTCACTTCCATCACCCCGTGGCCAACCGTGAACAGAAAATTCCCGTTATCCAACACCCAGAGATCACAGACCTGCGGCGCGGGGAATTCCCATTTCACCTGACCGTCACGGCCAATCACCATGACCTTGTTCTGAACATAATCGCCACAGACAAACTCATGCCCATTCGTCGGCCGACCTTCTTCGGCAGCCTTCGGCTTGAACGAAACGCGCGCCTGGCTGGCCAGCCGTTCGTATAGCGCACCCAAAGCGCGGGCATCCGACTCCCGATAGAGATCGAGAGTCGCGCCGTTGGTTTCGAATAGATCCAGGATTGTTTCTCCGTTCCACACCACTTCAATGAAGCGCGAACCGCGCCGGTAGGGGGTGCCCGCCAACGCGACTTCAGGACCTACTCCCTTCCGGGCTTGGATTTCGATTGCCTTGCCTTCGAGGAGATCCTTGCAGAGGCCTTTCGAGTCAAATGGGCGCGACTCGACGCGGTCGTAGGTAAGCTTGTCCTCCTTATATTCGGGCACGACACGGTGGACCTGATTGGCGGTGAACTCCCACTTCTCCAGCAGTCCTTCCGGTGTGCGATCTCCGGAAGCCTTCACAGCAAGTTCTCCCAGGCAAGCGCCAAGGCGGATGACCATGCCCTCGGGCAATGGGCCGGACGTCCGGCCCTTTTCGAGAAGGGTCCGGGCATCCACCGGCGCCGGCTTCTTGCCGTCCTTGGCAGGATCCTGATCCGCTCTAACCGGGTCGGGAACGCCGAGCAAGCCGGCCAGAAGCGTCATTGCAAACAGTGTGAAATTGAGTTTCATAATGAAAGCTCATTTATCTCCTCGCGTCGTAGACGTTTCAGGTATCGTAATGGTATGATCGGGATTGTCGCCTACCCCAACGCGATGCGTGCCGGCGGGCAGATTGGTTAGAGTGATTTGCGCGTCCATGGGAGAACCGTACTTGACCGCGAGGCGGACGTAGCGCGACACCCGGCCATCCACTTTGACCGGCACCGGCCAGGTGGTCCATCGCGCACCCGTTGAACCCGACTGGCTCCCGGAGAACTTGACGCAAACAGCGCCATTTCCACCGACAACTTCGCTTTGAGTCACCTTGAGTTGCAGCGGCGCATTTTTACCGGTTGCCATGTCGGTTTCAGCGGGCAAAATATTCCAGCCCTCCACCATCAGATGCGGTGGTTTGTCATGAAGATCCTTGGTGTGGAACCGCACGGTGAGCTGGCGTTGTTCGCGGGGCAGGAGTAGAAGCGCGTTTTCGTTCCAGAAACTCGGCAACACCTCCTCCCCCTGCGGCCCCTTCAATACTTCGAGCCAGACATTCACGGCCGGAAGGCCGGAGGTGTTCTGCACGGTCAACTGAACCACCGTTTCGTCACCTTCTTCGAATCTCTTCAATACCCGTGCGGTAACGGCGGCTGGCGGCAACGCAAGAAGTTCATGGTATAGACAGTCGCGCTGGACAAATGTTGCTGTCCGGTCCAATTCGCGGCCGGTTGCGTCTAGCAGTTCAAGCACGAGAAAACGTACCTTCTCGTCCTTTTTCAGCAGGGGCAGATCTCCCAGTGACACTGTAGCGTCGGCAGGTGCCGCAACCGTCCGTTCTTCGCGATGCTCAATGGCGCCTGACATATCCGCCACGGTGATGCGCAATGTCAGATTGGAACGCTCCTCCGGCAGGGTGCTGACGAGTTGGAGCGAGTGATCGTCGGCGCTGTGTTGCACGTGGAGGGGACGACATGCCGACTTCATGCTGTAGTACCCTGCATTAGGGCGCAAATACCAGTCATAGACCTGCCACAGGAAACTCGGCCATGCGGCGTTTGTTTTCCAAAGATGCGTGCCCGCATTCCGCGGACGGGCCTTGTTAGCGGCCTCGAAAATGGCGCGGTAGGACAGACCATTGTAGAGGTCATCCATCGACAGGTAATCGCTCAGGCACGCTGGTTCACCCAGATCCTTGCGGATGATCTTGTCGGTATCACGAATTCCGCAATTGCCATCGGCTGCATCATGATAGCTCATGGTGCGATTGAACGGAGGCGTGGCCGGGTCCGGCTGATTGTAGTCCGGTAGAAACCGCGAGACAGAATTCATAGGCGGCATTGAGACAAGGCCGATTTCATCGAGCGCCCTGCATTTATCCTCAGTAGCGTAAAGTTTAAAATACGCGGGCAGACGTATCATATTCCAGGGGCCGCCGCTCCAAACCTGCATGGATTCCTTGGCCCAGTCAGGTTCCGCGCTCGAACTCGGCAGCCAGGGACGCGTGCCGTCCAACTCGGGCAGAATCTTATCCTGCATCGGCACACCGAGATACTTCGGCGGCGGATCTTCGTTCCCTCCGCACCACACCAGCAGGCTGGGATGCCCGCGCAGACGCAGCACACAGTCGCGCATGTTAGCCAGCCAGAGCGCCGGCTCATCGCAATCCGCAGGATAACCCCATGAACGCTTGTTATAGCTAAAACTGCTTTCGATCGAAGTGCGCATCAGATCTTCCCAGACCATCACGCCCAAGCGGTCACAGGTGTCAAAAAACACATCCGGCGGAACGATGCCGCAACCGTTCACCCGCACCACCGTATGATTGCCCTCGGCCATCAGGCGGATCTCATCCCGATACCGCTGCGCATCCCATCCCATCAGGAAATCGGGAATCCACGCGCCACCGGTCAGCCTCAAAGTGCGGCCGTTAACGGTGAATGCGCGCCCGCCGCCCGGCAGAATGAAACTGCCAACCTTGCGCACACCGAACAATCTCTCGGCGCGATCACTCACCTGGCCATCCACGCGCGCCTCAACCGCAAGCCGGTAAAGCGGCTGCCCACCGTATGTCACCGGCCACCAGAGGCGCGGCTTTTTCATCATCAGTTCCGGATGCGCATCCGGCTTGAGAACCACTTCCGTGAGCGCACCGGCGGCCAAGGTGATAGAGGATTGTAATTCGATAGCGTCACCGGCAAAACCTTCCGGTTTGATGCGCGCGGTCAGCTCGACCTTCTGTTCGCGTGCCGTCGCGTTTTCAAGATGCAGGCGTAATGTCACAGCCGCTGCATCCCCCTCGGGAAGACGCACATCGGTGAAAGCCGCCGGGTCCCGCACCGCAACCGGGCCGGTTGCCTCCAGCCAAATGTTCTGCCACAAACCCATGTTGCGGTCGCGGGCTGCGGGCACCCAGTCCCAGCCCACAGCACAAATCTGCGTGACGTTGCGCGCAATCGCATCATCCCCGCCGTTAGGACCCAGGCCGCCGTTGATGCCGTCGAGTTGCTCATGGACCGGATCGCCGGGATGGTCGACCGGATGGATGCGGATGGCCAGCGCATTGGATGTTCCAAACTGGATCTGACGTGTGATATCAAACCGGTGGCGTTTGAACATCCCGGCAATGTCCTTCGCCTTGCCGATCTGCTGACCGTTCAGCCAAACATCCGCCCGGTAGTTGATCCCATCGAGGTTCAACCAAACCACCTTGCCGCGGTAGTCGCCGGGCACCTGGAATTGCCTGCAGAACCACCACGGCTTCGCCCAAGGATTCGACTTGTCCGGCAGGTGACTGAACTTGGCAAGATCGAACCGCTTGTTGTGCACATCGTCCGCGTCGGGAATCAGCATGTTGTTCGTTCCAATATATGGGTCGGGATACACGCCGTGCCTTATCAACGCGCTGAGCACCGTGGTCGGCACATCGGTCTGATACCACGCGCCGCCAAGCTCGCCCGGCAGCGAAAGCTTCGCGCCATCGTCGCCGATAAGCGCCGACGATTGCATCTGCCAACCCTGATCCAGCACAAGGGCGCCAGGCGTGACAGTGCCCAGAGGTTCGCCGGCAACTGCCGGCACGGCAGAGATCCAAACAGTCAACATCCATCCGACAAAAACCGGTGATTTGTTATTCATGCTTATTCGGAGGTTTTGGAATGAGGTTTTCGAGCATTGGCGGGCAAGGTGGAATGGGGCAGTCATGTCGTTCACAGCGTCACAGTTTGAGTTTGATGGTTTCGATGGCGTGATGACCGATAGGCAGGTCAATACCGCCTTTCCTCAGGGGCAAAGGCTTGCCCTCTTCTTCGATGATGTTGGTACGTTCCGCCGCCTTGGCCGGACGGAACAGGTTGATTGTTGCCGTGGCGTCCTTGCCTTCGATCTCGTAGGCGCGGACAATCACGGAATCGTCATCCTCACACTTCTTGATGGTGCTGACGACGACATTGCCGGCGGATACCGAGGCAAAGCTCATCACCAGCGGCAGGTTGGCAGCGGCGGTGGCATGGGCACCGACCAAGGCCAGCAGCGGGTGGTTGGCGGCGATGCCATCCTGACGGCCGTTGCGCCAGTCACCAGGGTGCGAGGAAATGCTAAACCGGTAGGTGTGGTCACCGGCCTGCGGGTACCAGACACCCGACCCATTGCAGCTTTTTCTCGAAGCAAGCAGCACCGGTTGCAGGAGCGTGGACTTATTGGATGGATCTGTCGGATCCTGCCAGTCAAACACGGAAACACTCGTGCTCATTGTCAGTCCGCCGATGGCGTCGCTGGCATCCACAAAGTTTTGTACCATACGCGGTTTGATATCGCGGCATTGCTGATCGTAAACCAGTCCGCCATACGCATGTCCACCTGTCGTAGGGATTTCATCCTTGCCGATCTCAACCACGCCCATCGGCACCTCGTAGGCAATCTGCGGCTTGTTCAGCGCCAGCGGCAGCGCCATGCGGAACTCGCGCCAGAGTTCACCGGAAAATTCCTTTAGATCCACCTCGCAATCAAGCCGCCCGAACTGATGCCACAGCACCAACCGCTGCCGCACCGTCACATTTTTCAGCGGTTGCTCCAAGCCATACACGGTCCGCACCGGTCCACTTTCCAGCATTTTCCACTCCGGCTTGTGTGTGGCCACGCGATCAAAACTCGCATCCATAACTGGCAGCGGCACTCTGCCAAATTCACCGGCATCCGTACCGGCACCGCGGTTATCCTCAGCAACCGACAGCATGGTGAATACCTCGCCGCCAAGGAACCTCCCGGTGTCCAGCAATTCCCGGTTCTGCTTCTTGTCGAAGACTGACTTGATCCCGCCGGGAACCAACTCGACACGATAGAACGCATTCTCGCTGCCCGTCACGGCTTGTACCGGAATCTTTGGCGCACCCGGGGCCACATAATAGGTCTTGTATCCCAGCGCGGGCACCTCATTAGCTACGAACAAAAGTTTGTCGGCCCTGGTATCGGCTTTCGCAAAAGCCTGGATCTCGAAAATCCGGGCATACGAATCCTTTTGCGCCCCTTTCGTAACATACAAGCGGAGATAACGCAGACTTTTCGGCGCAAATTTGTGAGTCGTCAGCGAAGCGGTGTTGCCTGCCACCGGTACTACCAAATCCATCCATGGGCCATTTGCGGAATCCGCACCCTGGATTTGAAAATCAACGGTGTTGAATCGGGATTCCTCGCCAAACCTGCCGAGGACACCCTGATGCCGGATCACAACCTTATGAATCGTCCTTGCCTGCCCGAAATCCACGGTCAATGCATGAGGTCCTGCCTCAAGCGAATTCCATTTCTCCGCCGCTCCCGTCTCTGGATTCGGCTCGCTCACGGCCCACTTCCCGTCTATTGCCTTCTCCGCACCGTAATCCCTGGAGAAGACAGAACTCGCGCTCGCAGTCGCACCCGCAGTAGCGGCGGCCACATTGATCTCGTCAGGATTGCCAAGCGCCGTCAATTGGCAGACCACTTCCCTGCCCTCAGAGTCAACCACGTGAACCGGCCCGGTGATGGCTTCAGGCACGGCCAACTCAACCGCGCCGGAACGAACCCACGAAAGGTCGTTGAACACAACCACCGGCGTCCCCCGGTTCTGCATGACCTTGACCTGCGAGGCAATGCCACCGAGGGCCTTGTCCAAAATCGCGCGGCCGGCGTTTCTGGCGGACTCGACCTTCCGATAGAACACCTCATCGGTAATGTGGCCATTGTTGCCGCCAATGCCGTGGTCAATATAGAGTTCATCCATCCATGCCTGATCCAGCTCCTTTTTCGGCCAATCCTCAAAACTTCCCTTGAGCATGCAGGCCGCCGTTGTGAATATTTCAGCCGCCGGAAGGAGCCGGGCTGCCTCGCGGCGAACCGATGATGTCAGATGATGAGTCGGTCCGGTAATGTATACCCATACATCGGGCCGCTCGCCCATCAACGCATCAAACTTCGCTTCAGGCTTATCCACAGCCTCAAAGAAACCGCGAATGGAGGAATAGCGCATCGCCGCATGTTTGCCGCCGGGCGTCGCGGATGACTCCTTGCTCCACGCCTCGATCAATGGCGAGAAACTCTCCGGTTTGGCAAAATCCTGTGAATTGAGCAGCATGTAGGCGGGAGGAATCCGCCTCTTCTCGTAATACGGGGACTGCTCCTTGAGTTTGACGAAAATATGATTGATGCAGTCCGAAGGATTGCCATGCAGATACCCCTGGTGGTTGCCATATTGGCCGGGCGTGTACAAAAGCGTTCCCGATCCTTCGGGACTCAGCCAGCGATACAATCCCTCATGATAACGGCTGATGAACATGTACGGAATGCCCGCTCTGGAAAGAATCTGCTGCATCTGCAGGGAACGCGCTGGCGGATCAGGATTGAACGCCACCTTCGCATCGCAACCCGGCAGGTTCTTCCGGATCCAGCGACGGCCGAAGTAGGTCTGCCGGACAAGTTCCTCGCCGGACAACCATGATTCATAGGGCTGGTTGAAGGTGGCACCGAACTCCAGCCTTCCTTCCTTCATCCGCTGAATCACTTCGTCCCTCAACTCAGGATGCGCATCCAGAAACTCCATAAGGTGCAGAGCGCACTCCATGCAGAATGTGTAATTCGGATCCTTACGCATCATCTCCAGCGCCGGCATGATATTGTTTTCAACCCTGAATCTACGGCAGGCCGCAGGCGTATCCATCCAGGCCGTATCCTGGTGACTTGATGAAACAATCCGCACCTCACCACCATCAAAATAGCCGGTTTTCTCCTCTGCCACGGAAAAGTTCACCAACCCCGCAGCCAGCAGTATCACAGTCGTCATTTTCAATTTCATATCATTTCTTTCTCAAGAATATCTTCTCAATGTCTTCAAGCGAATGCCCCTTGGTTTCCGGCACCAGGAAGATCACAAAAAACAGGTTCACCACGGCCATGAAGGTAAAGACCCAGAACGCCCCGTGGTTCCCAATGGTCTTCTGCATCACGGGAAAGACCATGTTCCCCAGGAAGGCAAACACCCACAGCGAGGTGGTCGCAATCGACATCGCCCGGCCCCGTAATTTGGTCGGGAAAATCTCGGAGAGAATCACCCACCCGACCACCCCGTTGCCCACGGCATGGCCCGCCACGAAAGCCATCACACCCACCAGGATGCCGATCGGCCAGCCGCCCATGAAATAGAACAACCCGACCGACGAAAACGCCAGCACCTGAATGGAAATACCGGTCAGCAGCAAGGTGCGCCGCCCGGCCTTGTCCACCAACCACAGCGCCACCAGCGTGAAGACCAGGTTGATGGCGCTCACCAGCACCGACTGGAAAAAGGCATCACCGGTCTTGGTGCCGGCCGCCTCAAAGATGGAAGGCAGATAGGAAAACACCGGCGTGATTCCGCTGGTCTGCGTCAGCCCTGCCAGCACGACACCGAGGAACAGCGCGCGACCAAACCCCGAGGTGAACAATTCCGAGAACCGCCCTTCTTCTGCGACCAGCGACTCGCGGATACTGGCCGTCTCTTCCTTGGCAACCGTCTCACCGTTGATCCGGGTCAGCACGTCCTGACCTTCGTCCATTCGTCCCACTTTCATCAACCAGCGCGGACTCTCCAGCGCCGCTACAATGGCCACCGCAAACAGAATGGCCGGCACGACGCCCGCCATGAACATCCATTTCCAGCCGACCGCCTGGTTCCATTCCTCGCTCCCGCCCTTTTGAATCAGCATGTTGACAAACACCGCGCCCAGAATTCCAAGCACAATGCCCAACTGATACAACGTCACCAAGCGCCCGCGCATCCGGGGCGGCGCGATCTCCGCGATATACATCGGCGCCAGGATGGAAGCCGCCCCGATGCCCACGCCGCCCAGCATCCGCCAGATGACAAACTGGTGCAGCGAATAGCAGAAGAAAACCCCGACCGATGAGCCGGCAAAACACACCGCGCAAATGGCCAGACTTTTCTTCAGGCCGATGCGGTCCGCCAGCCAGCCCGATCCTGCGGACCCGGCGAGGCATCCCACCAGCGCGCAACCCGACGCCCAGCCTATACCGGCGGGGTCAAGGTGGAATGCTTTGGTGAGATATCCAATTGCACCGCTGATCACGATGTTGTCATATCCGAACAGAAATCCGCCCAGCGATGAAACGCTTGCGGCAACCACCAGAAACCAGAGATTGCGTCCCGCCTTGTTATTGTATGTCTCCATGTTAGCTCCTTTTTATCATCGCCTGAAGTTGATCCCGTTTGCCGTATTTCGCCGCTGCCGCTACCAGCGCCCGCATGTTTTCCGGCGGCGTGTTGCGGCCCATCGCGCAGCCGGAGCTCAGGAACAGCCCCTGTCCGCCAGTTGCTTCAATGACTTTCCTGGCGGCCGTCTCTACATCCGCCGGCGACCCTAACACCAGCGGATCGCTCGGGTTCACATTGCCCATCAGCACCGTCGTGGCGGGAACGGCGCGGCGCGCCTCCGCCATGTCCAGCTTCCAGTCCACCTCGAGGATTTTCGCGTGTGTCCGGCCCATGTCGGCGATGATGCCGTTGGTGTTGCCACAGATGTGAATCGAAAACGGTAGGCCGGCCGCCTGCACTTCTTCAGTCAGCCGGATCTCGGGTTCCAGCGCGAATTCACGATACATCGCCGGCGAAATCAGGCTGGGGCCGGCAAACGCGTCGCCAATGGATGTGGCATGGGCGCCCGCCTCGTGCTGGGCCAGCGCGAACCGGGCGCAGGCCTGGCGGCAATAGTCTATCAGGCGCTTGATCGGCTCGCTGTTGTCCTCATCCATCAGATCCATCATGAACTGCTGAGGTCCCCGCAACAGGCAGGCCAAACTGAAC
>Ga0209697_10009594_pt1 | contig 10679 bp, 8 predicted proteins | sample AliMusrvi5mmetaG_FD_184115 | JGI IMG/M metagenome (GOLD analysis project Ga0209697, IMG submission 184115) | Freshwater lake bacterial and archeal communities from Alinen Mustajarvi, Finland, to study Microbial Dark Matter (Phase II) - Alinen... | ecosystem: Environmental > Aquatic > Freshwater... | reverse complement strand
GATTGGCCCAAAGAAGTAAAAAGCTGACAAATATCAACACAACCAAGCATTTCGATTCCATTTATTGTTAATTCTTGTTAAAAAATGGAATCATTCTATGTAAGTGCTAAATTTGTATAATAATCCCAAGATTACTAATCCATCTATTTCTTTCATTTTTCAATCAATTATTATGGAATTTACTTTCACGGAAGAACAGATCATGATCCAGCAGTCGGCAAGGGATTATGCCCAGCGCGAACTGATAAAAGACGTCCTTGAAAGGGACGCAAAGGCGGAATATCCTGCTCATCATGTCAAAGCCATGGCAGACCTGGGTTTTCTCGGGATGCTCGTGAGCACCAGGTATGATGGTGGTGGTATGGATACCATCTCTTATGTCCTGGCGATGGAAGAAATTTCAAAAGTCGATTCATCGGTAGGTGTGATAGTCTCTGTAAATAATTCCCTGGTATGTTACGGACTTGAAGAGTTCGGAACGGAAGCACAGAAGGAGAAATACCTGAAACCGCTTGCACGCGGTGAAAAGATTGGCGCATTCCTGCTTTCTGAGCCAAATGCCGGGTCTGATGCCACGTCACAGAAAACCACGGCCATTGATAAAGGTGATCATTACCTCGTGAATGGTACGAAGAACTGGATTACCAACGGAAATTCCGCATCCACATACCTATTGATCGCGCAGACACATCCTGAAAAAGGACACAAGGGCATCAATGTGCTTATCGTTGACCGTCATTCGCCGGGCATCTCCTTAGGACCCCATGAAGACAAGATGGGAATGCGGAGTTCGGATACACACTCAGTCATGTTCACGGATGTTATTGTTCCGAAGGAAAACCGCATCGGGGAAGATGGTTTCGGTTTTAAATTCGCCATGAAAACACTCGAAGGCGGACGCATCGGGATCGCGGCGCAGGCCCTGGGTATTGCGCAAGGAGCCTATGAAAGGGCACTGAAATATGCAAAGGAAAGAAAAGCCTTCGGAACAGAGATCATCAATCACCAGGCAGTTGCATTCAAACTGGCAGAAATGCATGTGCGAATTGAAGCAGCACGCCATTTTTGTCTGAAAGCCGCCTGGCTGAAAGATCAGAACCAGCCTTATGGAACCGCAAGTGCTATAGCCAAATACTGGGCTGCAGAGACAGCCATGTATGTAACAACGGAAGCCGTACAGATCCATGGCGGCTACGGCTATGTAAAGGAATACCATGTGGAGCGCCTGATGCGTGAAGCCAAGCTGACTCAGATCTATGAAGGCACGAGTGAAATCCAGCAGATCATCATCTCCCGGGCAATCATGAATGATTAATAATAATCCAGCGATCTGATGCAGGAAACAAAAGTTTATCAGCCGGTAAATCACATCAGGATTGTCACAGCGGCATCTCTCTTTGACGGCCACGATGCCACGATCAACATCATGCGCCGCATTTTACAGGCCAGTGGGGCCGAAGTGATCCACCTGGGTCATGACCGGTCAGTCAAGGAAGTCGTCGATTGCGCAATCCAGGAAGATGTCCAGGCCATCGCATTAACCTCTTACCAGGGTGGTCACATTGAATATTTCAAATACATGGTTGACCTGTTAAAAGAACAGGGCTGCGAACACATCCGGATCTTCGGCGGCGGCGGTGGTGTGATCCTCCCACACGAGATCAGGGAACTGCAGGATTATGGTGTCGCTAAGATTTTTTCACCGGATGACGGAAGAGAAATGGGTCTCCAGGGAATGATCAACCGCATCCTGGAAATGTCGGATTTTCCTGTCGGGGATGTCACCGCTGCAGACCTGAAAAAAATCCCGCTGAAGGACCGGAAGATACTTGGTAAAATGATCTCTGCAGCTGAAAATTTTCCTGATAAGACCCGGCCCTTGATGACGAAGATTGAGGAGATGTCTGCAGAACACAGGATCCCGATCCTTGGTATTACAGGAACCGGTGGTTCCGGGAAATCGTCGCTGGTGGATGAAATCGTCCGCCGCTTCCTGTCTGATCTGCCGGGAAAAACACTGGCCATAATCTCAGTTGATCCAACCAAGCGCAAGACCGGCGGTTCATTGCTTGGCGATCGTATCCGTATGAATTCGATCAACAACAACAACAATGTCTTTATGCGATCACTGGCAACCCGCCAGTCGAACCTGGCATTGTCAAAATATGTCAGGGATGCCATCAGCATTGTAAAAGCAGCAGGCTTTGACCTTGTGATCGTGGAGACTTCCGGGATCGGTCAGTCGGATACGGAGATCGTGGATCACAGCGACCTGACACTTTACGTGATGACGCCTGAATATGGTGCGGCTACGCAGCTTGAAAAGATTGACATGCTTGATTTTGCTGATCTTGTGGCCATCAACAAATTTGATAAACGCGGTGCACCGGATGCCCTCAGGGATGTAAAAAAACAGTACCAGCGCAATCATAAGCTCTTTGAAAAGAACCTGGAACAAATGCCGGTGTTCGGTACCGTTGCATCGCAATTCAATGATCCTGGGATCAATAGTCTTTACAAAGCCCTCATCAGGAAAATTGAAGAAAAAACCGGAGTGATCTTCTTCAGCCATTTTGAAGAGAAAAATGAGAACCCCGAAAAGATCAGCATCATTCCCCCGCGGCGCGTAAGATACCTTGCAGAAATTTCCGAGACGATACGAAATTATAATAACTGGGCAGAAGATCAGTCGAAGGTTGCCCAGCATCTTTATGCCATTGCACAAACCATTGAAACGATCAGGGAAAAGCCTGAACGCCTCAGCCGTGAGAATGCAGCTCCCTGCAACCAGACCGGCATTATGCTTGAGCTGGATCTTCTTTTTTCAGAAGTAACGAAGGAGCTTGATCCGTTGAATTTTGATATCATAAAAAATTGGGAGAAGAAGAAGGAATCTTATACCGGCGAATTTTACAGCTATAAGATCCGGGGAAAGGAGATCCGCATAGAGACTCATACAGAATCCTTATCCCATCTTAAGATCCCGAAGATTTCGCTGCCATCATACCAGGCCTGGGGAGATATTCTCAGATGGAACCTGAAAGAAAATGTCCCCGGAGAATTTCCTTATGCAGCCGGCGTGTTCCCTTTCAAGCGTGAAGGCGAAGATCCTACCCGGATGTTTGCAGGTGAAGGCGGTCCTGAACGCACCAATAAACGATTTCATTATGTTTCAGCCGGGATGGCATTTGTAAGGCTGTCCACAGCGTATGATTCGGTCACACTCTATGGACATGATCCTGAAATGCGCCCTGATATTTATGGGAAGATCGGGAATTCCGGTGTATCTGTGTGTTGTCTGGATGATGCGAAAAAACTCTATTCAGGATTTCACCTGCTTGATCCGAACACTTCGGTATCCATGACGATCAATGGTCCGGCGCCAGCCATGGTGGGATACTTTATGAATGCAGCGATCGATCAGCAATGTGAAGCATACATTCTTCAGAATGGCCTGAAAGAAGAAGTCTTGAAAAAGATCAAATCCATTTACAAGAAGAAAGGAACTGCAAGACCAACATACCAGGGTGATCTTCCGAGAGGGAATGATGGACTTGGGCTGCTGCTTCTCGGTGTCACCGGTGACATGGTGCTGCCGGCAGAGATCTATGAGCAGATAAAAATTGAAACGCTGAATAAGGTTAGGGGAACCATCCAGGCAGATATCCTGAAAGAAGACCAGGCCCAGAACACCTGCATTTTCTCAACAGATTTTGCACTGAAGATGATGGGTGATGTCCAGGAATATTTTATTGAGCATGATGTCAGGAATTTCTATTCGGTTTCAATATCCGGTTATCACATTGCTGAAGCCGGTGCAAATCCGATCTCACAGCTGGCATTCACACTGGCCAATGGGTTCACTTATGTGGAATACTATGTATCCCGTGGCATGGACATCAACAAATTTGCGCCCAACCTCTCGTTCTTTTTCTCCAATGGTCTTGATCCCGAATACTCCGTCATCGGCCGTGTAGCCCGCCTGATCTGGGCGAAAGCCATGAAGTACAGGTACAAGGCAGACCCAAGGTCGCAGATGCTGAAGTATCATATCCAGACCTCCGGCCGGTCGCTGCACGCGCAGGAAATTGATTTCAATGATATCAGGACTACACTGCAGGCGCTTTATGCAATCTATGATAATTGCAATTCTTTGCACACCAATGCCCACGATGAAGCGATCACTACACCGACTGAAGGTTCCGTCAGGCGGGCCATGGCCATCCAGATGATCATCAACCATGAACTGGGACTGGGAAAAAATCAGAATCCAAACCAGGGTGCATTTATTATCGAGGAACTGACCAACCTGGTTGAGGAAGCCGTATTGCTGGAATTTGAAAGGCTTTCAGAACGCGGAGGTGTGCTTGGATCCATGGAGACGATGTACCAGCGCGGGAAGATCCAGGAAGAATCGCTGTATTATGAAACCCTTAAGAACAATGGCGGATTACCCATCATCGGAGTCAATACATTCCTTTCGAGCAAAGGTTCCCCGACAATTCTTCCGGGCGAAGTGATCCGTGCCACGGAAACGGAAAAACAATACCAGATCAGCATGCTTGAAGAGCTGCATAAAACCTGGGCAGACGAAGTTGTCAAACAACAGAAAAACCTGGTTGATGCCGCGACAAAAAATCATAATATCTTTGAGGCATTGATGGAAGCAACCAAAGTCTGTTCAATTGGTGAAATAACACAGACACTTTTCAGTGTCGGCGGACAATACCGCAGAAATATGTAATCCTTAAATCCAAATTTATGATCCCGTTTAACATTCTTGTCGTTAACCCCAAAGACCAGGAAACACAGATTGCAGTTTATGATAACTACAAATTGCTGTATATGAACAGCAGAAAACATCAAAAAGAAGAACTGGCGGCATTCTCTTCCATCTATGACCAGGTTGGATTCCGTAAGGATGTAGTGATCAGGGAACTTTCCAATAACCAGTTTACTACCGACCAGCTGAAGGTTATTATTTCACGTGGTGGACTGATTAAACCCGTGCAATCCGGAGTTTATAAAGTAAATGAAGCACTAAAGCATGACCTGGTTTTCAGCCCCGTGGGAGAAGATGTGATCAACATTGCCGGATTGCTTGCAGATGCCATTGCCGGGGAAATTCCAGGCACCCTGGCCCTGATCGCAGATCCGACAGTAGTTGATGAATTGCAGGATGTGGCCCGTATTACAGGTTCTCCTGATATCGTGCGAAAATCAATCTTCCATGCCCTGAATCAGAAAGCGGTGGCCAAGATGCATGCAGAGACCCATAAGCAAAAATATGAAGAGATGAATCTTATCGTTGTACATATCGGAAATGGCACAACGGTCGGAGCTCATCAAAAAGGGCGTGTCATTGATGTGAACCAGGGATTTGAAGGAGACGGGCCATTCTCTATGGTCCGTAGCGGAAGTCTTCCACTCGGAGATGTTGTCAAAGCCTGTTTCGACGGAAAGAAAACACTCGATCAGATGCTGTGCCTTCTTACGCACTGTGGCGGCATTAATGCACACCTGGGAACCCGGAGCATGAATGAAATTGAGGGCAGAATCAGCAATGGCGATGAACATGCAAGTTTAATCATACGTGCAATGGCTTACCAGGTTTCAAAAACCATCGGGGAAATGTTTGCTGTACTTAAAGGAGAAGTGGATGGGATCCTGATTACCGGCGAACTTGCTCACAGCAGCTTCGTTGTAAAAGAGATTCTCGACCATGTGGAAAAATTTGCCCCGACCTTCCTCTATCCCGGGGATAATGAGATCAAGGCTATGGCGACGAATGCGCTGAGAGTGATCAAGGGGGAGATGGTGGTGCAGGAGTATGTTTAGGAGAAGTTGACGAGTGGACGAGTAAGGAAAACTAAAAAGGTTTTGATATGAAATTGTTCTCAATTGATACGGGAAATCTGAAGCTGGATGGCGGTGCTATGTTTGGCGTTGTTCCCAAAGTGATCTGGAGCAAAGTCTATCCGTGTGATGAAAATAACCTGTGTAACTGGATCATGCGCTGCCTGCTGATTGTGGATGATGATCGCCGGATACTTATTGATACCGGGATCGGGACAAAACAACCGGAAAAATTTTTCTCCAACTATTACCTGAACGGGGAGGCCAGCCTGGACTCATCACTGGCTAATGCCGGTTTTACGACAGATGATATCACGGATGTCATCCTTACGCATCTTCATTTTGATCATTGCGGTGATGCCATCCGCTGGAATGAGGACAAAACCGGATATGTTCCTACTTTTAAGAATGCCATTTATCATACCAGCAAAAAGCAGTGGGATTGGGCAACAAATCCAAACAACAGGGAGAAAGCATCATTCCTGAAAGAGAATATTCTTCCGATAAAAGAGCTTGGCAGATTAAACCTGATCGAAGAAGACTGTGATTTGTTTCCCAGAGTTTCTGTCCGCTTGTTTAACGGTCATACCAACGGGCAGGTGATTCCATTCATCGGTTATGAAGGTACTACATTGGTGTACATGGCGGATTTGCTGCCTTCCGCAGCTCATATTCCATTGCCTTATGTAATGAGCTATGATACCCGTCCGCTGATTACACTGGATGAAAAATCATTGTTTCTTGATGAGGCGGTGAACAATGAATACGTGCTGTTCTTCGAGCATGATCTTTACCATGAATGCTGCACTTTGGCGCAAACCGAAAAAGGGATCAGGATGAAAGAAGCCTTCACCCTTGCTGAACGTTTTCCTCAATCATCATAGCAACCAATATACCTCGAAATTACAAGGCGCTGAATTTCAGAAGTGCCTTCGCCAATCTGAAGAAGGCGCTGATCGCGGTAGAAGCGCTCGATGTCATATTCCTTCATCAACCCATTCCCACCATGAAGCTGGACTGCTTCGTCTGCTACTTCCCTGGCAATTTCCGAGCAATATAATTTTGCCATTGCAGCTTCCTTTGCAAAAGGTTTATCATTTGATTTCAGCCATGCACCTTTGTACAAAAGATTCCGCGCAAGTTCGATTTTCGTAGCCATATCAGCCAGTTTGAAGGCATTGACCTGGAACTGGGCAATTGGTTTTCCAAACTGTTTCCGTTGTTTGGCATATTTCAGTGCCATCTCAAAAGCTCCCTGTGCAAGCCCAAGCCCAATCGCTGCGATCGCAAGCCGGCCGCTGTCGAGGGTATTCAGCATGATCTTGGAACCTTCGCCGCGCTTGCCGAGCAGGTTGCCAACGGGAACCCGGCAATCTGAAAAGAACAATTCTGCTGTGTCGGAGGCACGCCACATCATTTTCCCATGCATGGGTACACGCCGGAAGCCGGGTGTATCGGCATTCACCAGGATGGTGGAGAATTCTTTCTTACCATCTTTCTCATCCGTCACAACCTGGACTGTTGCTCCTTTGTTGATCTTCGATGATCCGTTTGTGATGAACGTCTTGGAACCATTGATAATCCAATGATCCCCGTCAAGAACAGCCGTGGATTTAGTATTTCGTGAATCCGATCCTGCTTCAGGTTCAGTCAGTCCAAACGCCCAGGTTGCTTCACCTGTGGCCAGCATTGGGAGGTAGAATTTCTTCTGTTCCTCTGTCCCGTAATGCAGGATTGGACCTATACCCAGCGAGATATGGGCCGCAATGGTGGCTGCCTGTGAACTGTCAACACGTGCCAGCTCTTCCACGGCAAGTACATACGCCAGTGTGTCCATATCCAGCCCGCCATATTCGTGCGGAGTCCGGAGCCCGAACAGGCCAATATCACCAAGCTTTTTTGTCAGCTCAATTGAAAATTCGCCCTTTTCATCAAGTTCCCGGGCGACAGGACGTATTTCGCGTTCAGCAAAATCACGAACGGTTTTGCGAATCATGTGGTGTTCTTCAGTCAAAATCATAAAAGTGTTTTTATTGGTTAATCTTTCGTTTAAAAATGTGATCATTCAGAAGGCAGAAATACCTTCGTCGCCATCTGGCCTGCACGCTTAAAAATTTGTTCGTCGATATTTGTATTGATCTTTTTTTGTTCAAGATGATGTAAAAGATAAGTGGTATCAAGATTCCCCAGCATCTTGCCGCCTGTCATCGGACATCCGCCAAGCCCGTGCAAAACACTGTCAAACCGCGTGATCCCGGTCTCAAGGGCTGCATCAATCAGGGCCCCCTGGTTCTTCCCGTCGGTGTGCAGATGAAGTCCGAATTCCAGGTCCGGGAAAGCTTTCTGCACATCAATAAACACATCCCTGACCATCTTTTCATCTATCAGCACTGAGACATTCGAAAGCGGTATCACCTTTGCCCCGGCATCCGCCAGTTTTCCGATGTGTTTCCTCAGGATATCCATACTCCACTCATCCCCATAAGGATTTCCGAATGTCATGGAAAGATAGATGACAGCTTCTTTTTTTGTTTCGCGGCAGATCTCCACGATCGCCCTGACATCTTCAAACGATTTTTCCTGGGTTGCATTGAGGTTTTTTTTCAGGAAGACCGGTGAGATGGAATAGGGATACGAAATGCAGTCCACTTGTTCCAGACCGGACAATATTTCAGCGCCTCTGGTATTAAGTACCAGCACCATAAGTTTTGATTTGCTCCCTGTGAGATCAAGGTTCCTGATCACATCAACGGTATCAGCAACCTGCGGAACAAACTTTGGCGAAGCCATGCTTCCCATCTCCACAGTATGAAATCCTGCTTTCAGCAACAGGTTGATATATTCAATTTTCTTCCGGGTAGGAATGATGAACGGGCTGCTCTGCATTCCTTCTCTCGGCAATTCAATAATCTTCATGCGTTCAAAATTTAGCAGTCATTGACTTGGGAATCCTCCCGTTCCTTATGGATTCAGACCGCAGCCGTCTTCCAACAATGCGTTCAACCATTTGGCCGATCTCCAGTACTTTATCCACGTCAACACCGGTATCTATCCCCATCTCATCCATCATCACGATCATATCCTCCGTTGAGACCAATCCCACAAGATTCGGGTCTTTATAGTAATAACTCCCTGTTCCGGCAACCGGAACACCGCTGACAAAATTTGCCGGCTGTCCGCCGATGCCACCCATCGATGATTCAAAATTCACCATCCCTGCCTGGAGTGCAGCAAGTACATTTGCAAGTCCCCATCCACGGGTAGTATGGAAATGAACAATCTGTTTTTCAACTCTTGATCCGGCGTCAAGCAGCATCGAATAATACTTGTAGACCCTGTCGGGACTGGCAGAACCATCATGATCGGCATGCTCCACATCGTTAGCCCCGATCCCGAACCAGCGCTTTGTAAAATCGATTGCTTTGCTCATTTCGGTAGGTCCTTCGATCGGGCATCCCCAGATGGTACTGACAGTTCCGTTCACCTTGATCCCGGCATCCCTGGCTAACGGAATATATTTTTCCGCCATCTTCCAGTAATCAGCCAGGCTGAGTCCTGAATTTTTTATGTGATGAGATTCGCTCGTAGAAACCATCAGCAGGATCCTGTCCGGGCCAAACCCCTCCTTCTTTGCACGGATGGCACGTTCAATCGCTTTCTCGCGGATTGTAATGGCAGTGATGGAAACATCCCCGATGAGATGCGCGATTTTTTTGCTGTTCCTGATGCTCGTCAGCACTTCATCAGCATCCCTGAACTGCGGCATTCCCTGCGGGTTGCCAAGATTGGTGACTTCAATGTGCCTGAAACCGGCGAGGATCAGCTGTTCTGCAACCCAGATCTTTGCTTCCGTGGGAATAAAGTTTTCTTCATGCTGAAAGCCATCCCTGATGGTGATGTCGCCAATGGTTACTTTGCTCGGATAATTCATAGGTTTCTGAAATCTGTGTTTATTTCTGATGAACTGAAAAATAAAATTTACAACTGCATTTCCGGTATTTCATTTGCAACGATCATCGCCCCTTCCGTGGCATTTATTATTTCATCTACCGACACTCCCGGGGCCCGCTCAACCAGCAGAAATCCCTGCGGGGTCACATCCACAACAGCAAGGTCGGTGATGATTCGCCTGACGCAATTCACACCGGTCAGCGGAAGCGTGCAGTGCTTTACAAGTTTTGACTTTCCATCCTTGTCGGTATGTGTCGTCGCCACGATGATGTTTTTTGCAGCAGCAACAAGGTCCATCGCGCCTCCCATGCCCTTGACGAGTTTCCCCGGAATCTTCCAGCTTGAGATGTCACCTTTTTCGGAGACTTCAAAAGCACCCAGCACGGTCAGGTCGATATGCCCGCCCCTGATCATCCCAAAACTAACGGATGAATCAAAAAAAGCTGCGCCCGGCAATGCCGTGACCGTTTGTTTCCCGGCATTGATCAGATCCGGATCAACCTCATCTTCCGATGGAAACGGGCCAATACCAAGCAACCCGTTTTCAGATTGAAGGATCACTTCCATCCCCTGCGGAATGTAGTTCGCCACAAGCGTGGGGATGCCGATGCCGAGATTCACATAATAGCCATCCCTTAACTCCTGTGCGATCCGCTTTGCTATTCCGTTTTTATCTAAAGCCATTTTTTATCCTTTGATAATTTTCCAATTCAACAATTTCTTTCGCTATTCGTCATTCGCATATTCGTCATTCGCATATTCGTCAATCGTCATTTTTCTCTCACCGTCACGAATTCAATTCTTTTTTCATAATGTGTTCCCTGGAATATCCGCTGAACATATACACCCGGCGTATGAATGTGATTGGGATC
>Ga0209697_10009591_pt1 | contig 10682 bp, 13 predicted proteins | sample AliMusrvi5mmetaG_FD_184115 | JGI IMG/M metagenome (GOLD analysis project Ga0209697, IMG submission 184115) | Freshwater lake bacterial and archeal communities from Alinen Mustajarvi, Finland, to study Microbial Dark Matter (Phase II) - Alinen... | ecosystem: Environmental > Aquatic > Freshwater... | reverse complement strand
AAAGCATACCAAAAGAAAAGCGGCGGAAATGTCGTCGACGCCGGGAAGAAATTAATACCAACCATGGTGTCATTTAATCTGATCAACCAAAGATGATTTCGGTGTCATCATTAAATGATTTGACATGGGGTTGACATGGGGATAGTATTGATTATCTACTTGAATTAATAGCAGCAATAATATCTTGTTTTGTCTTTTCCAGCTTACTGTCAAATTTAGCATCAAACCTTCTATCCATCTCCATAACAATCTCCTTATTATTTTCTTTAAGTTTTTCATCCATCTTTTTATCAAGTTGCGAAATGATTAACCTATTATTGTTGGCAAACTTAATATCCAGTTTTTTATCAAGCTTATCATCGAATTCGATGAAGCTATTCTTAATAAGCCTATCCATGCCATCAAATCCTTCCATAGTTAACGTCTTGAGGTCCTTAATACCAGTCTCGACATTATCAAAATGGATCTCTGTATCGATCTTAAACTCTCCGAACTCCTCCTTCGTAACATAATCTAGTTGCATAGGTGAAATTGTCATAATAGTCATATTTAAAATATGTTTTTAATCGTACTTTTTTATAATACTCTCCATTCCCACTATCGATTACCGATTGATGATGACTAACGATCCAACGCAACCGAGCTAGAGTTTAAAATGCAGTTGCGAACAAATGTTCGATGAGTTTTATTGCCACTATTCTATCAAAAAGAAAATCATACGCACAAGTTCCGATGCACGAAAAATTGTGACCTAATTATTTCCCCTTCACTTTCCATTCATCTATCTTCTTGTGGTGTCCTGTCAGTAAAATCTTAGGTACACGCAGCTTCTTTCCTTTGTATTCAATAACCGGTGGACGCGTATAGACATCCGATCCAGCAACACGGCGTTCTTCGACAGAGTTTTCATTGCCAAGCACGCCAGGAATCCTGCGGGTTATAGTGTCTATCAAGACCATCGCCGGAATCTCACCTCCAGTCAGCACATATTCGCCTATGGAAATATCCGTCATTGGAAATGCCTTCTTCACACGAGCATCTATGCCTTCGTAGCGTCCGCAAATAAGTACGATATCCGTATATTTCTTAAATGAATCAGCGACAATATTCGTAAACTGCTTTCCAGAAGGACTGAAAAATATGATCTTTGTGCGCTTTGCGCCTTTCACTTTCCCCTTGCGCCTTTCCCCTTGCGCTTTATTTATCGCTCTTATAACCGGCAACGCTTCCATCACCATACCGGGACCACCACCATAAGGTCTGTCGTCTACACGACGATCAGCATAAGACATTTTCGCTACGACTTTCGAATCTCCTTTTGCAGACACGGCGAAATCGCGTGGATTGTAATATTTTATAGAAATGATCCCGCGCTCTTGCGCGCGCTTCAAAATAGATGAATTCACATAAGAATCCAAACTTTCTGGGAATAAGCTGATGATATGAAATGTAGTCATAAAGACAAAATGGCACAGCGCAACCGCACTGTACCATTTCGTGAGACGATTGTCATGTTGTTTGTCATTTGGTCACCACCAAGGTTTGACCCAAGGAACATCCATACCTTGGAATCCAGGTTCGTTCTGATTATCCTGGAAAAACAGGATATCAACCCGTTGGTAGAGTCGGCATTCGATGATTCGCCGAACGAACTTCACGGCCTTAGGTAGATAACCGTCAGCCAAGAGTTTCTCATACTCAGCGGCTTCGTCTACAGATAGACTCAGCCTAAACGGATCGAGTACGACAAGCCTTTCAATCTTCTCAACTTCTTCTTTAGAGAATGATAGTGTTTCCACAAATCACCTGCCTTTCTGTCCCGATACTAGCACCTTACTAATCCAACTTCAAATCCGCCATAGCATCGTCAACGCTCTTCGAAGCACGAGCTGCTGATGATTGGACTGGAGCAGCTGAAGGAGAGCTACTGAGTGCACCTGGCTGGCCTTGCATCTCGGCTGAACGAAGTCCGCCGACTGGCTCATTTATCTTGAGATTTACGCGAGAATTGTTCTTCATACCAACCACACGCAAAAGAGTGCGAATAGACTTGGCGGTATTGCCCTGACGACCGATAATCTTACCCATATCCGCTGCCGAAACCTCAAGCGTGAGAAGCACGCCCATCTCATCTACGGTGCGATTCACTTTCACATCGTTCGGATTGTCTACTAGAGCTTTGATAACATACTCAAGAAACTGTTGATCTGCGTTCTGCATATTGGTTCAATCACTTACTTAATAATCGTACAGTTCGCTGTACTAGGGGTTAGTTTAGCAAAGACTTATATTTTGCGCAAAACTGGAGCACACCACATTAAACCTACTGATTGTAACTAACAACAACACCACCCTTTACAATCATCAAGGAATAATTTCGAATACCATTATGATCCTTTCCTATAGATATGGTGCCCGATACTCCATGATATCCATTCACGTCATTTTCAAGAAAAGTTTTGATCTTATTCACATCATCGCCATTTGCCTTCAAGGCATCGGCAATAATATTCACTCCATCATAAGTCTCTGCAGTCCAAACACCATAAGGAAGATCCGCAGCCTTGTAAGTGTCTGTATATTCTTTTATAAATCCAAAAATCTTCGGATTCGTTCTATCAAAATCCGGCAATGTCACAATAAGTCCTTCGAATAGATCCTTGTTTTTATTTATGCTCACTTGATTTGAGGTGACATCATTTCCAAAAATCTTGGCTTTGATACCGAGAGCTTTGGCTTGCTGCATCATATACAAAGCGGAATCTGGACTTTGTGGAGAGAGTAACAACGCATCGGCGCCGCTATTTTTCACCTTAGTCAAAACAGTTCTATAATCCGTAGTGCCAGGTGTTACACCTTCATAGACCAAAACAGTACCACCAAGTTTTTCAAAATCAGTCTTCAATGATTCGGCGATTGGTGTTGCGTAAGCTGTCTGCTCATACACAACAGCGAATTTCCTAAGTCCAAGCTTATAGGCGAGCTGCGAAGTGAGCTCAGATTGAATGGTCGATACAGGTGATGTTCTGAAAACATATTGACCGGCATTATTAAGTGAAGGTGTTGTTGTTATAGAAGCCAACATTATGACTTTGTTTTGTTCAGCCACAGGAGCGATGGCAACACTCTCCGGAGAGCAGTGCCCACCGATGACAATGTCGACCTTATCGACACTGATCAATTTATTCATGGCACTGACAGCTGTAGCACCGTCACATTTACCATCTTCGAAAATGACTTGCAAAGGCTTGCCGTTTATACCGCCGTTTTTATTGATATCATCCATAGCCAATTTACCGGCCTCATATGCTCCGTATTTTGCAGCTGGACCAGTCATGGCAGAAATGTAACCTATCTTTATAGTATCGCTCTTATGAGTACGCACATTGGAAACGATGAGAAGTACGACGATTATGACTATGATGATACCTGCGATCCATTTGGTTGTGTGTTTTTTCATGTATTTAAAGTTACCTGATAATAAATATTATCAACCAATTCTACCCCCCCCCGACCACTTTTGGCAAGTGATAGTTATGTCGAGAAATGAATTATGTGTAACAAAAAACCCTTGCAAGGGTTATCGCAAAACTTACATACATTTTATACTTTATGCCGCAGGCACTGGAGTAGGTGTAGCTTCTGTTGCTGGAGCAGCCTTTGGAGCTTCTGCACTCTTTGCCTTTTCTTCCGCTGTTGGTTCTTTCTTTATCGGAGACTTCTTCGGCAAAGCGTTGATCTTCTTGGCAGTGATAACTTTCTGAGTAACAAGATAATTGTGCAATGTCACGGACAGCTTGGCACCCTTGGAAATCCAGTATTTCATCTTCTCTGTGTCCATCTGGTCAGTCTTGTTCTTGATGCGAGTATCGTACCAACCGAGGTTCTCGAGATATTTGCCGCTCTTTGGGCCATTCTTGGAATCGGTCAAAACTACACGAAAAGTTGGTTCGTGCTTACGGCCTGTGCGCTGTAATCTGATCATTAACATGTGGGAGAGATAATAACAGATGACAACGAAACGCGCAAGGACTGACTATATGACTGACTATATAAATCGAAAATCCGTACAACAGCTCACAGGCAGCTGAATGTACGGATTCTAACGGACTTGGTCTGTAATATTCCTCCAGGTATTACAATAGACCGGTTAATTATCATAGTTAATTGAGGCCAATAGAGCGTTCTGCCGCCCAAGGATCTGCAAGGACGACTTCGATTATTTCCGGAACGACTCGGATATCCGGGAACTGGATGATTGACCAGTCTTCTCCGAGACCGATAGTTGTCTTATGGGAATCGTCTAGCGAAAGATCCTCATGAACCAATTCAAACACAAGGAGATTCAATAACTCTACCTGCTTCGACACGATGTTGAGTTTGATGACCAAGGTTCCCAGATCACTGAACTTGTGCTTATTGAACTGATCCGTAACCCAAGCCCTGATTTCTTTCATGTCATGAACCGGTACAAGATCCCTCCCAACCATATTCAATTCTCCCAACAAGACAGCAAGTGCTTTTACGCGGTTATCTGTAATCTTACCGATAACCTTACCACCTTTGAATGTCTCGTGTACCGGGCAAATACACTGACTTTTTTGTTCTGTCGTGAAGATATCAACGATGCGCGCAAACAAACAGCGGGCAATGTGTCCATCCTCAAACAGCGGCAATTCAACCAAGTCATTGCTCACAGCAATCTGCCAACCAATACCCAAATGAGTATTGGAGTCTGGCAACATTGTCAGTTGATACTGACTGGCTACATCCTCCCAAAAAAGCTGGCTAAGGATTCGCTTACGGACCCGCAACTTTTCGATGACCGTGATCATATCATCGAGAGTGTCTTTGTATTTGATGGTATCTTGCACCTGCAATCCGCGACACTTCGCAAGAAGATCTGCACCAGAATTCTTACAAGAAATACAAGCGGAGTACACATCGCGACCGACTTTCCCCTTGAGTTCACCCAGGATTCGTAAATCTTTTCCTGGTGCAAACAATGGGTTAGCGACTTCGCCAGACCACTCAGCACTTAAGACCTGTGCGAGCACATCCTTAAATGGCTGTAACTCGTGTTTTACTTTCATTGACAATAACCCTTTCGTTGATGTTTCTGTGTTTATTTAGGCTTTAACCTCAAACTGTCAAACTTCTCTGTCACACATAATATAACTATTTTCTACTTTGTCAATAGATTACGAATCATTTTGAGAGTGGAGATCATATCCCCCATCTTCGTCCATCTACCAAAGGAAAATCTAACCGAGGTCTTACTGTCAGCACCAACAGCTTTCAGAACATAAGATTCATCGAGGTCGCGAAGGCATGAGCTCTTGGTCGAACAGGATATGCCAGCAGCGTCGAGCTGAATGACGAAGAATTCATTGTCTATACCAGGAATTGAGATATTGAGGATGTGAGGCGAGGTCATAGAGATGGCTGAAGGAGCAATTATGGAATCCGATACAGAATCTGTGTCGCTATTTATCACAATATCTGGCCGAATCTTTTTCAGTCCATCGATAAATACCCGCTTCAACTTCCCCACTCGTACACTTTCCTTGCTTCGCTCTTTTTTGACAATCTCAAGCGCTTTCGCAAATCCCATAATCGCTGGTATATTTTCCGTTCCAGATCGCAGACCGCCCTCTTGACCACCACCGAAAACAATCGGGTCTATGAGGCGCGCATGAACAGAGCTACTGGATGCGTCGACATTAAATAATTTTCTTCTCACATACAATGCTCCAATCCCGCGAGGTCCATAGAGCTTACCAGCATCAAGCGTCAACAAGTCGACACCGAGCTGTTCGACATTTAAATCTAGAAAGAGTCCAGCTTGCGCCGCATCGGTGTGAAAAAGAGGATAATTAAAAACACCAGATTTAGCATCGGCAGATTTCGCGCGTGCTTGGCGGATGATCTTAGCGATCTCGCGAATCGGCTGAATGGTGCCAAGTTCGTTGTTGACTGTCATTATAGAAATCAAAACAGTTTGTGGCTTTATAGCTTTTTTCAATGCAACCAAATCCAAAACGCCTTTTTCATTAACAGGAATTTTCGTCACTTCACAACCACGACTTTCGAGCATGTGCGCATTTTCTATTATAGAAGAATGTTCTATGGCAGATATTATGATATGTGGATGCGAAGCATGACCTTTTTTGTTGAAAGATGCGGAATAAGCTGCCATTACGCCTTGTAGAGCAATATTATTAGCCTCCGTACCACCGGAAGTGAAAACTATCTCATCCGCATGTGCACCGATAAAATCAGCCACGCTCTTACGCGCTTCATCCAATGCTTTTTTTGCCGTGACACCTTCGCGATACCAAGAAGAAGGATTGGCATATTCTGTCGAAGAATATTTGTTCATCGTGCGCAAAACACGAGGATCTATAGGTGTTAGAGAAGCGTAATCCAAGTATATGCGTCTGGCGGATTTCATTGTATTGATGTTATACACTATTCATTATAATCCGTAAACGAGTATAATAGTAAGCACAACAATTATATGACAATCATTAACAACATCTTATCAAATCCTTTACTGGTCGGATTCATCGTTCTCTGCGTTGCGGTCCTCGTACTTCTCGGCCTCGTGATATGGATGTATGTAAAGCTTCGTCGCTTCTTGGTCGGCATCGATTCTAAAAATATTGGCGACTCGTTGAATTTCGTCTCCGGCAACCTCAAAGACTTGCAGAACTTCCGCAAAGAGCTCGAGGAATATCTGACCACCGTTGAAAAGCGTCTGAAGAAAAGTGTTCAGTCAGTAAACACGGTGCGTTTCAATCCATTCAAAGGCATTGGTGGCGGAGGCAATCAAAGTTTCTCCACGGCATTTTTAAATGAAGAAGGCGACGGCGTTGTCATCTCTAGCTTATATTCACGCGACCATGTCAGCGTCTTTTCGAAACCTATCAAGAAAATGAAATCTGAATACGAACTCACCGAAGAAGAAAAAGAGGCGGTGAAGATAAGTTAGGACAGTCGAGTCGATCAAATTTTTTCACATATAAAAGAGAAGAACCTAACAGAGTCAGGTTCGACTCGGTTAGGTTCTGTGTGGAATAGGGTTCAGAGTACTGGAAGACGAATAGCTGTGTGTACTTCCTCGACGCTGATTTCTTGCCCTTTGAGATACTCCAGCTTACTCTTCATTTTTCCACAAACAAACCGGACCAGATTGGCATCGTGATGATGATGGTCATTGGCACAACGATCGGTACAGACCGAGATGATGATAGCGCTGTCTTGTGGCACGTCCCCAAAAGAGACGCGTGAGAATACCGGTTGGCCCAGCCAATGTATCTTGCAACCTTCGAGCTTTTTCATGAGCTCATCTGTAAAGCGCGACACGACGGAACTCGGACCCTCAACGATAATTCTATTTGTTTTCACTGACTCTCCTTTTGATTTGTTGTTTTCTTGTTATTTCCCCTCTGTGCAATTCAGCCGATACATTAGCACCTATTTTATTCCTTGTCAAATCAGACCTTTCCTGCTACACTATTGACTTAACTATATCTCGATGAAATCCCGCTATATAGCCACAAACTGCCATGCCTACAAAAGCCCCCCAAACAGCCAAAACGACCGAGAGACCCCCTATAATCGTGGTTATGGGCCATATCGACCACGGTAAATCTACCCTACTCGACTATATCCGTGAGACAAATATCTGCGCCGAAGAAGCTGGCGGTATAACCCAACACATGGGTGCTTATCAAGTGAACCATGTCTCTTCGGATGGCAAGACTCATTCTCTGACATTCCTGGATACACCAGGCCATGAAGCTTTTTGTTCTATCCGTACACGAGGCGCTCAAGCCGCCGATATCGCTATCTTGGTTGTTTCCGCCGAAGATGGAGTGAAGCCGCAAACTCTCGATGCTCTCAAGGCGATCAGGACGCAGAAAATCCCTTACATCGTCGCCATTAACAAGACCGACAAACCGAACGCCAACATCGATCGTACGAAGACGAGTCTTGGTGAAAATGAAATATATGTCGAAGGTTGGGGCGGCGATATACCATGTGTGGCTATTTCTGCTCTGAAAGGCGATGGCGTTCCAGAACTTCTAGATATGATGATACTTATGTCCGAGATGGCCGATCTGACTACTCATCCAGAAAAAATGGCAGAAGGTATCGTCGTCGAATCGGAGCTAGACACTCGAACCGGTATCCACGCTACTCTTCTCATAAAAGACGGCACTTTGGAAGTCGGTATGTATGTGGTGGCTGGTGCAGCTTTTGCGCCGGTGCGTTTTATTGAAAATTTCCTAGGCAAGAAGATCGAATTTGCGACCGCTTCTATGCCGGTCTTCATAGTCGGCTGGAATGAAGTCGTGCCATGCGGTTCTGCATTTCAAACAGTAGCCACGAAGAAAGAAGCCGAAAAGATTGCCGAAGAATATCGTGCCAACACACCCGCTTGTGCAAAAATCATAAATGAAGAGAATTCGGATATTGCCGTATTGCCTATCATCATCAAGGCCGATACAAATGGTTCCCTCGAAGGCGTCAGACACGAGATCGCCAAGATCAAGTATGACAAAGTGCGCTTGAAAGTAGTTTCTGAAGGTCTAGGCGAAATAAATGAAAACGATGTGAAGTCCGCAGTGAGCGATCCGAAAATATTGCTTATAGGTTTCCATGTCATGCCAGATTCCAAAGCCGCTGCTATCATAGAACGCTCTGCGATACCACTTTCGGTTATGTATTTCGATATCATATATAAACTGTCTGAATTTCTCCAAGAAAAACTTACTGCTCTAGTACCAAAGGAATATATCGAGGAAGTCACTGGTCGTGCCAAGATCTTGGCCTTATTCTCGAAGGAGAAAGATCGCCAGGTGATCGGTGGAAAAGTAGAAACTGGTACACTCAATTCTGGTAATGATGTCCGTATAATGCGTCGCAATGAGGAAATCGGCCGTGGAAAAATCCGTGAACTCCAGTCGAAGAAGTTGCGCGTCAACGAAGTAGCAGAAGGATTCGAATTTGGCACGATGATTGAAGCAAAGATAGAAATAGCTGTAGGAGATAGAGTGGAAGCCGTACACACCATCGAAAAGAAATAAAGCACAAAGTGGAAAACATAAGGCGCACAAGAAAAATCATGACCCAAAAAGATGAAAAAATGAAAGAAGTCATACGCGAGTTGGCCGCCGAATTCTTTTCGCGTGAATCGAATCGCACCTCGCTCATAACCATAACTGGAGTCGAGCTCCGCAGTAGGAATTCACGAGCCACGATTCTCTTCACTGTTATGCCGGAAAATCAAGAAAATGCCGCTCTTGACTTCATGACCCGCCAATTATCTGACTTCCGTGAATATGTCGGCAACCACGCCCGTATGATGCGCGTGCCATTTTTCGATATTGCGATAGACAAAGGCGAGAAAAACCGACAAAGAATCGACGAGATCAGGGTGTGAGATATATCAATTCAGTAATCCCGCCGGTAGAGTGATTGGTATCTGCTTACAATATATGGAGTCGATAATCTTAACCGGAGCACCACAATGTTCCGATGTCCAAACAAATCCGCCGGCGCCATTGCTAGTAACTCCGTTATACCATTCCCCACAATTAGTTCCTTCGGTATAGTAAGTATATCCGACATAAGAATATCCATTCATACTACATGCCAATGTCGCATTTGCTCTAGCTACTCCAGTATCAAGAACATTTTGATTGGACTGATTCTCAGCGACAATCTCTCTATTGGCTCCAACTTTGCTTGCACAAGCCCAACCACTGCCACTACCGTTACACAAAACGACATTCATATAAGGAGCAACTGCTGATGTTATAGGAGCCCACCCCACCGTACCATCACTATCCATAGCAGTAAGGACTGAACCAGTAGCTACTGATCCAGATGTCCCTACAGGATTGAATAGAAAGTTACTCAAACCCAATAGACCGGATTTAGATTGAGGGGCAGTACTGACATTTATCGGTGCGGCTATATTGTTTCCTGGTGGTGTAGCTGTAGGAGCTGTCCATGTACCTGATGTTTGAGCCCATACTGATAATGCTGATGCTCCGATTAGAGCTCCTATGACTAATGCCGAAAAGGTTAGAGATTTTTTCATATAATATAACTATCTATTATTTAACTGATTGATAATTTGTTGTTTCTGTGCCGCAGTAACTGTAGTCGTAGCTCTACTCAATTGAGCCAAGATATGCGCGCGATTATTGATCTGTTGCTCTGCTTTTATCTGAGCTACCACATCCACCGTCGTCTGTAGATGTCCTGAGGAATTCGTACCCCAGATGTAATAGGTTATACCGAGACCGATTGCCAGAACAGCCACAATAATCCCAGCCACGACATGTTGACGATGCTCATCCGGATGTATGGATTTATTAGGAGGTAATATATTCGGATTGAAGGAGAATTGGCTCATGATTTTGAGAAATTATTAGTTAACTAAAGTGTTCGGATTCGGGGGTACGCGCAGTTTTCTTACTTGTGTAGTATTGTAACATTAAATAGATACGACAGTATTCTGGCTTATGTGAATAAGTATAGAGGATATAGAAACCCACGCCCTTCCAGGCGTGGTACTTTAAAATACAAGCTTCGCTTGCCCAGCATCCTCTTTACCCTGATTGGCTACATACCTTCGAATAGCATCTTCATTTGCTCCGGCAGTA
>Ga0209697_10009579_pt1 | contig 10691 bp, 12 predicted proteins | sample AliMusrvi5mmetaG_FD_184115 | JGI IMG/M metagenome (GOLD analysis project Ga0209697, IMG submission 184115) | Freshwater lake bacterial and archeal communities from Alinen Mustajarvi, Finland, to study Microbial Dark Matter (Phase II) - Alinen... | ecosystem: Environmental > Aquatic > Freshwater... | reverse complement strand
GGTGATGAAATGGATGTCAGGATCGACAAGGACCTGGTTGAAGACGTCATTGCCATAGATGCCGCGGTCCACAATGACGGTGAGGACGCGCTGCGCGCTCCATTGGAGGCTGGTGCGAAGGCGGCCGATGAGGGGAAGGAAACGGTCGCGGAGGTCCTCGAAGTTATCGGTGCATTCGAAATAGATGGGGTGGCCTTGGGAGGTGTGGATATAGTCGCTGTTGATGAGCTTGTCAGGCGCAGCATGTCCTTGATCCGGCGCACCAGCATCGGGTCAGTTTGGTCGAGGTGGAGTTGCAGGTCGCGCATCAGCACGACGTGGCGGGGGTTATTGGACGATCCGCCCGGTTTCCGGGCGGATGCCGTTCTAGGCGACACGGTTTTTGGGGTTTTAGTCGAACCCCGAGATCTCCGCAGGCTGCGGGCCTCCCTAATGGATATCGCCAGGGTTACGGCCGCGAATCCCACACGCAGAGGGATCCTCGTATTGGACGGGCCACAAATGTCCGAACCTCGCCTGGCCGACGAATGGGCGGGGGCGCGAGCTGTGATTCGGCCCGAGGTGTTCAAACGGCTAGCAATGGTCGTTCACCATGAAGGGAAACCACCGCGAGCGGATGAATCGCTGACAGCCGAGGAGCGCGACCAGATCGCGGCCATCGTGAAACACGAGCGCGGCCAGACAGTCCGCAAGGTTGGCAGTCGGTCGGAGGCGTTTTTTGATATTCTCCGGCCCTTGCTGATTGGCTGGTTCCGCCGCTCCGGTCCCCTCACCAGCAAGGAAGTGTCCGCGCAAACCGGCTTTAGCTACCCCACCATATCAAATGCTCTGCGGGAATTGGAGCCATACCTCCTCCGGCATTCGGGCCGCCGGGTCGAACTCCGCGCCTTTCCCAAAGATGCGTGGTTCCGGCTGGTCGCGCAGGCGGGAATCGTCCGTTTTACCCAAGCCTTTACCGATCCCTCGATGCGGCCCCGCTCGCCAGAGGTCCTGCTGCAACGATTGAGGGAACTCAACCGATCCGACATCGCGGTCGGTGGGGTTTTGGGAGCCCGGCACTATTTGCCAGGGCTGGACCTGGTCGGTACCCCGAGGCTTGATCTCGTGGTCCATACTCTGCGACCGGGTGGATCCCACGAATTCCTTCGCAAACTCGACCCAGCCCTCAAACCCGCCAAACGTGGCGAACCCGCCCGGGTTTTTGTCCACAGCCTTTGTCGGCCCGTGACATTCTTCCAGGAAAGTGGCGATGGGATTGTCTGGGCGGATGAAGTGGAATGCCTGCTCGACCTCCATGAAGCGAGATTGGAATCGCAGGCGCTTGAATTTCTTGAACGACTCACCCCCAAATCCATCACATGAGCCAAATCTCTCCATCCAAAGTCCTCGCCGAAGTCGCCGCCGCAGTGCCGCCCGCCTGCCGGGGAAATGTCGTCATCATCGGCAGCCTGGCGGCGGGCTATCATTTTTTCCAGAACGACGAATCGAAAGCCGTGCGCACCAAGGACGTGGATTGTGTTCTCGAACCCTTCCATGCCGCCGTCGGCGCGGGCCAGAGCATCACCCGCCAACTGCTTGACGCCGGCTGGCAGCGCATGCTGACGGGGGCCCATCAAGATCCCGGAAACGCCGAAACTCCTGTCGATGAATTGCCCGCGGTGCGGTTATATCCCCCGGGCGTGGATACTGAATCCGAGGAAGCGTGGTTCATTGAATTGCTGACGGTCCCGGCATCGGCGGAGGGAGTCGGCAACAAGTGGACCCGCCTGCCATTGGCTGAGGGCCATTTCGGGCTGCCGACATTCCGGTTCCTTGCCATCACCGCCTTCGATCCGCTAACGGCCGGCAATCTCGGCATTCGTTATGCACGGCCCGAAATGATGGCCCTGGCCAATCTGCTGGAACATCCGGAAATCAAATCCGGCACCATGAGTTCGTTGTTCGCCGGTCGTTCGATCAAACGCAGCAACAAAGACCTTGGTCGGGTACTGGCGATCACCACCCTGGCAGACCTCGATGATTACCGGCCTTGGGCAAGCTCCTGGCTCAACGCCCTACAAACGTGTTTCCCGAACGAATGGGCGCAGCTTGCTCTGCAGACAGGGGCAGGACTTCGAGCATTGCTCAATAGCGGGAACGACTTTGAAGAAGCCTATCACACGTGCATGAACGGCTTGCTGGCCTCCCAACCACTATCGTTGGAAGCCTTGCGGGCCGCGGGAAACCGCGTGTTGGGTGACGCCATTGAGACACTGGAGGAACTCGCCAAAGAGTAACGTTAAAGACGAAGGGGAACGCCCGCCAAAAAGCATCCGGTTTTCAAACCGCCGATGGCAAGGCAAGGTGATTTTGCCGAGTAGAGGCGACGTGGGAGCGAGAGGATTTGGAGGAAGGTGGCAAATGACGACCCAACCCGCCGCAGGCAGCACCCCTTATTGATTTGCCCTGTCCATTTCCTGGGCGCGACGGATTCTCTCCTTGGCTGCATCGAGTTCACCAGGTGGCCACACATCGAGCATGCTCCCATCCTCCATGAATTCGTTGGTGAAAACCTGGCTGAACAAGTAGGTATCAAACTGCCCTTTGTTATCCATAAAGTCATAACGTTTCTGATACCAAAGGTCCAGTATCGCAATGTCGATGGTCTCCGAGAGGTGCAAGGTCTCGCGGATCACGGCTTTCCAGTCGGTAGATTTTGTCTTGAAGACCTTTTGTAAATTCATGTCTTGAAGGGTCTTTGACTTAACTTCGGGGAGATGACCTATCGTGTCCTCAATATAGCATTCGAAAATGAGGTAAATTGGGTTCTCTTTGTACCGAGGATGATCGAGTGGGGACATATTCATCACGTCGTCTTGTGGGTTAGTATTGATAGATAAAGCGCCATCGGCAGCGAGGTTTTCGAGAGCGTCTGAAGTTTTGCAGGTAATGTGGTTGGTTTTCATAACGGGATTCGATTCCGCCGACATGGACACCGCTTGAAAGAGCGGGAGGAGGGCGGTATCCTCTGTCAGAGCAGGCCTGCGATGTAGTCCATGAGCGGTTGAAGATATTTGTCGTCCAACAGGAGTGACTGCGTGATGGTGTCGATGACACTCTGGCTGTTTTCGGGGAAGGCAACGGTGGTGCCGGTGGACTTCTTGATCTCCTTGACCTTGCGGAGAATCACATTGAGAACCACTCCATCGACCGGGTTGTCCTTCGAATAAAGTAGGACTGCTTTAACGAGATCGGCGGTTTGGCCAAATCGATCCACCCGGCCCTCACGTTGTTCCAAACGGTTAGGGTTCCAGGGCAGATCATAATGCAGCACGGCCGTGAACAACTCGTGGAGGTTCATGATGTTCATCAGGTATTTCCGGCGACTCCAACTTGGGAGGCGTGTTGGGATTGGATTTCTCCGGCAGTTCCGTGGGTTCCAAAGGTGGCGAACCCTCCGGCGTTTGGGGTTGAACGGGTGCGTCGTCAGCTTGGTCCACTGGCTTGAGTGTGGGGCGTTTCAGTTGGACCAGCGGTCCGAAAGGTTGGTCAGGCCAGGCGGTCTCATCGTCGGCGCCTGGTGGCTGTTCATGTGCGGGATCGTCGGATCCGCGCTCACGATCAAGGCGGTGGAACAGGAACGCGGCTCCGGCCTGTTCGCACTCTTTCCGAAGGCGTTCAGACAAGGAGGCATCGCCTTCATGGCCGCAAAACACCACCCAGTGGATTCCGTCAAGTTTTCCGCCGAGGTCCAGATCCGGATGGGGCGCGGTGATCAGGAGCATCCGGTACCTCGCGGGCTTTCCCCGGAGGATATCGAGTTTCCCGGACAGGTCCTCGATGTTGTCGATCACGAGGCCCAGGCAGGCGTTCCTAGCTCCATTGCGCCAGCCATCGGGAAGGGTTTCCTTGCAGATGTTCTCAGGCTTCCGGGTCAGAATAGCCCAGCGGAGACTCGATGTGGCCTGGACCGTTTTCCACATCAATGTTCTGGCCTTGCTCATCCCGGATTCGGTCCCGAAAAAATCCGGGAGATCGGGAATCACAGCGATCTCGGTGCGGCAACCCAGAGCAAGCGCCCCATCGATGCGTTCGGCGATTCGGCATGCATCGTCGACCTTTGACAGGGAGGCTTGCTTTCCCTGCCGGCAACTGGCAGGCAGCAGGGACATGACATGATGGCCGGGATTCGGAACAGGGGCCTGAACCGGCCGACGATCTCCACGCGGGACAACCGCAGTGCAAGGAGCCGAGTGGCTGGCTTCCGGGCAAGGATCAAGAAGAGGAAGAGCTTCTGGCTTGATCCGGTTCAGGTGTTTCAATCGACAGTTCGACAGATGATGTCCCGCGCTTGGGCGAGAGAGGATTGGCGATTGCGCCTTGCGCCCGCTTGGAGCGGTTGTTTCAATCATTGATCTACCGGCGATTTGGCTCCGCCGTTCTCCGATTCTTCCCATCCCAAAGGCCGATTTGGAGACATCAAATCAGGAAGAATCTGGATGAAACTAATTGTTAGCTATCTGGTAGCTTATACGGTCTGGTTGTCATATTTTCCCTCGCGCAAGCGTCCACAGATGGATAGATATAACCGTTAGCACTTTGATAGATTTTACGGCCTGGTTGTCATGTTTTTCCTCGCGCGCGTGTACAAAGTGAAAGAGACTGCAAGACCAACGCCTTCAAATGTGCGTTGGTCGCAGGTTTTGCCCCCAAAATTCGAAATTGAAGATTGGAGGTTTTATCTCAGTTTTTAGATGGATACGGTCAATCCCTTCTGGTGATTCCTGATTGAGGAGCTTGGTGCCTGGATTGCGGAAGCAGACAAGGAGTGCCGAGACCTGGCGGCAGCCTCACTCCACCGGCGGCTCCGCGTCATACGGCAGGTGGAAGTGGAGGAACACGTCGCGGGTGCGGTTGTAGATGTCCATCTCCGACATGCCGGCGCGTTCCATCATCTCATTGAGCGGGCAGAAGTTTTTCGGGATGAAGCGCAGCAGGTCCATCGGGTCGTATTCGACCTTGGCCTGCGGTTCGCCGAGGCGCTTGAAGCCGCTGAGGTTGGGCAGCAGGCAGAGCGTCATCATGGTCAGCGTCTCGGCGCGGAGGTCGCAGAAGTAGAACCAATACGGCCAGACGCGGTGGAAGTGCTGGTAGAAGCGCCGCACCTCCGGGATCGCCCAGATTTCCTGCGGGTCGTGGTCCCAGCCTTCGACCAGGAACTGGAACTTGCCCATCATCGCCGCGAGTTGCGGGCCGCGCGGCAGGGCATCGCGGCCGAATTGTTTCAGGAAGTGCGCGGTCTTGCAGTGGCGGACCTGCTGCTCACAGAAGATCACGACGACCGCATCGCTGTCTTGGATCATGGTCAGTTCGAGTGTGGATCAAATCCCCGGTTCACGACGCTCATGCCGATAGTCCTTCGCCTGCCTGGCCAAGGCCTCAAGGCGTTCGGGTTGCGGCTGACTGTAATTTCTCTTCACGCGGAAGAGCTACCAACTGCGGCCCCGGCTTGGCGAGACAAACCGATCCTCTACGACACCGGCAACCTGATCCACCGCTACCAGCCCGGCCAGCATGTGGCTGCGGCCCTGTCGCTGTTCGCGAGCGTGGCGCTGCTGTTCTGGTATGTGCTGCACATCCTCATGAGCCTGCGGCGGAATTGATCCGCAGGCACGTCGGGACCAAAACGCCGGCTTGCGATTTCATCGAACTTTCACTGGTGCTTCATCAGACTGGCGCACCGGCCTGCGAAGGTCCGTCCGCCATGAAAGAAAACATTGTGATTCCTATCAAGATCGAGCGAGTGAAAATTTGGTTCCGCAGGGCGTTGGAAACGGCGGCTTGGCTGATTTGCCTGGGCCTGCTGGCGACAAGCGTTGCCGTCGCGGCCTGCGGCGCATTGGGCTGGCTGGTGTCGGGCAACGGCACGGTGCTCGCCGCCGGACTTGCCGGTGGCGTGCTGTTAGGGCTGGCCGGGGTGTGGCAATTGCTGGGCCGGCTCGACAATGCGGCCAAGCGGTTGCGGTGTGATGTTGCAGGCGCGGCCTGAACGACCGCGTAACGGCGTGGTGTCGGGAGCTGTGCTACCGGCCCCGCCGGATCCGCTGGCGCATGAACAATCGGATTGCCAGTTGCGGCGGCAAGTGAATGCTCGTGGCCGTCAAGAAAGCGTCCGAAGAAGCGGCCGGAGGATCGCTGACCGTGCCGGATGGAGTGAAGTCGGTCATGCTTCTGCCAACCGATTTCTCCCCGTTGAAGTAGGCGGGACTGGCTGACTGCGGTGGCTGGATGTATGAAAGAACTGCCTATCGGAAATGGGACGATCCCCCACAAGAGAAATCACGGCAATCATCGACACATTCTTGAAATTGATGATGGAACGGCGTGCCGAGAGGCTGGTGCTGGAGTGAGGGGTTTGGAGTGAGGGGTTTGGAGTGCCGATTCCGGTTTCATTGAAATAACTGCGGCCAACCAAGCCTGGCGGACCTCAGTGCTGACAGAGGCGGAAGTCATCCCCCCTTCTCGTCCTCCGCGCCAAGAAAATCCAACGAGCGGAGACTCACGCATCGCCCGGACTTGAATTCCCGACCGTATGGCGGTGGATTTCCAAGGTTAACTCATTGTTGATTTTGAGTAACTTGTGAAGTTCATCCTGGATCTTCAAGAGCACTTCAGCGTCTTTGTAGGTCTGAAACGCCTGTTTGTCAGAAGCCGTTGCGGCTACTTTTTGGCCAACCATGATGACCGAAAGCAAAACCAATTGGAGGAATGTTTGAGCGATCCATGATATGGTGGCAGCGGTTCCAGCTTGAAGAGCCGACGGAAGACTTATGAGTGCGATGCCGGCGAAAATATATGCACACCACATGGTGCTTACCGCGTCGGTGATCCAAACCGCCAACCGACCATTGAACCCGGAGTGCTCATGTTTTGTCAAATGTACACCTGCTTTCTGCCGTTCCTCGATGCGCGGATGTGGAATGTGTGAATTGCTATGTTTCATGTGAGGTGGGTTGGGATGATTTCGGATATATGGTCCCCGGAAGCTGAGGCACTAACCTCGCCGGCGGGGCACCCCCCCGGCCGGATCAGCGCCAGGGTTTGGAACCCTTTTCCGTGACGTTTGTTCACGGGGGAATCTGGCATGCTGTGGCAGGTCTGTCCAGCATGCACGGCTTCGCACAAGTTGGAGTGATGCGGACCTTGGCCATATCGATGCCGCTGCCACTTCGCGCTAGCCCGGCATACGGTGCTGTGAAATGGCAAGTCGCTGAGCCGAGATCGGAGTAAGGAAAAAAGGGGAACTGGGCTAATGGCCCGAAAGCCTTGCAATGACGTCTCCATCAGGAAGTCTTGCCGCAGTGAGAGCGAACAGCGAGGGCTGCCACGGATCGAGAATCACGGGGAACTTTGCCGTGTAGCCGAGGTATTTTTCGGTGCGCAAATCATACACATGTGCGGGTGCCGTGAGTTGGGCTTCAAAGGTCACCGTCGTTTCCAGCGCCTCATTACCACCGCCTTGTTTGAGGTCCTCGGTCATCGTGTAGGCCACATTGCGCTCGAATGCGAGCAACCGTGACTTGCCGAGTGCATAGCGATGCGTCCGCACGCGGGCAGTGGGCGGGACTTTCACCGGCGGCGGCGCGGGCATTTGCGCGGCGAGCCAGGCCGACCATTCTGCCGAGGGGGTTGCGGCGAGTTTCACCATGTCCACGGGGAACACCTCCGCCTTTGCGGCACCGGGCTTCATCGCGTTGGCGCGGTTTGTTTCGCCTGGTGGAAACCACGCGTCGAAAGGCCCGCTCTCGCGCAACCTGCAATGCGCGTCGAACAGTCCCGGAGTGCCGTCGCACAACAGGGTGTGTCCGCTTTTCTGCCACGCCACGATCGCGGCGGACTCCGCATCACTCATTGCCCAACTCTGCGGGAGGACGAGCATCGTCACGCCCTTCAACTCGCCGCGCTCGATTTGTCCGGTGCTAACAAACCGCGGCGAATAGCCGAGATCATGCAGCCGCTCCAGCCATGCGTGGCGCACTTGCGCATGGCGGTTGTGGCTCGCTTCGTAGCTGGAAAACCGGCGCAGCCACGTTGAGCCATCCACGGTGCTTTCCAGCAGCCATGCAGCCTGGATGCTCGGCTGGCTATAGTGAACCGTCACCGTGTCCGTCTCCCGCCTTGCGTGCAAGAAGAGGCGTGCCAGGGGAGAGGCGAATTCCTTGAAGACCGGGATCATTGCCTTCGCCGTCGCGGTGAGCGCGTAGTCGGGCGCCTTCCAGTCCACGCAATCCTCGCTCCACCAAACGATGCAGCCTTTGTCGCCCAACAGAAGCAGATGCCACAGCTTCCGCCGCGCTTCGCGGGCGTTACCGAGGCCCGTCGTGCTCAGCATGGTCTTGCCCGGCATAAACGAGCCGAGAATCTCCCGCGCATCGCCGATGTCGTAAGGCTCAGCCCAGTCCAACGCCTGCGACAGCCGCCACAAATCATACCCGCCAAATGCCGCTGCCATCTGGGTTCCCTCGATGCCCACCGGCGTCTTCGCATCGATGCCCCGCGCCGTCCTCCGAAAATCATCCAGCACCCCTGCGAGCGAGATGTCCATATAGGTGCGATGGTCGGCCCACGGCGCGAAATTCCATGCCGTCGGCTTCGCGCGCGCTTCCCTGGCCGCGAACCTCACTTGCTGCACCGTCTGCCAGTCCGGCTTGCCGCGCGGGTTGGCGTCGCCGCTGGCCATGCGGTTCTTGATCTGGTCCGTCATGAACGGTTTCACCTCGTCCCAGGTCGCGAACTTCGTCTCCCACTCCGCATTGAGCGCGTCGAGGGAAACATACTGCGTCTGCAACCACTTGCGGAATGCCGCCAGCGCCAACGGATTGAAATCGTAGTCGAAAGGATTCACCGACATCGTCGTCGAGAGTTCATCGCGGATGTCGTAAAGCAGCGGTTCGTTAGGCGCATTCTTCTTCACGAGCGCCGCCATTTGCCCGCGAGCCCACGACTGCCACTTCGGGTCGTCGAGGCAAAACTCCCGCACCGCGCCCGTCTCATCGCGCTTGTCCTTCCATGCCGTCACCATTTTGTCCCAATCGCGCACGTTGCTGTTCCACTTGAGGCATAGCCCCTTGTTCACCATATTCTCCACATAGTAAGGCATCTTCGCGTCGAGCAAAGGCTGATACGCCCCGTCGCCATGCACCATCGCCGCGTTCACTCCCAACTCCCGCATTCTCTGCCAAAAGAGCGGCAGTTTCTCCGGCTGCCTATATGCCGAATCACCCACCCAAATGAACACCCGATACTCCACCCAAGGTCGCAGACCGGCAACCTGTGCACAGGCGGAACTGGCGGAAAGTCCGACGGTGAACATGGAAAATACCGCTGCAAGCCGCATCATTGCAGAAGCATAGCCTGCGAATGTCCCGGTATCAAGTAAGCACTTTGGCTTTGGCACCATGAAATTGAAAACCGGCGTCAAGTTCTCACATAGGGTTGAGACGCCAGAGGGCGAAGTTGAGGGTGGTAGCAAACGTGACCCATGCCAGATAGGGCGCGAACAGCCATCCGGCCGTTTTGCTGACCCGGTGAAAGCCCACCATGGTTAGGAGGATCGCAAGCCACAGCGCCACGATCTCAACCAGTGCCCAGCCCAGTTGGAGCGCCCCGAAAAAGATCGGGGTCCACGCGGCGTTGAGCGCTAGTTGGACGAAGTAGGGCAGCAGCGGACGCCGCCAACCGGTTTGTTTCCGTACCAGCCACGCGGCCACCGCCATGAGTGTGTAGAGCAATGTCCATGCGGGTCCGAAGATCCACGCCGGGGGATTCCACGAGGGCTTGTGCAAGGCCGCATACCTCACACCCGCCGCAACGGCAACGCCTATGGCGGTGCCAACGGAAGGAGGGCCGCATGATCGCAGTCATTCACGATCCGGCGGTGGCCATGAGCGTCACGCGTCTGGCTTGCGGCCTGGACGCACGGAAACTCGCGGTCGCCAGTTGATATAACGGAACTCCCGCTGGCGGCTTGCCTTCCGGCGGAAGTTCACGACTTTCCCGACAAAACATGATCGGACACCATCAACGCGTGGCGGAAAAGATGCCGACCAGCTTGGCCTCCGCCATGATTTTTCCCTTGATGGCGGTTTCCAGAGCCTTGGCGTTGGCCCCGGGTTTCAATGAAACCGGCTCCTTGAGCGCATAGAGCTTGAACACGTAATGGTGTGTGCCGCTTGGCGGAGCGGGGCCGCCCCATTCGGCCTTGCCCCAACTGTTGTTGGCTGTCAGCGTTTCAGGAGGAGGAGAAGGGGAAGGCCAACCGCCGGCGATCTCCTTCAGCCCGCGATATCTGGCCGAGGCATTGGCAATTGATCCGGTGCTCCGGTTGATTGACGGCATCAGTCCGGGCCTGACCGCTGGTCCATTTGGCAATGGAGCCTTCTGCGTGATCATGCCTTGCAGGTTCACGGAGGTCGCGGAGGATGCTGGCGATAAAGCGGTGGCCCCGGCCATGGCGGCGTGAATGGCGATTGAAAAGTGAAGTCACCAAACCCTCCTGTCAGTCCCGTTGGGGGATTGGCGGGAGGCGTGGCGGGGAAGACATGCGCGTTTTTCAGCTCGGACCGGGCAGCGGAAACATTGCGGGCGCGGCTAGAAACGGGTTTCCGTGATTGTGAGGGCGCATGCTTCGGCCGGACTCCAAAACGCCTGCC
>Ga0209697_10009576_pt1 | contig 10693 bp, 6 predicted proteins | sample AliMusrvi5mmetaG_FD_184115 | JGI IMG/M metagenome (GOLD analysis project Ga0209697, IMG submission 184115) | Freshwater lake bacterial and archeal communities from Alinen Mustajarvi, Finland, to study Microbial Dark Matter (Phase II) - Alinen... | ecosystem: Environmental > Aquatic > Freshwater... | reverse complement strand
TGATAAAAGGTATTGACAAAAAGACCAGCACCGGTCTCAAAACAGCATTGACCAGACCGAGAACCAGTGCAACAAGAACTGCAGCACCAAAACTTTTAATATGAATGCCGCTCAGTATATGCGCAGTAGCATAAACCGCCAGGGCATTGATCAACCATTGGATCAGGATGTTCATCGTCGTCGTCTCCATGATTATGTTCAGGCATCTCTTTCTGTTGTAATGTAAGAAAGTATATTGATATAAGTCTTATGGGTCCTATAGGTCAAATGGGACTCATAGGACCTATAACTTCTTCTCAACAAGCTTTCTTTATTTTGGCGTGCTTTATCGGTAATCGTATATTTCCTTTTTGAAAAACGGGTTGGGGGTGATGAATATTTTATTCCATTGATATTGATGGAGGAAGCGCTTAACCTCAGAAGATCGACTTTAATCACAGAACTCCCACCAAGAAGTATGGCTCTCAAGAAATCCGAACTTTATTCCTCTCTCTGGCAAAGCTGCGATGAACTTCGCGGTGGCATGGATGCCAGTCAATACAAAGACTATGTTCTCGTTCTGCTCTTTGTGAAGTATGTCAGCGACAAATACGCAGGTGTTCGTTATTCCCCTATTACCATTCCTGAAGGAGCAAGCTTCAGGGAGATGGTGGCTCTCAAAGGCAAAACCGACATTGGCGACCAGATCAACAAAAAAATCCTCGGACCGCTTGCAAGTGCCAACAAGCTCTCCGACATGCCGGACTTCAACGACGACACCAAGCTCGGAAGCGGGAAGGACAAGGTCGATACGCTTACCAACCTCATCGCTATTTTCGAAAATCCCGCACTTGATTTTTCGAAGAACAGGGCTGAAGGCGACGATATTCTCGGTGATGCCTACGAATACCTGATGCGCCACTTCGCCACAGAGAGTGGCAAAAGCAAAGGACAGTTCTATACACCAGCCGAGGTCAGCCGAATCATGGCAAAAATCATCGGCATTCACGACGCACCTACTACGAACAATACCACCGTTTACGATCCCACCTGCGGATCGGGGTCGCTCCTGCTCAAGGTAGGTTCTGAAGCAACGGCCAATGTTACCCTTTACGGTCAGGAAAAGGATGCCACCACCTCCGGACTTGCCCGGATGAACATGATATTGCACAACAACCCGACCGCTGAAATCAAGCAGGGTAACACCCTAGCTAATCCGCTGTTTATGACGGAAGAGGGTGATCTAAAAACCTTTGATTATGTGGTGGCCAATCCGCCATTCAGCGACAAGAGCTGGAGCAAAGGGATCGATCCGCTCGACGATCCTTATGGTCGCTTTAAGCATTTCGGCGTTCCACCAGACAAACAGGGAGACTACGCCTACCTACTCCACATTGTGCGTTCACTAAAAAGCAGCGGTAAAGGAGCCATTATTCTGCCTCACGGCGTGCTGTTCCGGGGCAATGCCGAAGCCGACATCCGCAGCAAACTCATCAGGAAGGGGTATATTCACGGGATCATTGGACTTCCGGCTAACCTCTTCTACGGTACCGGTATTCCTGCCTGTATTATTGTGATCGACAAAAAAGAGTCACATACCCGCAAAGGCATTTTCATGATCGATGCCAGCACTGGCTACATGAAAGACGGCCCCAAGAACCGCCTGCGCGACATGGACCTGCACAAGATCGTCGATGTCTTCACCCGGCAGCTTGAAATCCCGAAATACTCCCGGATGGTCGGCATTGCAGAGATTGAGAAAAACGACTTCAACCTCAACCTCCCGCGTTATATAGACAATCAGGAACCTGAGGATATTCAGGATATCGAAGGCCACCTTCGAGGCGGAATACCTGCTGCTGATGTTGATGCACTGCAACCCTACTGGGATGTCTGCCCGGAGCTCCGCCAAACCCTCTTCAAAGCCAACCGCCCAGGCTACCTTGATCTGGCCATCCCGAAAGAGACAATCAAAAGCACCATATACACCCATCCCGAGTTCGTGACCTTTATCGAAGGCATGAACGCCCTTTTTGCCGATTGGCAGCAACGCACAGCCCTCAGGCTCAAAAACCTGCACCCTGGTTTTCATCCGAAAGCATTGATTCAGGATCTCGCCGAAGAGCTGCTCACGCACTACACCGGCAAGCCGCTCATCGACAACTATCATGTTTACCAGCACCTGCTCGACTATTGGACTGATACAATGCAGGATGACTGCTACCTCATTACATCCGATGGATGGAAGGCCGCAAACTACCGCGTTCTTGTAAAGAACAACAAAGGCAAGGAGGTCGACAAAGGCTGGGCTTGTGATCTCATCCCCAAAACCCTCATCGTTGCCCGCTACTTCGCCAAATATCAGAACCTGATCACCGAGCTTGAAGCCGAACAGGAAAGCATCACGGCCAAACTTGCCGAACTGGAGGAAGAACAAAGCGGGGAAGAGGGAGCTTTTTCCGCATTGGACAAGGTGAACAAGGCAACCGTTACTGCCCGCCTGAAAGAGATTAAATCCGACAAGGAATCCAAAGAAGAGGCCGATATTCTCAGGGAGTGGCTGAACCTTTCCGCAGAGGAAGCCGAGATAAAGAAATTGCTCAAAGATGCCGAGGCAAGCCTTGACGCTCTCGCTTATGCGAAATATCCCTCACTGACCGAAGAAGAGGTCAAAATCCTGGTTGTCGACGATAAATGGCTCGCCACAATCGCCTCAGCCATTCACGGCGAAATGGATCGCATCAGCCAGACCCTCACCCGCCGTGTAAAAGAACTCGCCGAGCGCTACGAAACACCTTTGCCTGAAGTGACCCGCAAAGTTGCAGAGCTGGAAGCGAAGGTCAATGCGCATCTTGAAAAGATGGGGTTCGCATGGAACTGAAGCCAGGATATAAACAGACCGAGGTTGGGGTGATTCCGGAGGATTGGTGTTTTCCTAATATGGGTGAAATCTGTGTGAAAATTCAGGATGGTACGCATTTCTCACCTAAGTCGGGAGGGAGAGACTATCTATACATAACCTCGAAGAACATCCGTTTTGGGTATCTTGATATTTCTTCTGCATCTCTTATTAACAGGGAACAACATCAATCAATTTATAGGCGATGTGATGTCAAAAAAGGTGATTTGCTGTTCACAAAAGATGGAGCGAATACCGGAAATGCAGCACTTAATACATTAGATGAAGAGTTCAGTCTTCTCTCCAGTGTTGCTTTTTTGAGGTTTCAAGAAAGTAAACATAGCGCAGGATACTTTCTGCAACAATTTTTGTCGCATTCTGGCCAGCGTAGAATTCAAGACGCAATGGCTGGTAACGCTATTACTCGATTAACGTTAGATAAGATCAATAAACTTAGATTCCCTGTTCCTTCATCAAAAATCGAACAAGAAGCCATTGCCGAAGCCTTGAGCGATGCGGATGCTCTCATTGAATCTCTTGAACAACTCATCGCCAAAAAACGCCAAATCAAACAAGGCGCCATGCAGGAACTGCTCACTGGTAAAAAGCGCCTACCAGGCTTCAGCGGGGAGTGGGAGGTTAAGAGCTTGGGCGAAATCGCTTCAGCAATAAAGGGGAGTCAACTCCACAGTGGTGAAGTTATTCAAGATGGTAGGTATGTTTATTTGAACGGAGGTATATCACCATCCGGCTATATAGAAAAAGCAAATACACCGGCTAATACGATTGCTGTCAGTGAAGGGGGGAATTCTTGTGGTTATGTCCAGTTTATGGAAGAACCATACTGGTGCGGTGGCCATTGTTATTCCATTGTCCAACAGTATGTCGATAATCGATTTTTATTTCAAGCTCTTAAAGCTCAGCAAAGTTTTATTATGGGACTTCGTGTTGGCTCTGGTCTACCGAATGTGCAGAAATCAGCATTACTTTCCTTTAAAGTTTGCTATCCAACTGATAGAGAAGAACAAATTGCTATCGCCAATATTCTTTCTGATATGGATGTTGAAATTAAAGCGCTGGACGCAAAACTGATTAAAGCTTGGCAGATCAAACAAGGCATGATGCAAAATCTCTTAACTGGAAAAATCCGATTGGTATGAATAGCGCCCTTATTGAAAAATCCCTTGTTTTAGTTGTTGGGGCCGGTGCAAGTAAAGAGGTGAATATTCCTGTCGGTGCCGAATTGAAGCTACAAATTGCAAAAGTGCTTGATATACGCTACGAAGTCTTTCGAAAAATAAGTGGTGACGATATTATCAATGAAGCTCTCAAAAATCTGGTTGCGCACGGAGATATCAACCCTTATCTGGGAGCAGCATGGAGGATACGTGATGCGATGCCTCAAGCGATTTCTATTGATAATTTTATTGATTCTCACAGGATTGATGAGAAAATTGCTAAGTGTGGGAAATTAGCTATTGCTCGATGTATTCTTACTGCGGAGTCTAAAAGTTTGTTGAAAGTTGATCGTCAGAATATTTATAATAAACTTAAGTTTACTGCACTTGAACCCACGTGGTTCAATGCATTTTTTCAGCTATTGACCGAGAACTGTCAGCACAGTGATCTTCCTGGGAGACTTTCAAAAGTTGCGATAATTTGCTTCAACTACGATAGATGCATTGAACATTTCTTGTATTTGTCATTGCAAAACTATTACAACATGCAGCCCGAAGAAGCCAGTGCGACCTTGAAACATTTAGAGATATATCATCCATACGGTATGGTTGGAAAGCTTCCTTGGCAGAGTGACAAGATAGATGGGTTTGAATTTGGGGATACACCTAATTCAATGCAACTATTAGCGATTGCTTCAGAACTTCGGACATTTACCGAAGGTATAGATCCGCTTAATAGTAACATTTCAGCAATAAGGGCAATCTTGTCTTCGGCTCATCGAATCGCGTTTCTTGGTTTTGCATTTCATCGTTTAAATATTGAATTACTTTTTCCTAAACAAGCTGATGGTAGAAAAAATCAAAGAGATTGTAGAGTATATGCAACAGCGCATGGTATATCAACAGCCGATATTCACGTGATCAGTCAGGAGCTTACCAATTTCGGTGGAATATTTTATGATCAGATGTATCTTGAAAAAGATCTCAAATGTTCACAATTGTTTCGCGAGTTTTGGCGTAGTCTCTTACTCCCATGATTGCGCAACGGATTTTATAATTGCTCATCAAAAAAGGATTGCAATTGTAGCCCTCCAAAAATGATCCATAAATGAAAGAAAACCAGCACATCGAGTGGAAGGAGTCCTGGAGGGACGAGTACCTGAAATGGATTTGCGGTTTTGCCAATGCCGAAGGCGGAGTGCTGGTTATTGGGAGAAACGATAAGGGAGCTGTTGTTGGCGTTAAAGATGCCCGGAAGCTGATGGAGGATATTCCGAACAAGGTGCGCGATATTCTTGGCATTATGGTCGATGTGAATCAGACTGAGGAGGCAGGTAAAGATATTGTGGAGATTATTGTTGAGGCATATCCCTATCCGGTGAGCTATAAAGGCGAGTATTTCTATCGCAGCGGCAGTACGAAGCAGGAGCTCAAGGGGGCTGCTCTTGACCGGTTTCTTCTGCGAAAGCAAGGCCTTCATTGGGACGGAGTCCCCTTACCCCACATAGCTGTTGGCGATCTTGATGCCGATGCATTTGCCTATTTTCGCAAACAGGCACTGAAGAGCCAGCGTCTTACACCGGAAATTCTTGATGAACCGGATGACCTGCTGCTTGATAAATTGCATCTGGTGGAAGGTAAATATCTCAAGCGGGCTGTGGCCTTGCTTTTTCATCCCGATCCGGAACGTTTCTTCACAGGGGCGTATATCAAAATCGGATTTTTTGAAAATAATGTCGATTTGCGCTATCAGGACGAAGTGCATGGTGATCTTTTTACGCAGGTCAACCAGACCATAGTGGTGCTGAAGGCAAAATATCTGAAAGCGTGGATTTCCTACGAAGGTTTGCAGCGCATCGAGAGCTATCCGATGCCGGAAACTGCCTTGCGCGAAGCTATTTTGAATGCGGTTGTGCATAAAGACTATGCAAGTGGTGTCCCTATCCAGATTAGCGTCTATCCTGACAAACTGATGATATGGAATTCGGGACAACTGCCTCCTGATTGGACATTGGAACGCCTGCTCGGCAAGCACTCTTCTAAGCCGTTTAACCCTGATGTCGCCAATGCCTTCTTTCGTGCAGGTATGATCGAAGCCTGGGGTCGCGGTATCGAGCGAATTATGCAGGAGTGTGCAGCGGCAGGAGTTCCTGAGCCAGAGCTGCTCTATGAACTGACTGGGTTATGGACGGTGTTTCATTTCCCCCCTGAACATAGTATTGGGGAAACAACCGCTAAAACTGCATTGAAAACTGCATTGAAAACTGCATTGAAAACGCCGGAGCAGATTCTTGACGTGCTTGCAGAAAAACCTTATCTGACACTTGCAGAAGTGGCTCAATCAATCGATAAATCTTTGAGCACAGTGGCACATGCGAGCGCCAAATTAGTGAAAGAGGGCCGCCTGCGCTATGTTGGGCCTACTAAGGGCGGTCATTGGGAGGTCTTGCAATGACCATCATCGGCCAATCAGAACGAGAAACGCAGAATCGGGTTATCGCCCTGTTCCGGGACGAGCTTGGTTATCGCTATCTCGGCGACTGGACTGATCACCCGGGAAACAGCAATATCGAAGAAGGCCTTCTTACTGCCTATCTTTTGCGACAAGGTTACACTCCCATACAGATTTCCAAGGCTATTCATGAACTTCGCATTGAGGCCAACAACCCGAACCGAAGCCTTTACGACAATAACAGAAAAATCTATAGCCTGCTTCATTACGGGGTTCCTGTAAAAGCTGCAGTGGGGGAGAATACTGAAACCGTCAAGCTGATCAACAAAGAGCATCCTGAGCTTAATGACTTTGCTATTGCCGAGGAGGTCACGGTTTGCGGTCAGCACGATAAACGGCCGGATATCGTGCTCTACGTTAACGGGATTGCTGTCGGTGTGCTGGAGTTGAAGAACAGCAGAATATCGCTTGGCGACGGTATTCGGCAAAGTCTGGTCAATCAGCGTTCTGAGTTTATTGCCCCGTTCTTTTCAACCGTGCAGTTCATTTTTGCCGGAAACGATTCTGAAGGGCTGAAGTATGGCTCTATCGGCACTGAGGAGAAATATTTTCTGCAATGGAAGGAGGATGAAGAGGATAACTCCCGTTTCAAGCTCGACAAATATCTGCTCAAGATCTGTGAAAAATCCCGCCTTCTTGAACTGCTGCATGATTTTGTAGTCTTCGATGGCGGCAAGAAAAAACTTCCACGGGTTCACCAGTATTTTGGCGTCAAGGCGGCTCAGCGTTATGCTGATGCTTTCAAGGGAGGTATAATCTGGCACACGCAGGGGAGCGGCAAGAGCATAGTGATGGTTCTTCTGGCCAAATGGATTCTGGAGAACAAGCCTGCAGCCCGGGTGGTTATTGTTACCGATCGCGATGAATTGGATAAGCAGATCGCAGGCGTTTTTACCGATGCCGGAGAATCAATAAAACGAACTACCAGTGGCAGTGATTTGATGCAGCAACTTGGGCAGCCTTCACCACGCCTGCTTTGTTCACTGGTTCACAAGTTTGGCAGAAGAGGGGTAGATGATTTTGAAGAGTTCATCAGGGAACTTGAGTCGCAGCCTTGCCATACGGTGGGTGATGTTTTCGTCTTTGTCGATGAGTGCCATAGAACGCAGAGCGGCAAGCTTCATCGAACCATGAAGGCGCTCATGCCCAATGCGGTGTTTATCGGCTTTACTGGAACACCCTTGTTGAAAAAAGATGCGGCAACCACTCTTGAGGTTTTTGGAAGCTACATCCATACCTACAAGTTTAACGAGGCCGTTGAAGACAGGGTGGTGCTTTATCTGGTCTATGAAGCTCGTGATATCGACCAGCAGCTTGGCTCGAAGGAGAAAATTGATGCATGGTTCGACGCCAAAACGAGAGGGTTGAATGAGTGGCAGAAGGCTGCGCTTCGCGAGCAGTGGGGGACCATGCAGCATGTACTCAGCTCCCGGTCAAGGATGAATCGGGTGGTGAACGATATAGTTTTTGATTTCAGTGTCAAGCCGCGTCTCAGCAACCATCGCGGCAACGCCATTCTTGTGGCATCGAGCATATACGAGGCCTGCAAGTATTTCGAACTCTTTCAGAAGTCTGTCTTTAAAGGTAAATGCGCGGTCATCACCTCCTATAATCCCCAAACGAGAGACATCACCACAGAGGATACCGGCGCCAACACAGAGACGGATAAAGAGTTTATCTACAACATCTATTCGGCCCTGCTGCTGATTGTCACTGCGATAGCGGGCAAGACAAAAACAGAGAGCTACGAGGACAATGCCAAGAAGCTGTTCAAGGAGCAGCCGGCAACTATGAAGTTACTGATTGTGGTCGATAAACTTCTCACAGGCTTTGATGCTCCGACCTGCAGCTATCTCTATATCGATAAAAACATGCAGGATCATGCTCTCTTTCAGGCCATCTGCCGAACCAACCGGCTTGATGGTGATGACAAGGAGTTCGGGTATATCGTCGATTATAAAGACCTCTTCAACAAGGTTAATGAAGCTCTTAAGGTCTATACTGTCTATAAGTCGGAGCTGGATAACAGCAATACAAGCGGAGGTGACTCCGACATTCTGATGAAAGACCGGCTTGCAAAAGGGCGTGAGCGTCTGGAAAATGCATTGGAAGCTCTCGCACTGCTATGCGAACCGGTTGTCGCGCCAAGAGGCGAACTTCAGCATATTCATTATTTCTGCGGTAACAGTGAGATTCCAAACGAGCTTGCAGAGAGAGAGCCTCTCAGAGCTGCCCTTTACAAGGGAACAGCTATGCTTGTAAGGGCTTATGCCGGTATTGCAGACGAGCTTGATTCAGCAGGGTACAGTTCGGCTGATATCCAGCGTATCAGGAAAGATATTGACAGCTATCTCAAGCTGCGCGAAATCATCCATAAGGCCAGTGGTGAAAGCATTGATCTGAAAGCCTATGAGGCCGATATGCGCCATTTGATCGACACCTATATTGAAGCTGATGAGCCGAGGAAGATCTCTCCGTTCGATGATATGCCGCTCTTGGAGTTGATTGTGAAATCCGGTATTGCCGATGCAATCAAAAGTCTGCCCGATGGTATCAAAAGCAGTAACGACGCCATAGCTGAAACCATCGAAAACAATGTCCGAAGCAAAATCATCAAAGATCATCTGAACGATCCGGAATTTTATGACCGGATGTCCACCTTGCTTGATGAACTCATTGCTTCACGCCATCAGCAAGCCATCAATTACGAAGCGTATCTCAAAAAAATTGCTGAACTGGCAAAGCAGGTTGAATCAGGCTATGCCGAAGAGAATCCGGCGCAACTCAATACTCCAGGGCGCAGGGCGTTATACAACAATCTGAAGCTTGACAGAGTCGGGAATGTTGACCTTGAGCTATCGAACGACCCGTCCAGTTATGAAGGAGTTCAGGATAACAAATTACTGTTAGCCTTGAAGATCGATGAAGCTGTCCTGCGTGTTCGGCCTGATGCATGGCGGGGAGTGAAAGCACGAGAACAGGTTATCAAAAGAGCGATATACGAGGTGCTGCAGGATGAAGATGCTGTTGAACGCCTGTTTCTGGTCATCGAGCGTCAAAGAGAGTACTGATGGCCACCAGGTTTGCTATTGGTGAAATTCCTGTGGATGTTGTGCTGAAGGATATCAAGAACATCCATCTCAGTGTTTACCCCCCGACAGGCCGGGTGCGTATTTCTGCGCCCTCCGGCATGAATATCGATACCATCCGGGTCTATGCTATTTCAAGACTTGGCTGGATTAAAAAGCAGCAGAAGAAGCTTCGTGCTCAGGAGCGCGAAACACCAAGGGAGTACCTGAACAGGGAGAGCCATTATGTATGGGGGAAGCGCTACCTGCTTAAAATCATTGAAAGGGAAGCGCCTTCCTCTGTTACTTTGCAGCACAGTTCCATAGTTCTTCAGCTCAGAGCAGATTCAAGCCAGGAGAAAAAACAGATTGTGCTGGATGAATGGTACCGGAGGCAGCTGAAGCTTGCAATTCCTGATCTGATTGCCTTGTGGGAGAGAAGGATTGGCGTGAGGGTCAACGAGTTCGGTATCAAAAAAATGAAAACGAAATGGGGCACCTGCAACCCCGAAGCCCAGCGAATATGGGTGAACCTGGAGCTTGCCAAAAAGCCGAAAGAGTGCCTCGAATATATCGTTGTCCATGAAATGGTTCATATCCTTGAGCGCCATCACAATGATCGTTTCGCTGCGCTGATGGATACCTTCATCCCGCAATGGCGTTCTCGCCGTGATGACCTTAACAGGTTACCGGTTAAGCATGAGGATTGGGTGTATTGAGAGGTCAGGAGGGATGTCCTCCGTTAAAGGAAAAAGCTTTTTTCAGAAGGCATCTTTAGGTGGTGGTGCCATTTCATAGGCGAACCCCTTGGTCACCATTTTCAACGCCTGAATCAACTTCTTTAGAAAGTTTTCTTCGAGGGGCTCTTTTCCTGTTGGGGAGGGATTCATCCTGCAGGCGGCGTCCCAGCAGGTCCTCTTTTGCTATGACTGCAAGATCTTCAAGCAGGCCGAGAACTCGAAGAACCTGAACATAGAGGCCTATGGCAACTGATGGATCACCGCGTTCGATTTTGTAGAGTGTTGGTCGGGAGATGTTTGCCCTGGCGCAAACAGTT
>Ga0209697_10009574_pt1 | contig 10693 bp, 9 predicted proteins | sample AliMusrvi5mmetaG_FD_184115 | JGI IMG/M metagenome (GOLD analysis project Ga0209697, IMG submission 184115) | Freshwater lake bacterial and archeal communities from Alinen Mustajarvi, Finland, to study Microbial Dark Matter (Phase II) - Alinen... | ecosystem: Environmental > Aquatic > Freshwater... | reverse complement strand
GTGCATGAGAAGCCGGGCCGAAAATACGGCAGTAAGTAACCCGTTTCTGGAAAGAGGAAGTTGCCGGCGGAAAGGAAGGCGAGCACCGGCAACGCATTCAACGCCGCGTTCGTACTCCACGAACCATCGGCGCGCTGCTCGCTGGCCAGCCAGGCCAAACCGCGCGCGACTTCATTCGACGCCGCAAAGGTGGCCGGGCACAACAGCAAGATCAAGACGCAAACCTTCATCGCCAGAACTGTAGCAAAGCTCCGCCCCCGTTGCCCGCTGAAAATATCCGGTAACATTTCTGCGGAATTGCCCAAATCGCGGCGAGCCGTCTGTTGTTGACGGCAATTCTTGGCCTGAATAAACTCCGCCGCATGGCAAAGGAATCCGAGTAGCGCGCGACCGCGATGAAACCCTCGGTGCGCGCGTGGCCGTTTGAATCAAAGTACCTTCGCGACTTCGCGGTGGTCGAGGAACGCCACAACGGCTTGCGCCTCTTCCCGGCCACCGACCAACTCCCGCTCCTCTCCCAAGCTATCACCCGCGAGTTCGAATATGGACTCACCTCGCGGTTGGCGCACACCGACAGTCGCGCGGATAACTGGCGCAAACTCTGCCTCTGGAACGCCGCCGACTCGTTCTGCCAATACCTGAACAGCGCCCGGCCCGACCATCTGCACGTGCAGCCCTACTACACCCCGGAGCTGCTCACGCAGGTGGCCATCGTCCAACAAGTCACGCGCAGCACCCCACAGGGCAATCACCACTGGTTCCGCTACTTTCGCGACCGCGCCTTCCTCCCGGACATCCATCTCGGCGGCAAACGGGTCATCTTCACCACCCATGCCATCGACCGCTACGCCCAGCGGGCCGACGAATCCAATCGCGATCCAGTCAATCGGCTGCTGACGGACTTCTGGCACAAAGTGCCGTTGATTCTCCACCTGAACGCCAACACGCCGGCCTTCGTGTTTCATGCCAGCGGCACCCTTGCCGCCATGCCCTTCCAGATGGCGAGCGAAGAGATCATCTGCCTGACCACGCTCACCCCCAACGAAATCAGTTCGCTGGCGCCGTACGACCAGCCGCTCCGGTCGCATTTCCATTACGGGCCGCAACGCCCCACGACCGGCAGCACCAACTTTGATCTGACCAAACACGCCGACGGGTTGATCCAAAAGTGGCGGGACAAAACACCCCGCGAGGACTTGCGTAAGGCCTACGACATCCTCAGTCATCTGAGTTGGACGAAGCATGTGCAATTCACCCCGGACCGGTTGCGCACGCAAGGCTGCACGCCCGAGTCCGCCCTCGTCTTCTATGATGGCGTCCACGGCCCAACCGTCCTCACCACGCACACGACGCCGCCGCCCGTCCCTGCCAAACCCGCGCCGGTTGGCTTGCCACGCTCCTAGCGTGGTCAGTCTGAGTTGCGGAGAACCGCTCCTGTCCCGGTCGGCTTGCCACGCTACGAGCGTGGTCATACTAGCTTGTCGAAGGGTCTATTTGCTTTGCCGCTTGCGCTTCGGCTTGGCGGCGGCAACCAACGGGGCAGTGATCTTCTCGTAGAGGGCGAAGAGGTACTCGACGCGGTGACGGTCGCTCTCAAATGCTTCGGGCCGGTAACAGCGATCCACGGCGCGGTCGAGGGCTTGATGCGCTTTCAACAGCGGCGCGGGCATCGTCAACGGATCGTACAAATCCGCCAGCGTCGAAGTCGGGTACTGCGCCCGCGCCTCCAACACCGCCTGCGCCGCCGCTTCCACCGCCGCCCGCTGCTTCGGCGTCGCGCTCTCCGGCCACGGATAGTTGTTGTAAACCATACTGCCGGAATACCGGTAGTCTGACTTCAACCGACCGCCGACTTGCCGCACCCAAGCCATGTGCATCGCTGACGTGAGAGTGCCAAAGAGATAAAGGCTGTCAGACGGTACGAGGAAATTGGTGTTCGCGGAAATCACGTCCGGCAACATGAAACCAATCGGGATGTAGTTGCGGCGCTCAGATGAGACTTCCGGGATGAGGATGTATTTCGTTGCTGGCTGTGAAATGTAGAAGAACCGCGTCGGCGTCTGCGCGGCCTTGCGGGTGGGCGCGGCAGTGCTCTTGGCGCGAAACTCCTTCACGGCTTCAACACGCTTCATCACTTCCGGTAAGGAGCGAAGCTCCGCCGGGCTGGCGTCTTTGAGCCAAAGACACCAGCGCATGTTGCCGTTGATGAACTCTTCGGAGCCGGTGAAGCGTTTGAGGAACTTTGCAGCTCCCGGTTCGACTGCCAGCAGTTGCTTCTTTTCGGCGTCGGTGAGGATGAAGTTACCGCCGTCAGAGGGCTTGTTGCCGCAGCGCATTTCCGGCACGTCGGCCAGCGGCTTAGTGCGTTTGGTGACGAAGCTGTCCGAGCCGGGCGTCAAGTAGGGGCTGATGTTCGTGGCGTCGCTGACGACGGGATGCTCCGGGTCGGTGTCGTAGTCGTAGATGCGTTTGTTGCCGGTATCAGATGCGCCGAAGCCGATGATGACGACGTGGACGTGGGCTTTGCCACGCGCCTCGCTTTCCCACGCAAAGGTGCGGTGTGCGAAGTGAATCTTCACCCGGTAGCGGCCAAAGAGCAGTCCCCAGACGACCGGTACTTGTTCGCCTTGCGTGATGGAGTTTGTGGCAACGAAGCCAACGCGGACTTGCGTGCCCTGAATGTACTCAGCGGCTCGGTAGAACCACGACACGACGTAATCCATGTCACCGATGTTCTTGAAGTCGCGGAACACAACGGCCATGTCACCGCGTTGATCTCCGTTCTGGTAATGCTTTCCGACGAACGGCGGGTTGCCAAGGATGAAGGAGCACTCGGCGGGCGGAATGACCTCGCACCAATCCATGCGGAGCGCGTTACCGGGAACGATGTGCGGGGAGGCGCGGAGCGGGAGGCGTTGGTACATCTGGCCAAAGGCTTGCGAGAGCATGACGTTGGCTTGGTGGTCGGTCAGCCAGAGCGCGACTTCGGCAATGCGCGCCGGGAACTCTTCGATCTCGATGCCGTAGAACTGGTGGACGTTGAGCTTGGAGAGCTGGTTGACGGCGTCGAGCGACATTTCGTGTTGCGCGCCGTGGAGTTCGAGGAGGACTTCGAGTTCGAGTTTGCGGAGTTCCCGGTAAGCGATGACGAGGAAGTTGCCGCAGCCGCAGGCGGGGTCGAAGAAGCGGAGTTTGCTCAGCTTGTCCTGAAACTCTTGGAGGCGCGCTTGCCGGCGGGTGGACTTGTCGGTTTTGGTCGTCTCAAACTCGGCGCGGAGATCGTCGAGGAAGAGGGACCGGATGAGTTTGAGGATGTTTTTCTCGGCGGTGTAGTGCGCGCCGATCTGGCGGCGTTCCTTGCTGTCCATGATGCCTTGGAACAGCGAGCCGAAGACGGCGGGTGAGATGGTGTCCCATTGGAAGCCGCAACAGGCGAGCAGACCGTTGCGCATGTCGGCGTTGAAATCGGCGAACGTCAGCGATTCCTTGAAGAGATCGCCGTTGACGTAAGGGAACTGGGCGAGTTCTTCGTCGAGGTTTTTCTGGCGCTTGCCGGTGTCGGTGTTGAGGACGCGGAAGAGTTGTTCGAGGCGGACGCCGAGGTCGGAGCCGTCGGGCGCGGTGCGGTCGCGGATGAACAGCTCGAAGGCTTTTTGCGGGAAGATGCCGTTGTCCTCGGCAAAGAGGCAGAAGAGGATGCGGACGAGGAATTGCCGGAGTTCGTGCCCGGTATAGCCGCCCGCGTCGAGGGCGTCGTGGAGTTGGCACATCAACTCGGTGGCTTCGAAGTTGGCGGGGTCTTCGGGGTTGAGCTTGTGCTGCGTGTAGCCGGCCATGAAGGCGAAATGCCGGACATGTTTGTGGAGGTCGGCGAGCGGAAACTCAATGGTGGACGGGAGGCGTTTCAGTAATGGCGCAGCGGGGTCTTCTTCCGGCTCAAGGTCGTGGAGCGCGATGCGCGCGAAGTCCGTGACCAACAACCAGCGGGGCAATTCCTTGTCGCGGCCGGAATCTTGCAGACCACGGATGTAAGCCATGCCTTGAGCGTGGGCTTTCCCAAGATCAGCCCCGGCGGACTTGTGTTCGACGAGCAGCTTGCCGGGCCAAAACAGGTCGATGAAGCCCCAGTCGCCGGAGAGTTTCTTGACCGGTTCCTCATAGAGCGCGACATGCCGGCGGCGGAGCCCGAAGACGCTGAAGAACTCGTTCCAGAAAGTTTGCCGCTCGGCGGCTTCGCGCGTTTCGCCTTTCCATTCCTTGCTGAAGGCGATGGCGCGGTGGCGAATCTCATTCCATGAAAGAGGCATGCCCGCGCAGTCTATGCCTTCGGCCGGATTTCGACAAGCACCTAGGGTAAAAAATAATTTCAACTGTCCGGCGCACCGGACACTTTTTTTGTCATAAATCGGGGCCGTGATACCGGATTACAACGCGGCGATAAAAAAATTTGTGCAGATGTGGGTCGATAAACTCAGTTATCGAAAACTCGCGAAACGCTGTCACATTTCTCCGGGCGCGATCTATGGTATTTGCCTAGAAAACCGCAAAGCTTCCTCAGATACGCTCTCCAAACTTGAGCATTATCTGCAATGCGAGCTCGATGTTATCAGAGGCCTTCGCCCTTGTCTCAAAAACTGCCCCAATTGCGAGATGGCCCAGTCATGATTTCCCCCTTTTCCAAGCAAATCCAGCATTCCTTGTCGCCGGGGAATCATAAAATGGCGCCACGGAATCATAAAATGGTGCCGCGCAATCATAGAATGGTGCCGCTGAATCATAGAATGGTGCCAATGTCCGGCAGAATGGTGCCACTGGACGATAAAATGGCGCCGCGCAATCATAGAATGGTGCCACTGGATCATAGAATGGCACCAATGTACGGCAGAATGGCGCCATTGTCCGGCAACTTGGCGCCAATAAATGATTCACGGGTAAGCCCAATCTGCGCCCAGTGGCCGGTCATTCCCGGCCCGGCACCGGTCGATTTTCAAAATGTCCGTTCAACCCAAAACCAAAGGAGATGCCCATGTCCCTGACTGAATACATGCCCACTGATGATCAAAGCAAAGCAGTGTTGTTCCTCCAGTTCGCCGCCAATATCGGCGCGCAATTGACCGCGCTTAACTTGCAGGCCACTGATCCGGATATTGTGCAACAAGCTCTCGACGCGACCCGGTTCCGCGCGTTGGTGGATTTCGGGGTGACGATGCAGAGCGCGTCGCAATCTTGGACGGCGAACAAAAATCATGAGCGCGACGGCGGCGATGTCACGCCATCCACCGTGACGCTGCCGGTGTTGCCGCTGAATTTTCCCGCCGCCGTGCCGCCGGGCATCGTCCCGCGCTTCCGCGCGTTGGCCAAACGCGTCAAGGCCTGCTCCGGTTACACCATCGGCATCGGCGAAATGCTCGGCATCGAGCGCGCCCAAGGCCAAGTCGCCAGCGTGATGGCCACCGACGGCCCGACCCCGGTCTTGCGCGGCAAGGCATTGGATACCGGCGGCGCAGAACTCAAATCCAACAAGGGCGATGCCGAAGCGGTGGACTTGTATTGCAAACGCGACACCGACGCAGACTTTGTGCGCCTCGACCGCGTGCTGCATTTCCCGTACATTGACAGCCGCCCGCTCCTTGTGGCCGGTAAGCCGGAGAAACGGGAGTACCGCGCCAAGTTCATCCGCCAGAACCAGCCCTACGGCAACATGAGCGCCAGCATCACCATCATCGTCAGTGCCTGAAAGGATGGCCCGGGCGCAGTCGGTGGATGGCGTCCCCCAGCCAAAAAGAAACATGCCGTCGCCGGCCAGCCGGCCGCGCCCGTCCCGCCGGTCGACCCCACGGCGGACGCGTACCGGATCGCCGGCTACACCGACGGCCTTGTCGGCGCGGCCAAGCCCGGCTGCGACATCCTCAAACCGCATTGGAACTCCGGCTTGAAATGGCCAGACAAAACCAATCCCCTCCCCACTGACCCGCTCTGGGGTGCCGGCGTCAGGGGCGGCCTCAAGTGGGACGGCACCTTTTACCGGGACGTGACCCGCTATCCCGCCGGCGGTCAATTATTCTGGAGCGCGTACTTCAAACCCGGCAGCGCGCCCGGCGATAAGAATGGATACTGGTTCAATTTCGGTTCCGGCTGGAGTCATCTAGCCAACGACGATTGTTCCCAAATCCTCACCGGTGCCAGCCAGCGCATTTATTGGGACAGCAATACCGGCCATTGGAAACTGGTCATCGAAGCGACCATGTTCGTGACCTACGCCGTGGTGAACGTCTGGACCGGCCAGAAACAAGCCGGCAACAATCCCGCCGGCGTTTTCACCCGCGTGGGTGGCTGCGACCCGGTAACGCTGCTAACTGTGGAGGAACAATTGTAGGGCACGCTATTGCGTGCCAATTCATCAATCCAACAGGCACGCAATAGCGTGCCCTACCAAAGGAAACCATGCCCTTCGATCCCAACGAACCCCAAGCCAACGAAATAACGGACGCCGATGTTATCCGCGACCAACTCAACGCTCTCAAAGCCCTGATTGACGCTGTACCGGTGCCGGCGGCGGAAACCGATCCCGTCTTTAACGCCAGCGAAGCCGCGCAGCTTGTGCCCGGTGACAAGAACAAGCTCGATAACGCCGTGCAGCCTGGGAGCAATGTCAGCCAGCTCACCAATGATGCCAAGTATCTCGTCAATCCCATGTCCACCAATGCGCCGGGCGACATGGTCTATACCATGTGGTCGGACAGTTCGCCCGGTGCGGTCATGAACGCGCGGTTGCCGATTGGGACGGCCGGGCAAATTCTCGCAGCCGTGCCCGGCTGGCAGAATGGGACGGGTGTATTTCCCGGGTGGATTGACCCCGCGTCCATCACGACCTTCTCGCCCAACGATCCCACCAAGTGGGCGAGTTCGCCGGCGAATCTCAGCGAAGCCGTCAACCGCATGGCCGCCGCTATCGCGACATTGTTGGGGACGCCGATACCTTAAAGACTGAGACCCCTCGACACCCCTTCGGTCAAACTCAGGGCTTACGGCTCACCGGGGTGACAGGCTTTTTCTTTATTTGTTATCCTGAGCGCAGTCGAAGGATCTGCCTGTCGAAACATCTCGTCGTTTCCCCAGACGGAAGGAGCCGAGTTCGACGAGACGCGGGCACGCAAACCCCTCGACAAGCTCGGGATGACAGACTTTTGGATGACAGGCTAGGGCAGGGGATGGACGAGGGTTACTCGTCTTTTTTGCGCTGTTCTTCCTTGCGCTGCTCTTCGGGGTAGATGAGTAGGCGGGTGCGGTTGGTGTCGGTCAGGTCGGATTCGACATCCATTCTTTCCTTGCCGTGCCACAGGGTGATTTTCTTGCCGGTCACGACACCATCGGGCGTTTCAACTTTCGGGTTGCCGGTGAGGATGGCTTTGTCATCGCTGGCGATGTAGTCGGCGCTTTCGCAAGTGGCTTTTTTCTGGTCGATGTGAATTTCGACGGCACCGGTGGAGATGATCTGTTGGATGGAACGGGCTTGATTGGTGACGCCTTCAACGATGTTGTTGGTGCCGCCGAAGAAGACGGTCATCTTGTCGGCACGCAAGGTCAGGCGCGGGTCGATGACGACGACATTGCCTTCGAAGGTGCCGACGTTGTTGACGTAGTCGGATTGCATCCGGTCGCTGTTAATGACGGTGGGTTCGTTGGTGCTGGCGCGGGCGACGCCGGCAAGCAGGAGGGCGAGAAAAAGTGGTTTCATGGTTTGGTGGCGGCGGGTGCGAACAGTGAACTGTCTTTGATAATCATTTGGACGTTGTGGCGGACGGAAATGGTGCTGTTGCTGCTGCTCCATTCGCCGCCGACGCCTGTCAGGCTCATGTTTTCGCGTTCGAGGCGGATCGGCGCGTCGGTGGCGGCGCGACCATGGGCGCGGTCAAGCACGCAGACCGGCGTGGTGAAGACGAAGCTGACTTGGTTGCTGGCGTAAAACTCGGCACGGGCGTTGAGGATGTCCATCAAGCCATCGGGACGGAACGTGGCGCGGTCGCCGGTGAGTTTCCACTGGAGATTGCCGTCGGCATCGCGCTGGGGGACTTCAAACTTTTCGATGTAGCCGGTCGCCGCCGGTGGCTCGGCGCGAACCAAGCTGGTCAGGCATAAGCCGGCCAGCAGCAGCACGAGATATTTGGCGATGGCTTTTTCCCACCGGCCGGTCGCTTTCAAAATTAGTTCGATAACTTCCCGGACCGCGCCATCGCCGCCCTTGCGCCGCGTGATGTAATGCGCAACGGCTTTGACTTCGGCAACGGCATTCGGAACTGCCACCGCCACGCCGGCGCGGCGCAGGACCGGTAAGTCCACGAGTTCATCACCGACAAAACAAATCTCGGCGTCGGTGAGCCGGTGTTCGGCTTTGACGGTCTCGACCAATTCCATTTTATTGACGGGCGATTGGAGAACAATTTTCACGCCGAGGTCGGCGGCGCGTTTGGTGGTGGCGGCCGACGCTCGGCCAGAGACAAAGCCGACCAGCAGCCCGGTCCGCAACGCCATCGCGATCCCGTGGCCATCTTGAATGTCGAAGGATTTGAATTCGTCGCCGGTACTGGTGAAATGGATTTTGCCGTCAGTCAGGACGCCATCGACATCGAGAAGCAGACAGCGAATCTTTTTGAGCCGGCGGCTGAGCGTTGGTTTCATGCCGCTGTGGTTCTTACTCTAAAGCCACGCCGAATAAAAGTAAAACCACCGAAGCCGCTACTTCGTTTTGGCTTCCAGCGCCTGCTTGGCGTCGTCGAGGATGTCCGCGGCGGGCACGATGATTGGCATCACGCCGAGACCGCCGGTGCCGGCAAACATACTGACCGCATTTGCCTCGCTGCCGGTCGATGCGTTACGCATCAAAATGATTCCGAGTGGCGCGCCGGTCAGTGCAAAGACTGGTGAGCCGATGCCGGAGGAACCGCCGGGACTCAGCACGTAAAACGGACGTGGTTTTGTGACCAGCGCATCCACGCGCTCCAGCGAAACCGTGACGACCCGGTTGGCGATCTTGCCAAGCCGGTTGAGGCAGACGACTTCATCGAGCACCTGCGGCTGACCGGACTTGGTCAGATCCAACGCCGGCAATGGTTTGGCCGGCTTCTCAGTTGGACGCAGATAAGCCAAGTCGAGATCCTTGTCGCGCAACACGATTTCCGCCGGCAACTCTGTGTCGTCCGCGAGGATGATTTTCACATCCTTCACTTCGGTATCAACTTTGAATTCCTGTGGCGCCCCGCGTTGCCGGGCTTTCAGCATTGCGCTTGGGTCAATCGTCGTCAGTGAAATCACTGTCAGTCCGCCCGGATCAATCATCGTGCCGACGGCGTCAGTTTTGGATTCGTTTTGCTGGTCGCGTCCGCCAAATGAAATATTGTAACTGACAACCAACCGGACCGTGACGACTGCGTCCTGGTTTTTTGCCAGAATCTTGCGGCCGGCCACGGCACTGTCATCGGCCGTCACGCCGCCGGTTATGGCAAATGCAAGTAAACTGATGCTAAGGAATGTTTTCATGTGGGTTTCCTATTTGACGGTATCCCAGTTGGATTGGAGTTCGAGATACCGGGTGTGAATGCCGCGCAACACGCGCAGCACGACAAACTTTGTTTTCTGGTCGCTGACCGCTTTCATTTGCGCCTGCAACCCGGCCACGTCGGCGACTGGCGCATCGTTGACAAATTGGATGATGTCGTTGACCTGCAAATCGCCAAGCGCTGCCCAGCCGCCGTCCTTGACTTCGGTGACGAGCGCTCCCGGCATGTTTTCCGGTAGGTCGTCGTGGACGCGATCGAAAAAGCTCAAATCGCGGGCGGCGAATTCAAAGTTAAGGTTCTGATATTTCTTCATCTCGCGGTCGAGTTTGGGTGATCGGACCAGTTCGACCGGCAGTTTGAGCAGCTTGCCGGCGCGCATGAGCGTGAACTCCGGTTTGTCACCGACCCGGTATTGCCGGATGCGGTTGGTGAAGACCTCCTCGTCGCCCGGCTGCGATGCCGGGATTTTCTCGCCATCAATCGCCAGCATGAGGTCGCCAGCTTGTAGTCCGGCTTCAGCCGCTGTGCTGTGCGGATAAACCTGCGTGATGCGCACGCCGGTCACGCCGTTGGTGCCGAGCTGTTCAGCCATCTCGCGTGTGATGACCTGCACCGCGACCGGCAACCATGCTTTCCGGGCTTCCAGGCCGGGATCTTCTTGATCGCGGATTCCGACTTTGACGACCGTGAGAAACCGCTCGGCGCGGCGCGTGAATTCCACCGCGACCGGCACCGGGACTTTTTTATCTTTCGTCAGCTCATGCGTCAGGCTGATCAGGTCGGCGACATTGTTGACCGGATTGCCGGCAGCGGTTTTGATCACGTCGTTCGCTTGCAAATTCGGTTTCGCCTCGCCGCCGGGCCCGCCGGTGCGGAGCGAGGTGACGAGCACGCCGTCGCGACTGGCGAGTTTCATTTCCTTGGCGGTCATGAACGAAATGTTTTTGGCGGTCAATCCCCATTGCTTGAATTCGGTTTGTCGAAATACCGCTGGCTCGCGTTCGGCAGTCTGGATTTTAAGCGGCACTTCCTTGCCGGCGCGCAATACGACTGCAACGACTTCCTTGCCAATCGGAATCCCGGCCACCATCAGATTTAGCACCGGCAACTCTTCGTCGAAGCGAACGCTGATGTCT
>Ga0209697_10009567_pt1 | contig 10702 bp, 8 predicted proteins | sample AliMusrvi5mmetaG_FD_184115 | JGI IMG/M metagenome (GOLD analysis project Ga0209697, IMG submission 184115) | Freshwater lake bacterial and archeal communities from Alinen Mustajarvi, Finland, to study Microbial Dark Matter (Phase II) - Alinen... | ecosystem: Environmental > Aquatic > Freshwater... | reverse complement strand
CCGTCTTGGGAACGGCCATGTTGCCGCCGAACGCCACGTTGGAGCGGACGATCTGCCTCGCGCCTCGCGGTTCCATCACCTTCTTCAACGCCTCGTTCATGAAGTAGTTTTTCTTCAGGAAGATGTTGTCGCACGCGGCCAATTCCTCGGCGCCTGCGATCCGGTACTCGCCCTGTGCGTCGAAGTACGGTCCGGCAATGCCGGCCACCGTCCTGCCCTGGTGCGTACTGCCCACCGCGGCATCAACCTTGCCCAGGTAGTCTGCGTCCTCGACCACCTCATCGTCATCGATACCGACCACGAGTCCGGCGCCGGCGGCGAACGGAAGCGCGAGTTGCACGTTGCGGATGTTGCCGTAACTGTCCAGTTTCAGAATCGGTTCTGGAAGCATGCGGTTGAGCGCCGGCAGGTTGGCCGGCGACACGCAATAGACCGGATAGGACGCGGCGAACGGGCGGATCAGGGCAGAGACCTTGTCGTGAATCGGGCTCCCAATGGCCGGGTGCGTCCCGGCCGCCACCACCACCACGCGGAACGGTCCCTTCAGCCCGCGGAAGGATTCAAGTGTCCGCGCGAGCGTCCCCTCCTCGTCCAGCGGCGTCGGGTGATCGAAGACCACCTGTTCCTCGTCCGGTTTCGACGCAGCATGCGTCCAGTAGGTCGGCACGGCTATCCATGTGGTCATGCGTTTGCCTGATTCCTTTGGGATGTCACAGCTTTCACCAATTGTCTGTGCGGAAGGGCGACGCCGGGAGGCCGTCGCGGTTGTAAAGGTTTGCGCCTGCCGGATTCTGGGAGTAGGCATAGCGCACCGCCACCGGGGCCTTCACCTCCGGCGACGAGACCACCACGGTGTTTCCGTCAATCACGGCCTCGGCCCAGACCCACCGGTTGCTGGCCGCGGCAATGGCAAAGCGCTGGAGTCTGCCCTCCTTGTCTTCCACCGCGGGCGCGCGCCCTTCTTTCCTGCCAATCATCAACCAGGCCCCGACATGGTCGAACGACAGCCTGACCTTCAAGACGGCAAAGGCCCCTTAAGTAAGCGCCATTCGGTATCGGTATCGATCATCCCACCATGTTCGCCTGGCCGCCGTGGAAGAGCGACTCGATACCGATCCCGATAGCGACCCCGACCCCGAGGCGACTTCACTCCCTCAGCCCGTTCGCGCTCTCACTTTCTCTGCGGTTCCTTCGCCTGCCGTCCACTCAGCTTTTCATCCGCGTCCAGTCAAAGACCAAGAACAAACCCATGGCCCTTTTGTGCATCAGATCCTGGTATGCGGATTGAGCCTCGCGCGGATCCACCATCGTAATCAGGTCGTCGGCGGCGATGCGCCCGGATGCCAGCCAGCGGAGGGCCGTATCGAAGCCCGAGTGGATGCTGTGCGGATTGGAATCTGCGGCGTGGTGCGGAAGTTCCCACTCCCAACCACTACGCAGTACGACAAACTTGTGAAACACGAGCGAGAGCAGTTCGTGGGCATAGGCGTCTGTCTGGCGGCGCCAAGGGACGCCGACCAGCACCACTTCCCCCCTTTTTCGCACGACCCGGCAGGCGTCCAGAACGGCCTGTTCATGCCCGGAACACTCCACAACCAACGCCACGGTGCCGGCGATGCTCGCGTCATCGCAGGGCGTCTTGGCGAACACGCCGCGAATGCCCGACTGCTCAACTTGGCGTCGACGCGCCGCATCGGGTTCGACGACGAGCACGTCGTATCCGCTCAAGCTAAACATTTGCGCCGCCAGGAACCCTACGGGGCCGGCGCCCGTGATCATCACTCGGTCGCCTGGTCGTGCCGTGGTTGTCATGAGCGTCGTCATCGAGACACCCATCAAGCGCGCCAGAACGGCCTTCTCCGGCCGCAGGTCCTTGGGGACCAGCCGTGCCGCACGAGCCTCGACCTGTTGGAAACTGCGGTGCGGCCCCATGCAGAAGAGCAGGTCGCCTGTTGACACGCCCTTGACTTCGGCCCCTGTATCCTCAGCCACGAAAGTCGCCGCATATCCAGGGAAGCTTGGGAAGGTCTTGCCCGCATAGTTCCACGCGAGTTCCGTTCCCGGGCTGACGAGCGTGCAAACGGTCCTGCCTCTGATCTCATTTGCTCCCAATGCTCCGGGTGCCGCAACGTCTACAAGTTCGGCGTGTTCCTTGGAAAGGATGGATACGGCGCAGTGTTTCATAGTGTAATGCCCTCCCGAACGGCAACGTTTCGAATATGCGCGGCCGCCGCACGGTATTCCTCCTCATTGGGAAGGTGTTCGAGCATCAGCGGCACACTGGCATCCAGACTATTCAAAGTCCTCAGGAAGACGGAGTAATCGAGATTCCCTTGTCCCGGCCTCACTTCGTCGAGGTGCACGGTCAAGTTCTCGCGCAGAAGGATGTCCTTTGCGTGGCAGGACTTGATATGCGCGCCCAGCTTTGCAAAGCACTCCTCAATCAGGCGTCCGGTCGCGAAATAGCGCTGCGGACTGCTCACCAGATTCACCGGGTCCAGGTGAACGGCGAAAGCCTTCCGATCGATGGCCTTGATCAGGCGCAGATACGAATCCGGCGAGTCCGGATACATCCACGGCATGGTTTCCAGCGCGTAGAACGTGCGTGTCGGTTTGACCGTGTCGATGATGGTCCGAACCATCGTCACGATCCTGTCGAATGTAGCCTCCGTCAGGTCGGCCACATCGGGTCCGTCCCACTTCTTGCCGCACGATCCCGCAATGTTCACGCAGCAGCGCGCGCCAATTCTGTCCGCCAACGCCAGGGACGCCTTGCACTTCTCCATGGCCGCCGCGGCCGTTGCAGGATCGGGGCTCAGCGGATTGCTCCACGCGCCCACCTCGGCGATGACGATGTCGGCCTTGCGTGCCGCTTCGGCATAGGCGTTGACAGTCCACGCATCCGTTTTTGGGGCTACCGGGCAGTACGCAGCCCTGTAGCCCGCCGCAAGGACGGCCGCAGCCCACGCTTCCGGGTTATCAGCCTTCGTGAATGTCGGTCCACCAAGTCTCATTGATCATCTCCTCCCGGCGAACATATCAGCGAGTCTCCAAGTCGTCCATCATCTTCTGGATGCGCAAGGCGTCGGCGCAGCTCGCTTTCCAGTCGCCGAGCGGCGTCACGCCGAACTGCCTCAGAACGTCCAGCCCAAAGACCGTGTGTCCAAGCGCACTCATGTGCATCAGGTCAAACATCATCGAACGATAGAGCGGATAGTCGGACAACCGGATCGGCTCCCAGCGCTTGAGATGGTCAATGAGCAGGCACCCGGTCTGGGAGGCCACGTAGCGGATGGCCTGCATATAGATAGGGAACGCCTCGGCGACGGCTTTGCTGTCATAGCCCGGAGAGAATGTCTTCTTCAAGCCTTCGATGTCGCCACTGTAGTAAGTCTGCAGGATCGGGTGGCAATCCGGCAGCGCACGGCAGCGGGCAATCATCGTTGCGAGATTCCCTTTAAAGGCGTTGAGCGACACCTTTTTGGCAGGATTGCAGTCGTTGCCTCCGCAGGTGATGAAGACGATGTGCGGCCTGAAGAGTTCCACATCCGTCTCGAACCGTTCGAGCATCTCCTGGCTGGTCTGGCCGTTGATCCCGGCATTGACGCTAATATGAAACCGCCCATACCACCAGGCAAGCCCCAGATCGTTCCAATCCACCCAGTTCTGACTGTTCCCGTTGGTCTGAGGTCTCTGCGTGTTCGACGATCCGAACGCGACGATCCGGATGACGCGCCTGCACTCCTTGAAACGGTTGATTATCGCTTGCATTTCAGAGATTCATTCCGATAGCCCTGTTTGCGCCATACCGTGCGCGAAAACGCCAGCGCCTGCTTCGACGGACGGATATCCCCCAGGATGCTGGCCGGCACATGGCCGGGGACCGATGGATCCACGGTGAACCCATCGTGCTCGTACTTCTTCCGGATCGATTCCTTGCGGAAGTCCGGCACCTCCATGGGCGCGCGCCCCCGGCCAGCGCCGAACGCCAGCCCTGGATGCCGCACAGGGTCATGGCAAGCCCGCGGTAGACATCCAGGTACGGCTGCCTGCCGGCGCGGATGGCTTCGGCGAAATGGAAGGTCGTGAAAAAGTCGCCGCCGCCGTGCCCCGCCTTCGTGGCCAGGTCGTGGTGGAGCGGAAAGTCCGGCTTGTAGACCGTCTCGACCGGCTCGCCCGGATTCTTCTCCCACGGCTCGCGCCACACGCGCAGGCAGCTCTTGTCGCCATGCCGGCAGTTCTCCATCAGGCCGCGGTTGCCGTGGATGCGGACAAAGTTCCCGTGACCGCGCAGGTGCCCCTGCAGCGCCTTCACGATGGCGCCGTTGTCCATCCGCAGCATGAGCGCCCCGGCGATGTCCGTCCGCTTGGCCGTCCCGGTCTGGTGGGGGTCGTCGTAATCGTAGGGCGCCACAAAGGCGCTTACGCTCACCGGCCGCGTGTCGGTGATGACCATCACCGGCGCAAGCGCGTGCGTGCAGTAGTAGACCCCTCAGGGGAGCCAGTTGCGCCAATGATCGTACCCGCAGCTCCGCGCCATGGTCGCCTCGGCCGGGTCGGGGTGCACGTATTCGTCCTCCCCGTAGACGAACTTGCCGACCAGGCCCGCGCGATACAACCGGCGCATCTCCTGGTTGTACGCGGCGTACGTTCACGCATGTGTGAAGGCGATCACAGCTCCTTCCGTCCCCTTCCGTCCTCATCGTTGTTGCGCCAACTGCTGCGGTTCGCTGTCGAACGAGATCACGACGGCCTCGTTCATGGTCCAGTCGAACTTGAATGTGGTGCCCGTGCCCAGCGCCTTTCCCGTGCGTTCGTCGCGGGCGTCACGCACGGGTCGCTTGAATGCGAGCGTCACCGGGATCTTGACCGTCTTCAGCCCTACCGAATTTCCGCCCCCCAGCGTGCCGGCGGTGACCTCCGGTTTGTAGCACAGGAACAGGATGGTCCGATCGCCCTTGGTCCAGTACGTGATCTCGTAGCCGCTCTCCTTGTCGCCGGCGCCCTGGAGTTCCACCCAGCGCCCGCCACCTGCCACGGCTTTGCGCACCGCATCGGTGAACACCCGGCGTTTAGCCGTGGCTGCCGCGTAAGGCCGGCCGCGGTAGGCATTGTACCAGAGCGGGGAGAGGTTGAGCAGCACGGCCGTTCCCTGCCCGTATTGGTGTACGTGCCCCACACCCATGTTCCGCACGGCCTTGTTGTAGCCGGAGGCGTCCTTGAGGCACTTGTTGTTGCCAAGGAATTCTTCGGCGGACTTGTACGTGAAATGGGCGTCCTGATTCACTTCCGTCCACAGCGTGCCCTGGAAAACGTCGGTTGCACCCATGTTCGGGTCGTGCTTCACGCCGAACAGGTCGTCCAGCGCGCCGCCATCCGGACGCCCCTTGCCGTGCTGATCCCAGAGGCCGGGCATGTAGTCCGCGATCACCGTGCCGCCGGCCCGGCAGAATTCCTTGATCTGCCGGGCTTCCGCGTCGGAAAGGCAGAGGCAGGCCGGCAGGATCAGGACCTTGTACTCCTTGGGAATGCCGTTCTGGATGACGTCCGCGTAGTTGATGTAGTTGTACTGCAGCCCTTCGTCGCGCAGCATGTTCTCCCAGGCCTTGCGCCCCAGGTGCGAGGCGCCGAGGCCGCCGTCGCCGTTGCGGCTGGTCCAGGAATTGCCGTGCGCATCGGCATCGAGGATCCAGCCCAACTGGATGGAGGCGTGGTTGTAGAGGATGGCCACCCCGTCGTGCTTCCACTCGGCGCCGCTCATGAGCGGTCCGATGGTCTTCCCCGCCTCGAGGTAATGGGGACCGACCCGGTCATGCCAGGGTTTGGGCACCTTGCCGTCGAACCAGTTCTCCACCCAGCCAATGTGGCCGCGGTAGCCATGCGCCAGGTTGTACCAGACCTGCCAGATGCTGTCCTCGGCGTTCGCGAAGAAGTGGGTGATCACGCAGGGCAGGGCGTCCTTCGGATTGAAGGAGCGGATGATGGATTGCGCCCCGTAACTTTCGATGAACTGCACCTTGCGCATGACCTTGGCGTAGTCGTAGCCGCCGAACGCGTTGGCCTCCTGGCCGCCCTCGTAGCCGCAGGGTGTGGCCGGATCCACCGAGTTGGAGAACTCGACCAGATCGCCGATAAAGTTGTTCCAGTAGGAGTCGTTGAAGGTCCACTGGTCCATCAGCGGGCTGGCGTCGAAGTCCTTGATCTTCCACTGGCGCAGCTTGGGGCGGAGGTCGTTGTAGCCGATCCACCCGCCGCGGCCGGGAACCTTGCCTGCGCCGTAGATCTCCTTCAGCCAGGCCGGAAACGCCGACGCGTCGTCCGTCACCTGCCACATGCAGGGATGGATGAAGTGGCCCCAACTGATCTCGTCATCGAGGGCGTAGGCCGCCCGCAGCGGCGACGATTTCACCTTATCGATGTTCGCGCGCATGATGCCTTCGAGTTTGGCCTTCATGGCCTCATTGACCGGCCGCTCGCGGACGCCGGTACCATGAACCTGGTTGGCGAACGGCTTCATGGCGCCACCGCCGTCCCAGAGGTGGAGGTCGCCCTTGCGCGCCGTGTGATCCATGTAGAACCGGAACTTGTTCTCGTTGATCCACGGCAGAATCTGGGCGTTCCCGTTATCGATGAACGCGCCGTTGTACCCGTGCAGCCGGCAGAACTCGGCGGCGGCATCGTCGTAGCCGATGCCCCAATGATAGTACCAGGGCATGTACGTCCAACTGGGCCAGGCCTTCAGTTCCCATTCCTTGTCCTGCTTGACGGACTTGAAGTCCTTGGAGGTCTTGATGTACGTCTCGTACGGGTCGTTCCCGGCGGTGTCGGCCGCCATCGCAACGCCGGCCACGCGGACGGAAAACGCCGTCGAAACGCACACAGCAAGGCCGACGCAAAATGCGCGGCGCCCAACTGCCACCCTCAGTAAACCGCCGTTATCCTGACAATTCATGGCTTTCACCTTTCGAATGACGAATCTGAATGCTGTCCCTGGCGTTGTATCCGAATTAATGTCCCCTGTCCGGCGGTGAGCCACGTAACGGCGTCTGACGCCAGCGCCGTAAGCGAACCGTCCACTCCATCATCGGCACATCGTTATTTTTTCACCGCCATGCGCATCACGGGGACGCCCACGGGGACACGCTTCCTGAGCGTGTAGTTGCGCTCGCCGTAGCGCCGCGCCTGGTCGTAGTAGGATATCTCCACGTAACTGCCGCAGACCACCGGCAATGCGTTGTTGGTGACATCGAGATCCTCGCCCGGCACCACCTCCACCGTGTCAATGCTCCCCTCGAAGATGCCGGTATTGACGCCGGTCTCCTGCAGGTACCCGATCAGGGTTTGCCCGTCTCCACTCTCGAACTTCACCTTGACCTGGTTGCGCACGTGCGGGTCGGTGTTCATGTCCGCATCGGTCAGGCGTACGCCCAGCGGTTCCCCGGCGATGATCGCCGACAGCGGCTCCGCAGTCTTCCCCGGTTTCACAACCATGATCTCGGCATCCGACCCGAGCAGCGCCAGGTCGCCCCAAATGCTCGGCGTCATGGAACCCTGTTTGCCAAGTTCAGGTGTCCAGCGCAGATAAGCACCCACACCGTTGTGGATGCTGAAATCGAAGGCGATCACGCGCCCCGGCGTCAGGTCAGGTTTCTTGAAAGAGGCTTTGGGCACGTACAGTTCGACCTGGTAACCGCGCGGACTGGTCGTGCGTTTCACGGCCATCCTCGGATCATCGGGAGACTTGCTGTCGGCACGGAAGCGCGGGTCGAATCTGCATCCCGGCATGATGGTCTCGCCGCCGATGGAACCCGGTTCTGGTTTGGCGCCGAACGGCCAGAACCAGAACTGCTGCTGGTCCTCACTGCGCGTGTCGGTACGGCGGTTGCTGAAGTCGAACCAGAGTTCCAGGCAGTCATTCTCCCAGAAGCGATGCGCGCCCGACCCGATGTCGTCGTCGTCATCCACCATCGTGTACGCGAAGTAGAGGCCGGTGTAGTCCCACTGCACCATCAGATAGCGATTGGTTTCCCACTCCACGGGGAACGGCTTGTTCCAGCACGATGTTTTCAGCGTGCCGCGCAGGGCAAACGGCCGGACACCCGCCCAGTCGGCGAGGTCGCCGTCGATCGTTGGCGGATTGGTCGCGAACGGCGCGCCGCCATAGGCAAAACTCTTGAATTCGGGCGGCGCCAGCGTCCGTTCGAGCACCACCAGCGCGTTGGTCTCCGCATGCAGGCGGTCGCGCCGGGAACCGACCAAAATGAGTGACGGCCGGTTCGATGCGACCTCGGAGGTCGCGCTCGCGATCGTATTGGTCAGCGACGGCGCCACCAGCATGACCTCCTTGACCTCGCGCCCCTTGATCACGGCATCGAGATTCCTGCGGTATTCCACGGGGTTCTCGTACAGGCCGTTGCGGCGGCCACCAATCGCGCCGGACCTCAGCGACTGTCCGAGTTTGTTCAGGCTCTGGCTCATCCCGGCAATGGCTGACTCACGCCCGCCGGTAGAAAGGGCGCGCATGGCGCCCCCCGCCCCCGCCATGCTCTGCCGCAGCGCATCGCTCATGCTTTGGCCGAACGCATCGGCGCCCGGCAGGTGCAGCGAACTCTTCGCGCTGCTGCCGAGAGCGTTTTGCGCGCCGGACTGGAGCGCCTTGGCGAGCGATCCGTCGAGCGACTTGCCCACGGCGTCCATGCCGCTGTCCGTGTCGGCGCTGTCTTCCGCACCCGCCACCTGGGCGCCGACGGCCTTGCCCTTCTTCTTATGCTTTCCCTTCCTGCCCTCCTTGTGCGGGCCGTCCGCCCCCTTCTTTGCTGCGTCGGCAAGCTCCTCGCCATCTTCCTTGTCGTCATCGGCCGCAGGGTTGCGCAGTTCGTCTGGCTTGACGCCGAACTCCCTGGCCGTCTGGTTCATCATGTCCGCAAACGCGGTGTCGAACAGGTTCGACTCGCTTCCGGACAGGAGCAGTTCCGCCGCCTGCTGCCCGACCCGCTTGACAAAGCGCGTGTCCTTGGCCATTCCATTCTTTGCCAGCACATCTTCCACCAGCGCCTCAGTCTTGGCGCGGAATTCCGTGGCAACGTTCTCGCGCAGCGTCGCGCGCACGAACGCGCGCGTCTGTTCGCGCAGCGCCGGGTCTTCGGTGAGGGCTGAATCCACGGTCTGGGCGAAACTGCTCTCGAACCGCTTGCTGGCGACGTTCAGACTCGCCCTTTGGTTGCCGATCTCGCGCGTCAGGGCGGAGAGGCGGTTGGTGGCGGTGTCCATGTCATGCTGCGCAATGGACATCTCCTTCCGGCCCGGTTGCGGTCCGGCCGGAGGGATGATCCGCGGGTCGCCGGGCTTGGCCGTCAGCGCATCGGCGGCGTGCGCGACCACGGTCTCGCCTGTGTCTCGCACGTTCCGGGCCGCCTGCTCGATCGCGCGGCTGGCCTGCGCCTCGGACCCCTTGTCGGCGGCGGCGGCGGCAAGTTCCAGGTGATTCTCCGCGCCCTCCAGAGTCTTGGAGATCGTCTCCAGACTTCGGTGCGCGGCGCTGGCGACGTTGACCTCGTCGGTGGTCGGCTTGCCGGTCATGGCCGCGAGTTCGCCGCGGGTGCGCTCAATGCCGTTCACGAGGTTGGAGAGCGCGGCATGCGTCTGGGCCGTCGACAGCTGGGCTGCCTTCGTATTACCGGCCAACGTCAATTCCGCCGTATGCTTCAGTGGACCTCCGGCTACGGCGTCCGTCTGGCGTGCCGCCTCCGTGAGTGCGGCTGCGACCGGTTGCTCGGCCTTGTCCCCCAGCGGCGCCGCCGTGTTGCGCATCTTTCGGGCCACGCCTGCCAGCGCGTTGCGGGCGGCATCCTGCGCCTCGTTCACATCGGCATGGGAAAGTTCCGCGCCCGCGTCGCGCTTGGCACCCGCAGGCGACGCGGCCCGCTGCATGGCGCCGGCCATGTGCTGCGCCCGGACCTCGGCATCATGCAGCGTGTTGGCGGCAACCGTAAGGGCTGCGGATTCATTTGCCAACGCCGTTGACTTGCGGTCTCGCGACTCCTGCGCCATCACGTCAGCGGCGTCGCCCATCTTTCGCGACGCGGCTTTCAGTTCCGCGGCCACCTTGCCGGCCTGGTCCGCCGCGGTCGCCAGATTGGTGCCGCCAACCTGGCTTTCCAGTTCCGCCGCGGCCGGCGCCAGCACCTTGGCCAGCGCGGCGGCGGTGTCGCGCAGCGTGCGCCCCGCGGTCCCGGCCTTTTCGGTGTCGGCGGTCTGGAGCGCGTGGTCCACTGTGGTGCGGGCCGCGCGTACCGCTTCCGCAATGTTGCCGCGGGAGGGCTCCGTGGCCGCAGCCAGGGCTGCGCGCCGCTGTTCGTCGGCCTGGCGGGAGGCATCCGCAACGGCTTGGGTGCTGGCCATGGCCTTGTCCAGCAAGTCCGTGGCATTCGCGGCAGACTTGATCGCCGCGGCCGCTGGTCTGGCCACGGCCGCATTGGTGCTGGCGGCGACACCTGAAAGCGCCTTGGCCATGGCGTCCAAACCGCGCGCGGTATTGGCGAGGGAGGCCGCGGTCTTGGTGGACGCCGCGGCGGCGGACGCGGGATCGCGTCCCTGGATGGCCGCGGCGGCGGCCTTGACGGATTCATTGGCCGTCTTGGCGACCGCCGCGACGGCGTCGGCCAACCCGGCCTTGGCATCTCCGGCTTTAGCCTGCGCCGCC
>Ga0209697_10009565_pt1 | contig 10703 bp, 5 predicted proteins | sample AliMusrvi5mmetaG_FD_184115 | JGI IMG/M metagenome (GOLD analysis project Ga0209697, IMG submission 184115) | Freshwater lake bacterial and archeal communities from Alinen Mustajarvi, Finland, to study Microbial Dark Matter (Phase II) - Alinen... | ecosystem: Environmental > Aquatic > Freshwater... | reverse complement strand
TCGCACCTGGGTTAAAATTTAACACTGGAAAAACCAGAGGTCACCCGTGTTCAGCCCCGATCATTACCGACGTTCCGGAGATGACCGTGAGTGATTATTTCCAAAAAAATTGGTAAATTTACAGGACGAAGACCCCAAATAATAATCGACATTATGATTTCAAGCCTGTCATGAGAGATGTGGGCTTATTTTTTCTTTCTCCTGCTCCTGTTCAGGGCTGTTTTGCCGCCGGGATGCCGGGTTTTGCCTTTCATCTGATGAGTGCACGTTTCCTCTTTCGTATTGAAAAAAGGGCCACCCTTTTATAGAGAGAATATGGAGTTAAGGCATACACAGAGACCCGTTTCAATGAAGAAGAACCGTATTTTTCTTCTCTATATAGGGATATTTCTTCTTGTAGCTCCTCTTCTTTCATGGTGGACGGTCATATATGCTGATCATCAAATGCGGGATCAGCTGCTCCAACAGGTACGTCTTGCTGCCCAGAGTATTGACATTCAGCAATTAAGAACACTGGAAGGTTCGAAAGCTGATCTTGAAAAGCCGGCTTACGCCAAGCTCAAGGAGCAGCTTTCAAGAGCCAGAAGTGCTGCCCATCAGTGCCGTTTTATCTATCTGCTTGGTAAAAACAGCAGTGGGAAGGTGTTTTTTTATGCTGATTCCGAACCATCGAATTCGCCGGATTCTTCTCCAGCAGGTCAGATATATGATGAAGCAACTGATATCCTCCAGAAAGTATTCATAATAAAAGAAGCAAATACTGAAGGACCTGTTCCTGATCGCTGGGGTACCTGGGTCAGTGGTTTCATTCCTGTTGTCGATCCTGAGAACGGAAGGCTTATTGCCGTGTTCGGTATGGATATCGATGCTTCTGACTGGGTATTGGATATTGTCGCCCGTTCTTCCATTCCCATAGGCCTTATGCTGGTGGTTCTGATTGTCCTCATCAGCGCTTACCTTGTTTCGCGTCGAGCTGAGGTTGTGCCCGGTATGGTACGACGCCGCCTTATTCCTCCTCTTGGTGCACTGATTTCAATAATTATCGCCTCTTTGGGTTTTCTTCTCTGGCAGCAGCATCTCCAGCGAGTCAATGAGGCTGTTCACCGCTCTGAAGCAGAGGTATCCGGAGCATTTCAGAAAAGCCTTGATGTGTCGAAGGATGCTCTTGGCATCATCGTAGAGTCCCTCATTCACGACAACGATATAACAGAAGCAATACAGTCTCGAGATAAAGGTAAGCTCTATTCAAACAGCTCTTCGCTCTATGGGGGACTTAAGCGCTTTTACGGGATATCCCAATTAAATTTCATTGATCCGAAGCGCGTCTGTATCCTTCGCGTGCAAAAACCGGCTGACAGCGGTGACCGGATTGACAGGGCTACCTTAGGTGAGGCTGAAAGGACTGGAGAATCTTCATGCGGTATTGAACTTGCCCCATCGGGTGCTTTTACTCTGTGGGTAGATGTACCTGTTGTCGTTAATGGTCGTCTTCTCGGTTACATTGAGCTTGGCAAGGAAACGGAAAACATTTTCAACAGCATTAAGCTTGAGTCGGGTCGAGGGCTGGCGGTTTTTATCAATAAAAAATTTCTTAAGCGACCAGAATGGGAAGAGGGCAATAAAATTTTTCATCGCGATTCCTCATGGTACCTCTACAAAAATGATGTACTGCTCTATTCTTCGCTTGGCCACTTTCCTCAGGAGTTTAATGCGGCGCTTTCCGGCGCCGATGCAACGGATGTAATTGAGTCCGATTTTGATGGCAGATCATGGAGAATTAGTTCGAATCTCTTGAAAGAGACTTCAGGTAAAGTCGTCGGTAAAATAATTCTGATGCATGACATTTCATCATATAAGTGGAGTGTTTACCGTCTTGTTGCAATTGGCGGGATTGCTCTTATTGTTGTTTTTGCCCTGTTTTTCGCATTTCTTATTGTTCTTTTAAGCCGTGTGGACAGGAGCATAAACCGTCGTGAAAAAGAACTTATTCTGAGCCGTGAACAGTATATGCTGGCAGTAAACGGCAGTAATGACGGTATTTGGGACTGGAATTTACAGGATAACACGCTTTATCTTTCTCCCAGATGGAAAAACATGATTGGTTTTGAAGATCATGAGCTGCCTAATCTGTATGCTACCTTTGAAGATCGCCTGCATCCTGAGGACAAACCACTCTATGAGGATTATCTTGACCGTTATTTAAAAGCTGAAATCCCATCATTCAGTATTGAATTTCGATTCAGGCACCGGAACGGTTCTTATATCTGGATATTAGGTAAAGGTGAAGCCCTTCGGGACAAGGATGGAGTTCCTTACCGTATGGCCGGTTCTCACAGTGACATATCGGCCCGGAAAAAAGTGGAAGAGGAGATCCGGCACCGGTCTGCATTTCAAATGCTGCTTATAGATCTTGCTATCGGTTTTGTCAATAAACCGCTCAGTGATCTGGATTACTCTATTAACAGGGTGCTTGCTCTTGTCGGAGAGTTTTCAGGGGTTGATCGTGTCTACCTGTTTCACTATGACTATGAAAAGGAAACCATGAGCAACACCCACGAGTGGTGTGCTTTGGGGATTAATCCTGATATTCAGAATCTTCAGGATATGCCGTATACTGAATTATTGGAATGGGTTTCATCTCATCGACGGGGTGAGGTGGTCTATATTCCTGATGTCAAGGGATTAGTGGCAGAGAGTGTTTTTCGTGCCGGACTTGAAGCAAAGGGGATCAAGTCATTGATTACCATTCCTTTGAATTATTCTGAAGAATGTTTCGGATTTGTCGGGTTCTCATCTGTCCGTGAACAGAAAACCTGGGGTGATGAAGATATTGCCCTGCTTCGGATTCTCTCCGAACTCATTACCAATGCCGAGGTTCGTCACCGGAATGAAACCGCGCTTGTAAATGCACGGTTTGTCGCTGAAACAGCAAACCGGGCAAAGAGTGAATTTCTGGCCAATATGAGCCATGAAATCCGGACACCGATGAACGGAGTTATCGGTATGACTGCCCTTCTTCTTGATACCGGTTTGGATACCGGGCAGAGGGAATATGCGCAAGCCGTACTCTCAAGTGCAGAGTCTCTGTTGACCTTGATCAATGATATACTTGATTTTTCAAAAATTGAGGCAGGTAAACTCGAACTTGAACTGCTTGATTTTGACCTCCGAAAGGTACTGGATGATTTTTCATCAATCATGCAGCATAGGGCAGTTGAAAAAAAGCTCACATTTGTCTGTTCTCTCTCTCCAGATGTTGCTCCTCTTCTCCGTGGTGATCCTGGTCGACTTTGCCAGGTGCTCAACAATCTTGCCGGTAACGCCATAAAGTTCACCCATCAGGGTGAGGTAACAGTTAACGTTTGTGAGGAATCAAGCAGTGATGAAGATGTTTGGCTTCGTTTTTCGGTCACAGATACCGGCATTGGCATACCGGAGCAGAAAATTGATATTTTGTTTTCAAGTTTTACACAGGTTGATGCCTCTACGACTCGCCGGTTCGGGGGTACAGGTTTGGGATTGGCTATATGCCGTCAGCTTGTGCAGCTTATGGGAGGAGAAATAGGTGTTAAAAGTGATGAACACAAAGGGTCTGAGTTCTGGTTTATTCTTCCTTTCAAAAAGCAGAAACCTGGGGTCGGTGCAGTGCAGGATCCAAAGAAAAGTAACGAGCTCACTGCGCATCCTGCCTTACCGCAAAGGCATGAAGAAGCACTTCGCAAAGAGATCAGGTTACTTCTTGCTGAGGACAGCAAAGTGAATCAAAAGGTGGTGACAGGTATTCTCGGCAAGCTTGGCTACAAAATTGATGTCGTCGGTAATGGAACTGAAGTACTCATGGCGCTTAAGGCCCTGCCATACGATCTTGTGATGATGGATGTGCAGATGCCTGAAATCGATGGTCTTGAAGCAACCCGTATTATCCGTAATCCAAACTCGGCAGTACTCAACCACCAGATTCCTGTTATAGCTCTTACTGCTCATGCCATGCAGGGTGACCGTGATCTCTGTATGCAGGCGGGTATGAACGATTATATTTCAAAGCCGATTGATCCCTTTCTTCTGGTTGAAACCCTTAAAAAATGGCTGTAGGCTTAACTGTTTTTTTCCCATTCCGCAAACAGTGTATTCAGTTCATTGCATAGTGTATGATACCCGTCAAGGATTTTAGCAGTTTCCTCCTGGCTTTTTTTATAAAAATCCTCCGTAGCCATCATTGTTTCCAGTGATTCTTTCTTTTGCTCAAGGCGGTTGATTTTCTGCTCAATCTCCTCAATCCGTTTTTTGTCTTTTTTAGCGGCTGAGGTTTTTTTGGTCTGCTCTTTTTCTTTCTCGCTGACTTGTGGAGGGGCACTCTGTTTTTTCTGTCGTCCGGCAGCTTCCTCTTTGCGCTCCGCTTCAAGGGCTTTTTCAGCTTTTTCAAGATATTCGGCATAGGTGCCCAGGTAGAGCTGAAGGGAGCCGTTTTTTATTTCAACCACCTTGTTGACGAGGCTGTCGAGGAAATAACGGTCGTGACTGACGATCAAAAGGGTGCCGTCATAGTATTCAAGTGAGTCGATCAGCATCTCTTTCGATCGCATGTCAAGGTGATTGGTCGGTTCATCCATGATCAGAAGGTTTGATGCCTGAAGCAGGATTTTTGCCAAAGCAACCCTCGATTTCTCACCTCCTGACAACACTCTGATCTTTTTATTGACGGCATCGCCGCTGAAAAGAAAGCATCCGAGAATATCCCTCACTTTTTTCTGGGCTTCCGACGTGGGAGCCGAATCGACCATTTCCGTATAAACGCTTTTTTCTTGTGACAGGTTTTCCGTCTGGTGCTGTGCAAAGTAGTTCATAGTGACATTGTGTCCCATGGTAAGCTTGCCGTCGAAGTCGATTTGACCTGCAAGGATTTTGCAGAAGGTGGTTTTTCCTGCACCGTTTGAGCCGACAATTGCAATTCTGTCGCCTCGCATCACTTCCAGATTGATATCGTTAAGTACCTGCTTTTTTGTGCCATCCGGAAGAATATAGGCCTTTTTAACGCCATCAAGCCGCATGACTTCACGTCCGGATGGATTTGCCTTTGGAAAACGAAAAGAGATTCTTGAAAGATCTTCTTCCGGTGACTGCATATTCTTTTCCATTTTTTCCATCTGCCGCAGCCTGCTCTGCGCCTGCCTGGCTTTTGTTGCCTTGTAGCGAAAGCGATCGACAAATGCCTTCAACTCAGCCACTTTTTTGACGTCATTTGCATATTTACCCATCATCAGTTCATACCGCTCAGCCTTCTCCTTTTCATAATAGGAGTAGTTTCCCTTGTATTCATTGACCTGCGTGAATGCAATTTCCAGCGTTTTGGTTGTAAGCTTGTCAAGGAAAAAGCGGTCATGCGACACAATGATGTAGCTATGCTCATAGTTGAACAGATAATTTTCAAGCCAGCGCAGAGAGTCGATATCAAGGTGGTTTGTCGGTTCATCAAGCAGCAGCAGCGTTGGATTTTGCAGCAGCAGTTTTGTCAGATGCAGGCGCATCTGCCATCCACCTGAAAAATCCTTGACTTTTTTATGAAAATCTATTTCACTGAACCCGAGTCCACCGAGAACCTTCTCTGCATTAGACTGCATGGTGTAGCCTCCAAGATGGTCAAATTCATGCATTGCATCCGAAAAATGCTCTATAAGCTGGTGGTAAGCTTCTCCTTCATAATCCTGATCAGGCAGAGCGAGCTCGTGTTCCATTCTGGTGATTTTATCCGACAGCTCAAAAAGCCTGACGTTTGCCTGCAGGGCATATTGCAGTGCGGTTTTTTCAAGATCGGCATCAAACGAGATCTCCTGTGGAAGATACCCGATCGTGGTTTCCGCCGATTTAAGAAATTGCCCGGAAATAATGAGTGCCGAGTCGGTATTCGGGGCGCTTATAAGGCGCAGGAGAGTTGTTTTTCCTGTACCGTTAAGACCGACAAGACTTACGTGGTCTTTGTCTCCTACGCGGAATGAGGAATCGTTCAGGAGCTCTTTGGTTCCAACACTGAGGGAGAGGTTTCTTGCTTCAAGCATGATAGAGAGGACTTATGGAAAAGATCAACATCGTTGAAAAAATATTATTCATGGGTGAAAAGATACAATATTTCACCAAAGCTTCACGATTCTTCATCGTATTCTGAACCGTTCGTTCTATTTAAGATGGATGAATGGATTGGCTTCTGCCTCAGCGGTTGCTGTGCTGAATTATTTTAATTTATTATCGTTATAAGCAGCAAGGATTTAGCAAAAAGGTCGTCGAAGAAGCAAGCCGGGTTATAAAGATGATTAATACACAAAGAGAAAGGACTGTTTCAGTATGAGGGCAAAAATCAATCTCTGTATGGTGCTGTTGTTTCTTGCTGCAGTTTCCCAGCTGCATGCCGAAGAGTCAGTGAGCTGGGAGCAGTGTGTGAGTGAAGCAAAGCGTGCGCATCCCGATCTCTACTCTGCTGAGGCACTACTGCAGCAGGCTGAAGCTGACAAGCAGGTAACAGGAGGTTCTCTGCTTCCCCAACTCAGCCTCAGTGTGAGTTCTCTCAAGAACGGAACATCAGGGCTTGGCTCTTCTGCTCTCTCTTCTTATACATTGTCGGCACAGCAGCTTCTCTATGATGGCGGGAAAACGTCAAACCAGATTGCCAGCAACGCTGAAGCAATCAAGGCAGCTCAGTATAACTATGACGCTGTTTCGGCCAATGTCCGTTTTGCCCTCCGTTCAGCATTTATCCAACTGCTCAAAGCACAGGATCTTGTCGGACTTGCCGGTGAAATTGCCGACAGGCGACAGAACAATGTCCGCCTGATCAGTCTGCGCTACCAGGGTGGACGTGAACATATCGGTTCGCTTCGCCAGGCTGAGGCCGACCTGGCACAGGCGCAGTTTGAAGTCTCCCAGGCCAAACGCGGCCTTGTGCTTGCAGAGACAACCCTTGCTTCAGCTCTTGGTCGCGATACGCATCTCCCGCTCAGGGTTCAGGGCGCATTCAAGGTCAGTGTCCTGACGGAAAGAAAACCCGATCTCGCCCAGCTCGTAAAAAACAATCCCCTTTTTCAGCAGCTTGACACCAAAAGCAAAGCCGCACGTTTCGATCTTGATGCTTCCAGAAGTGCATTTTCACCGCAACTCTACTTAACCTCATCGGTTGGTCGAGGTGCTTTTGACCGCCTGCCGACCGATGCGATGGACTGGAGTGCAGGGATTACGGTTTCCGTGCCCATTTATGAAGGTGGAGCCGGCAGGGCAAGGGTAGCCAAAGCAAGTGCACTCTTGAGTCAGCAGAATGCACAGGAAAAGAGCGGCTACCTCCAGCTCTACAACGCGCTCGAACAAAGCTGGAAAAGTTTTCAGGATGCCCGTCAGCTGGTTCTTGTACAGAACAAACAGCTTCTGGCAGCAAGCGAGCGCTCAAAAATTTCCAACGCCCAATACTCGAATGGTCTCGTGACCTTCAACGACTGGGTGATTATTGAAAACAATCTGGTGAACGCAAAAAAGAATTATCTCAACGCCGAGGCCGATATGCTGCTTGCCGAGGCTCAATGGATCCAGTCAAAAGGAGGAGCGCTTGAAGGTCAGTAGGAAGAAGCTGGTATGGGGCATTACAATTGCAGTAGCAGTTCTGGGAGTCGGAGGATTCTTTCTCTTTAAGGGAACACGGCAAACAGGGAAACAATTTGATGAAATTCATCCCTCACGGGGAACCATCAGGCTATCCATATCGACGACCGGTGCGGTTGAGCCGCAAAACCGGGTTAAAATCCAGTCATCGGTGGGAGGAAGAATCGAGGAAATTCTTGTCGAAGAGGGCCGGGTTGTCAAAAAAGGAGCTGTGCTTGCCATGCTGAGTTCAACTGAACGTGCAGCTTTGCTTGATGCTGCAAAGCTGCAGGGTAAAAATGAAGAGAGCTACTGGAACAATGTGTATAAGAAAACCACTGTTCTTGCTCCTATGGACGGCCAGGTTATTGTGCGCAGTGTCGACCCCGGCCAGACCGTGACGGCGAGTGATTCACTCTTTGTGCTCTCAGATCGTCTTATTGTGAAAGCGTTTGTTGACGAAACCGATATCGGTCGGGTAAAAATCGGGCAGAAAGCGCTTATCGGGCTTGACGCCTATCCTGACATCCGGGTAACCGGTGCTGTTGAGCATATCTACTATGAGTCACATCTGCAGAACAACGTCAACATCTACAATGTCGATATTATTCCCGACCGCATTCCCGATGTATTTCGTTCCGGCATGAGTGCCAATATCAAGATTATCGTACAGGAAAAGAAAGGAGCACTTCTCTTACCGATCAGCGCTGTGCAGAACAGAAACGGCAAAACCTTTGTGCGCCAGAAAAGTGACGATACTGAAAAAGGAAGGCGATACACCAGAGTGGAGACAGGATTGCAGGATGGCACCAATATCGAGATCCTTGACGGGTTAACGGAGAGCTCGGTTGTCCTGCTGCCCGATACCACCTTTGTGTTGCCGAAAAACAAAGCAGGTGCAAACCCGTTCTCGCCTCAACAGCAGCGTAAGCCGAAACCATGAGCAGCATGCTTGAGCTTATTGATGTGCACCGGACATACCTGATCGGTGAAAGCACTGTTCATGCACTGCGCGGTGTTTCCCTGACGATAGAGCAGGGGGAGTTTGTCTCCATCATGGGAGCCTCGGGGTCCGGCAAATCCTCACTGCTGCAGATTCTCGGTCTTCTGGACAACCCTGACAAGGGCGAGTACCGGATTTTCGGCAACAATGTCAACACCATGACGGAGGATGAACAGGCCGGAGTGCGCAATAATGTAGCCGGGTTTGTGTTTCAGCAGTTTCATCTGCTCAAGCGGATGGACATTGTCGATAATGTCAGGCTTCCCTATATCTACAGCGGGCTGAAAGGAAACTTTCGCAACGAGGCGATTGATCGGCTGAAGATGGTTGGTCTGGAAAAACGAATTGATCATACGCCCAATCAGCTTTCAGGAGGCGAGCAGCAGCGTGTTGCCATAGCAAGGGCGCTGGTTCGTGATCCGTTGATCATTTTTGCCGATGAACCGACAGGTAATCTTGATACGAAGAATTCCGCCGAGATCATGAAGATTCTGCAAGGTCTTCATGCAGAGGGGAAAACCATCATCATGGTCACGCATGAAAACGATATTGCGGCGTATGCCGACCGGATCATTACCATGCGTGACGGTGTCATTCTTCATGATGAACGTAAGCCGGGGAAAGAACACTGCGTTCGGGTTTCAGTACCAGGCGGCTTTAATATCCATGGCGCAGCAAAGGGGTCGATGCTGCAGGATGGGCGATTTATAGGATTTATCGCACAGGCCTTTCAGTCAATTCTGGCCAACAAGATGCGCTCTTTTCTGTCCGTGCTTGGTATCCTGGTTGGCGTGGCGTCAGTCATTGCCATGATGGCTCTCGGTGAGGGCGCTAAAGCCTCAATGCAGGAACAGCTGAAATCGATGGGATCCAACATGCTCTCGATCAGGGCCGGATCGGCGAAAATCAGGGGAGCCTCTCAGGGGGCTGGTGCTGTTGCGCGGTTCACGTTCCCTGATATTGATGAAATTGCTTCACTGCATACGCTGGTAAAAAATGCCAGCGGCGTCGTCAACGGAGCTGGACGAATAGTGTATGGCAACAAAAACTGGAGCACAAGCCTGACCGGCGTAGGCTATGATTATGGTGCGATGCGTGCGGCGATTCCTACGATCGGGCGGTGGTTTACCCGTGAAGAGATTCAGACCCGTGAAAAGGTGGCCATTATCGGAGTGACGGTTGTGAAAGAACTTTTCGGCACGACCAATCCGCTGGGCAAAACGGTTAAAATCAACAGAATTAATTTTACGGTTATCGGTATTGCACCGGCAAAGGGATTTTCCGGACCGCAGGACGAGGATGATATTGTGCTTATTCCGGTCAACACAGCGATGTACCGGGTGCTTGGCAAAAACTATCTCAGCGGTATTTTTGTCGAGGTTGCCTCTCCCGACTTGATTGAACAGACGAAAAGTGCGATCAGTGCGCTTATCATCAAACGGCACCGGTTGAAAGAGGGAGACGACTCGTTCAATATCAGGGACATGACTGAAATCCAGCAGATGCTCAGCAGCACCACGCAGACCATGAGCCTTCTGCTTGGCTCCATTGCCGCCATTTCGCTGGTAGTTGGAGGCATAGGGATTATGAATATCATGCTGGTATCGGTGACAGAACGCACACGGGAGATCGGGCTGCGAAAGGCTATTGGAGCGAGGAAAAACGATATCATGCTGCAGTTTCTGGTCGAGTCGGTTGGCATGACGGTGAGCGGCGGCTTGATCGGCATCATGCTGGGCATTGCCATCTCCCTTATTCTCTCCTATTTTGCCGGATGGTCGGTCATAACTTCACCGATCTCGGTTGTGCTTGCAACGGCATTCTCAGCACTTACCGGGATATTCTTCGGCCTCTGGCCTGCCAGAAAAGCCGCTGAGCTTAAACCGGTCGAAGCGCTCCGTTACGAATAAATAAAGCAGTAAAAAAAACTTTCGTTTTCACCGCAGGATTCTGAACGAAATCGCGTCACAGTTAATGAGTGGATGTGAAAGTTGAAAGATGATCTATGCTTATGTTCTGGTGCAAATGGCAGCAACAGGTCGGGTTTGGTTGTGTGTGTTGACTGGTGATGATTCATGGTAGA
>Ga0209697_10009563_pt1 | contig 10705 bp, 8 predicted proteins | sample AliMusrvi5mmetaG_FD_184115 | JGI IMG/M metagenome (GOLD analysis project Ga0209697, IMG submission 184115) | Freshwater lake bacterial and archeal communities from Alinen Mustajarvi, Finland, to study Microbial Dark Matter (Phase II) - Alinen... | ecosystem: Environmental > Aquatic > Freshwater... | reverse complement strand
ATGATTGATGATTGATGATTGATGATTGATGATTGATGATTGATGATTGATGATTGATGATTGATGATTGATGATTGATGATTGATGATTGATGATTGATGATTGATGATTGATGATTGATGATTGTTGATTGTTGATTGTTGATTGTTGATTGTTGATTGTTGATTGTTGATTGATGATTGATGATTGATGATTGTTGATTGATGATTGATGATTGATGATTGATGATTGATGATTGTTGATTGTTGATTGTTGATTGTTGATTGTTGATTGTTGATTGTTGATTGTTGATTGTTGATTGATGATTGATGATTGATGATTGATGATTGATGATTGATGATTGTTGATTGTTGATTGTTGATTGTTGAACGTTGATTTCTGATGTGAGCTTGAAAGTGCGCCCTGCGCCAATCAAGTTCACATCGACAATCGGAATTCAACAATCATTCATTGGCAATCGTTCGACTGAGCTCACGCCGAAGTCTGCCTGGCACGTCTCCCGTGCAGCAACTTCAATCATTCACCCGAAATTCTGGGTTTCAAGGATTCTTGTGCGGCTCCTGAGCTTGACGGCAATTTCAAGGGATTGAACTTGCTCGAGCCTGTCGCGCTTTTGAGGTCGAACACTGAGTTCTGAACGCTCGTCCCCGAGAGCCTTGCGGAACTCCGCCAGAATGCCGTCGGTGATGGCGTGGCGGCGGCGGTAGCCGTCGATGAGTTCGCCCTCCGATTTGTCGAGCGAAAGCTCCCCGTCGCGAGGCTCGTCTTTTTCGTAGAGGTAGAGGGGGAAAAATTGGGTAGCCCCACTCCCATCCACTAGATGGAAATCAGGCATTACGTTTGCCAATAGCAGCGAAAACCCAACCCGATTTCCCGGAGAACTAACACCAATTGTCAAGTTTGAGTGTGATGCAGTCGGATACAGTCTAGATTTGAAAGACTCATTGAACATCCGGTCACAAAAATATCCACGATTTAGCAAACGGACGGTAAACGCTTTCGCCCATGTGATCAGATCGAAAAGTCCCCTTACGCTGACGGCAAAGGTTTGCGACTGGACTGCGCGTCCATTTGATTCGCTTCTCATCGGTGTCAATGAGATCGGCTGCCACTGTCGCAGATCTGGCCCCGGCAGCTTTGCAGGCTGATCTTTGAAGATCGACCTGCTCGTTGTAGAAGGCGATCATGCTCTGGATATTTTGGGCCATGACGGCCTGTGAAAAATTGTAAACCCATGGATCACGGCTGGTTTCGATTCCACGTTGGCGGTCGGCAAAGACAGAGAGAGGTTCGTCGTTTAGCGCGATGAAATTGTCGAAAACCGGATCACGGAGGTTAATCCAGTCAGGTTGTTCGTTCGGTGTGAGACGTTGCCAGGCGTTCTTCCGGTGAAGACCCATGATGCTGGAAGAGTTGGAAATAAGATTCAGCTTTTCCTCGCGACTGAGCCCGCCTCATGAAGTTGTCTATCAACGTGAGGTATTTCTCGTGATTGCGGCGGGTGCAGGCCAGATAGGCGGAGACGCGCAGGATGAGGTGGAGGGCGTCGTCGGTGAAGGTGTGGTGCGGCAGACCGGCGTGGTCCAATTGGGCGCGGATGTGGGCTTCATGTAGCAGTGGAACTTCTCGCGCTCGTTGTGGATGTGGCAGGACTGCGTCTGAGTGGGTGCCCCACGCCTCGCTGTCACTCACTCAGCGCCAGCACATGGGCCACTGCCGATGCGGCGAGTCCCGCAGGATTGTAGCCGCCTTCCAATACCGATACCAAGCGCCCGCCACCCCATCGCTCGGCGATTCTAATACAGCGCCGGGTCAGTTCCGCAAACGTCTCATCGTCCCAGAGCAAGCCACCGATCGGATCGCCCATCCGTGCGTCAAATCCAGCTGAAACCAGCACAAATTCCGGCTGGAAAACCTCCAAGGCTGGCATCACCTGCGCCTCCCAAGCGGCTAGCGCCACAGAACCCTCAGAATGGCGCGGCAGCGGAATGTTTAGCGTCAGACCCAGCCCCTCACCGCGGCCGCGGGTGGTGGCAGCCCCGGTGTACGGATAGATATGTTCTTGGTGCAGTGAGACGTACATCACGCCTGGATCCTCAATGAATATTTCCTCGGTTCCATTGCCGTGATGCACATCCCAATCGATAATGGCGATGCGTTGCAAGCCATGCCGAGCCTGCAAATAGCGTGCCCCTATCGCCACATGATTGAACACGCAAAACCCCATGCCCCGGTTCGCTGTGGCATGATGGCCCGGCGGTCGCACCGCGCAAAACACCCCAGCCAGATTCCCCGCCATCACGGCGTCGATGGCTGTTAGCATGCCTCCGCACGCCTCCAGTGCCACATCGTAGCTGTGTTCACAGATGGCGGTGTCGCCGGTCCGTAGAAAATCCGCTAGCAATTCGGTGTCGCGGTACACCAGATCATGATAACTGTGGTCATGCACTAGCAGAATCTCCGCCACCGTGGCCCGCCGCACAGACGCCAGACGCACAATCTCCGGCGGCAACGCTTCCAACGCCTCACTCAACACTTGATAGCGATGCGCCGATTCGGGATGCCCCGGCCCTGTGTCATGCCGTTGGTAATCTGCGGAGAAATGCACCCCGGTCTGTCGTGTTTCCTTCATGGCTCAAATTTGCGGATATGCTTGCGTTCCAAAAACCGCTGGCGATCCTCCATGATGCTTGCCACCGGCATGCTGAAGCTGCGCTCTTCGCCGATGGCGACGGGTTCCTCGATGCCCCCTGCGGAGGAAAATACCAGAGCCATGGCTCGATTGTTAGGTAAGACGCTGGCCCAAAACCCGCCAATGCCGCGGCGTTGGGCCACAGCTGCCAGTTCTCCTAACAAGAATCCAGCCATCCCGACTTGCCGGGTTGCCTCATGCACCACAAACGCCACCTCGGCGCGTTGGCCGTTGTCATCGAGGTAGTAGCGGCCGATGGCTCGCAATTGCTGGCGGCCATGGTGTTGGGTGAAGATGCCCAGCGCCACGTCGCGCGATTGATCCACTGCGGCGAGTTTGTAGGCGGATTCCCCGCTCATTCGCTCGCGTTGATAGCCATAGCGCAGGCGGATGGTTTCCTCGTCGTGTGAATAGAAAAACTCCTGCAGCGTGGACATATCACTTGGATGGAGCGGCCGAAGCAGGAAGCGGCCTGCGCGAAATTCCACCCAAGCCGACTCGAGCCCGGCTTCCGACACTGCCGACGAGCTGGCGGGCATCGTGAAAAAGCGCGGCAGCCACCCACGGGCCAGAGCCCCGGCTAACAACGTCTCACGGTGATCCGGATGGGCGATTTCCACCAAGCGTGCCACCCGCTCCCGAATGCTGCGCCCGTGCAGGCTGGCCACCCCGTATTCGGTAACCACATGGTGCACGTCACCCCGCCCCGTGCATACGCCGCTGCCTGATTCGAGACCCGCAACAATTCGTGAGCGCTTGTCCACGTCGCCTGTGGACGTCAACGCAATGATGGGTCGGCCATCCCGGCTTTTGCCCGAGCCGCGGATAAAATCCACCAAGGCACCGATGCCACCATAGAACCGGTGGCCGCTGGAATCACGCACCACTTGTCCTGTCAGGTCGATCTCGCGGGCCCCGTTGATAGCCACCATGCGGTGGTTGCGGGCGATGCGGTGCGGATCGTTCACCCAATCCGAGGGATGCAACTCAACGTCCGGATGGCGGTCGACAAATTCATACAACTTGCGGCTGCCCATCACATGGCTTGCAATGATTTTACCCGGGCGGTAATTTTTTTTCGAATGATCGGCCGCTCCGCATCGCACCAACTCCATAAGCGCGTCATTGAAAACCCCGGAATGAATCCCGAGTTGGCAGTGGTCTTTCAAGGCCAGCAGCACCGCCTCAGGACTGTTGCCCAGCCCCACCTGGAGCGTCGATCCATCCTCAATGAGTTGCGCGGCATAGCGGCCAATCTTCAAGTGACGCTCATCAAGCACACCTCTAACGGCTTCCGGCAACTCGGCCTCGTGCTCGATGAAGTAATCGATCTCGCGGGCCGCCACCTGAGTGTCTCCACCGGTGCGCGGCATCCGCGGATTGATTTGTGCAATGACGATTCGGGCGTTGCGCAGAGCCGCTTGCACCACATCCACGCTAACTCCGAGCGAGTGGTTGCCGTTTTCATCGGCCGGACTCACTTGGATCAGGGCCACATCCAGGGGCATCTCGCCATCGCGGAACAACAGCGGCACGTCCGACATGGCGCAAGGGGTGTAATCCGCCTGACCCCGCTCCACCGCATCTCGCAGCGCCGGAGTTAGAAAAAACGAGTTCGTCCGCAACACCGATTCAAAGCGCGGGTCGATCCACGGGGTGGGGCCCAAGCCGTGGATATGCACCACTTCGATGTCCTTGAAGTGGCTGGCTTTCGCCAGCATCGAATCCACCAAGGCAAACGGCACCGAGGCTCCTCCACCGAGGAAGACCCGGCTGCCGGGCCGGATAAGGCCCGGCCAATCTTGTTCATTGAGTGCTTGCATCACCTCGCGCTGGCTTGCTGATGAAGATGCCCCACCGGCCCGACCGCAGCAAGCCAAATGAGCTCGGGCGGTTAGTAGCGGCACCGCTGCCGCCACGCCTTCTCACTTGGGTGCCGGAGCGCCGGGCAATGCGCCTGTTAGACCCTTGAACACGGCTTTGGCGATTTCCGTCGCGCCTTCCGTGTTCGGATGGACCTTGTCTGGAATGAGCGCGTCCTTGCCATTGAGGGCACCGTGAACGTCGATCACTCCGGCCTTGGTGGCCTTGGCGACTTTGTCCACCAGCGGTATCTCCTCCTTGGTGCCGGCTTCGTTGATGCCGAAGTTGCCGTTGCCTGCGATGTAAGGCGGGTAGCAGATGTACACCCGTGGCTTGCTGGGCAACTTGGCGAATTGATTGACCAAATCGGTGTAATCGGCCACGAAATGTTCCTTGTTCTTCCAGTTCTGCGGCTTCGTGTCGTTGGTGCCCAACAAAATTACCACCACATCCGGCGCAAATTCCTTCGCATTCTTGAAGGCCGCCTGATTCTGATAGGGACTGTCGCCGCTTTGCAGCAAGGTGGTGCCGCTCACGCCGAAATTCTTCACATTCCATTTTTCACCCAGAAGTTTGCCAATTTGATCCGGCCAGGACATTCCGCCTGCGGCACCCACGCCCTGGGTGATGCTGTCGCCCACGCAGGCCAGTTTTACCGGCGACTTAAAGTTAGCCACCTTCACGGGTGATGAAATCTGCGCTAGCGCCACTCCGGGCAGCGCCAGACATAGGGTTGCGGCGGAAATAAGACGGGTGATTTGTGACATATCGATTGCTGGCTTGATTTGTGGTGTCTCAGTGCGCACAACCCCCACCATGGCGGCCCTGCGCACTGCGCCCAAGCTTGCTGCCCGGCAGACCGCCCGGCAATCCCAAATTTTCCATCTCAAATTTTCCTCGATGCAATCCATGCTCGTCGGGACAGCAGATCCGTTTACGTTTAGGAGAGCGTGACGCGTAACTCGGTTTCCGGTATCAGCTCAATTGGCTCAGCGAATGTGATCAACGCGCGATTGGCTAACACCTTGACATTTGGGAGGACAGGTTTGTTGCCGAGCGACACAGTTACCGTGGAAACATTGCAGCCGTCGGCGAGAGCCAGCGCCAGAGTCTTTATGCGGAGCCTTCCCCAGCGCAATTGAATGCCGCAGCCGGTGTGACCTGCGTCGCGTTTTTGCCAGAACGTTCCCCAGCCTGCGGCCGAGGTAAACGGAGCGCGGAAATTCTCCGGCGTCAGGCGCGGGGCGAACCCGATGTGCCCTTTCGGACCGTGGTATTCAAAGCCGCTGGCGGAGATCAACAGGCCGTAGCTAGCCATTCCCCGGGAGTAATGGTCGCCGCATTCCACCTCGTTCCATGGATTGCGGCGCGATGCGTGGTAGCGGTCATGGATCGCACGCTCGACGGCTAACCCTTCGAGCAGCAATCCTTCGCTGATCATATGTCCCGCCACTTGATGCTCGTAGCCAGCCATGCAGGTGTTGAGATATCCCATGCCAGTTGCCATGTCACCGGCCACCACTTTGGGGTCCACCTTGTCGCCATGCGGCCAAGTCGTCATGATCGTGCCGCCTTCACCGGGCATGGCGTACCAACTGCCCGCTTTATGAACCTCCCGGTATGGTCCGACGTCGGGTGTGAAGTTATATTTCCAGATTGAGCGCAGCGCGGATTTTGTATGGCTTTCCGGCAGAATCCGCCCCAAGGCGACTTGATTGGCCCAGCCTTGACCGAACACCTGGTCAATGTGACAGCCATTGCCAATGATAAAGCTGTTTGGCTGGTTAGGATCGGGTTTATGAATAAAGTATTCCCCGTTCCAAAGTCTCTCTACCAGATTCTTGGATCCGGCATCGGCGATAGCTCGCGCCGAGTTGGCAAATTCCATGTCTCCCATATCTCGTGCCATCTCCTCGCCGGCACGCAACGCAGCCAAATAGAGCGAGCTGGTCCATGACATGGCTCCCCACCATAGACCTGTATCGAGGGTGGTGGATTGCTTGCCATCAATGATGCCATCGGCGTTGCCATCTTCGCTGATGAGCCATTGCAGGACTCTCTTGATCTTTGGCCAATTGTGCTGAAGGAATGCCGAATCGTTAGACATCTGGTGAGTGCGATATGAGCACAGGATATGGCCTGCTTGCCCGTCTAAAACGAAGTCGCCTCGATACTCGCCACGGGTCCAGACTCCACCGGTTTTCGGATCAAACCCGATGCCATCAACAAAGTGCTGCGTTTCATGGATGGATTGCTCAATGGAGGGGAAAAGCCGGCCCGGACCTTGGGTATAGAACCAAACGCTGGTGCAATTTCCCTGACAACAATATGAGCCTTCGAAAAACCAATAGCGGCCATTGTCAAAGCGATGACAGGTGGTAGTGGCCAGCGCGGACACATTCATCAGCATGCGGTCGAGCAGCCAGTGCGGCAAAGTGGAGTTATACCACGTGTCGCGCCAGCTCTTGGTCTCGCCGGAGAGGCGGGTAAAGTTTTTGGCCACATAAACCGCCACCTCGTTAGCATCGCGAAAGTTTTTGGCGTAATAACGTTTGAGCTTATCAATGTCTGTGATGAGGTGAAACGTATCGTTGAACAATCGAGGGGTGTAAGTCGTCTGCGGAAAATGCCAGGTGATTACAAATGTAGCTTTACACGCTTCGCCGGGCTTGAGCGTCCAACTCCGCCCCAACGCGCCGATCAGCCTCGCGGGCACGGCCATTTCGGCTGCTGTTTCATTCCCTGCCTTCAATGCTTCAAACACCGCCTCCGGGCTCGCATCACCGGCATCGGCGCAGGCTCGATCGGTGGTCTCAGGAGTGAGCAATGCCATGCTTAATGTGCCGAAATCCGCGGCGCTCGCCAGAACATCCGGAGGAATAGCCACGTCGGTGAAGATCATATAATCCACGCCGATAGACCCCCAACCGCCGCTTGAGTTGTCAAATATCTCCAGTCGCGCTTTGCGACCGATCAATTCGCTGGTGTCGAAAAAATCCGTGCGCAATTGGTGTGCCGTGTGGCCGGTGGCCGAGCGCACGGCTTGCCCGTCTATCATTAATCGCAATCCCAATTGTTTGGGGTCCTCACCGCCGCCGATAAGAAAGCGAATGTAATTCCGTTCGATAGTAAACTCAGGACTGGTCAGTTTGCCGGTAGCGCTCTCCTTTGAACCGCCGGTGCCTGGTGCCGAGGTGAAGCTGTTGGCGAGGCCCTGGCCGTGTGCGTTGATTGTCTTGGGAGATTGAGTTGGAAGCAGCTCAGAGAGCTTGGCTGGGCGTGAGCCAAACGCCGTTCCTTCCACGGTCCAAGGCTCGTATGTATCCCCCTCGAAATCGGCGAAAACTATGTCCGGGCGAATTGGGTGGTCCTTATCAATAATGCCCGCTTGCGGGTGGATACTGGACTCCATGCGCAGCAGTCCGCTCTCTCGCGCCACCCGGTTGCGGCGGATGCCAGCCGTGGGTTTGCTGAATTTACAGACGGCATTTTCGATCCAGCCGGCGAGTTCTAGCTTGAGTGCTTCAGCAGATGTGTTGGTTAGTGTATATTCCATCACCGTCGCTGGCAGGCCCGAGTCTTCTGGGCTTAACGGAATGAAAGGCGAATATGCCTCCAGTTTCACATCCACCGGGCAGGCCGGGTCATGATAGTTGACGGTTCCGATGGGATATTGCCCGCAAAAGGTGACTCCGGGAAAGCCACTCTTATCGAGTCGGCGGACCACGGATTTTCCGCTTTCGGAAATTTTGATAGCGAACCCCTGTTCTATCGGCGCGGTGGGTTTTCGCGGCTTGGCGTAATTGGGTCCGCGGTATTCGTTGAATCCGCTCAGGACGGGTGCGTTGAAAATATCCCAGAGCAACAGTCGTCCGTCGCCGCCGAGATATAGTTGGCCGGCGCAAATGCCTCCCACCGGCATGCCGATGTAGTCGAGTTCCTCATTGCGATAAACGGTGGGCTCACCACGTGCAAATAGTGACTTGATCCAGTCGGGATCCAACTTCTTATCTGAGGGTACCAACTTCTCAAAATCAGCTTTGTCGAATGGACCCGCCATCGCCGACGTTCCCGGCAATGCCGTCCCCGCAGCTACAAGCGCCGCCAATTGGAGGAAATCGCGCCGGGCCATGCCCGGATTGCAGTCACATTGTGAAGGAGAACATGGATTCATGGGGTAAGATGCGATGGGGGGATTGAAAAGGGAATATTTCTTGGGAGTTGGCGACTACCGGATAGCCAAACAGCTTACAAGAGCGTGGCCTTTCACAATTTCCGATGCTCGGCAGGATAGACGGCCAGCGCGACTTGACGAATCCCCTCGAGGGTCAAGTGATGGTCCACCGCGTGAATTTCAGGCATGCCATTGGCGATGAGTTGAGCATCGCCTCCGGTGACGATGATTTTCGGTTGGCCTGGCAGTTCGGCGCAAATCCTCTGCAATATCTCCCTAACCAACCCACGGTATCCTATCACCGCTCCCACCTGCATCGCATGAACCGTGGATTTGCCAATCGCCGACGTCGGTTCGGCCAATACGATTTCCGGCAGCAACGCGGTGTGCTGCGCCAGATAGCGGGTCATCGCACCCAAGCCCGGCGCAATCACTCCCCCGCAGTAGGCCGGTGCCGACGATACGATGTCGAAGGTCACCGCCGTGCCTGAATCAATCACCACCGCCGGCACCCCGTGGCAGGCCAGCACTCCCACCGCGTTGGCCAGCCGGTCCGCACCGATTTGGCTGGGATCCGGATAATCAATGGCCATGCCCAGCGGGCTTTGGTGATCTAACATGTGAACAGGCACCCGTGCTTCGAGAAATTCCCGGAGCAGCCGTGCCTTGGTCGGCACCACAGAGGCGATGACGGCCGCCTGGAACGCGAGTCCATCCAGCAAGGTTGTCAAGGAGTCCCGGGAAACCTCCGCTGTATCCAGTAAGCCACGCCACTCACCCAGCCCATGCGCGTCGCCAAGCGCAAACTTGGTGCGGGTATTGGAATTGTCGATGAGCAGCCAAGTCATCGCCCAGCCCGGGGTTGAGGTGATAAATCAGGCTGACTTCCATGATGCATGCGGCGGGAATGTGCCCGCAACCCGGCAAAATTCAACCTGAAAAAGAATCGATTGAGCAGGCTGGCAGCCTCAGACAGGCGAGTCAGGCAGGATTAAGCCGTGATGTTTCATCGTCTCCCAGAAGGCCCGGGGTATCCGAGTTCGAGTGCTCTCGACGTTTGCCCGAATGCGCAGCGGTCTCGCGGAATTGAGCGCCACGGCAGCGATTCCAGGCACAGCGAGGGCGAATTGCACACAGGCATCGGCCGGGGTGACGCCGAAGTCTTGGCAAACGGCGAAGAACTTCTGCCTCCACGTGAACAAGTGCGCCTCTTTGAGCGGATCGGGCAGGCGGTAGTCAAACCACTTGCCACCAGTTAGAAACCCCGCGTTGAAAACAGCGGAGTTAACTATGCCCACCCCTGAGGAGCGAAGATGACTGATGAAATCGAGCAAATCCGCCGGATGCGAATACACCGTTAGACTGCAAGCAAGCATCACCCAGTCCAGGTCCACATGCCCGGCAACCTCACGAATGACCCGCCAGTCCTTGGCTCCGATGCCCACCGCCCTGACCACATTGCGGGCTTTCAGCTCGAACAATGCCTGATAGGCCCCAAGCACATCCTCGAAGCGGCGCTGGCGTTCGGCTGGAGTCCTGGCTGCCGCAAGGTATTCATCGGGGTCGTGAACTGAGACAAGTTGTGACGTGTAGCCCTCGCCCAGAAGTTCGCAGCCTTGCTCGTAACATTCCAGGATGCCGTCGTGGCTGATCCGCAGTTGGGCATCATGCCCGATTCCGGCCCAAGTGCCGCGCTCGAACGTCGGTTCGGGGCCGCTAAGGGGCACTCGATACCAGCCGAGCTTATTGCTGATGATCACGTCCTGTGGGGGCACGCCCAGTTTGCGGAGGGAATGACCGATGACCTCCAGCGCCAGTCCAGCTCCGTATTTACCGGCCGTATCAATGACCACCGGGGCGGGGCATTGACGGAACATTTCTGAAACCAGGTCGATTTTCGTTTGATCCGGCACGACTTGGTAGAGATTGCCAAGGCAGCTCGTCCCGAAAACAATCGGGGCGACAACCAGCCCGGT
>Ga0209697_10009560_pt1 | contig 10707 bp, 5 predicted proteins | sample AliMusrvi5mmetaG_FD_184115 | JGI IMG/M metagenome (GOLD analysis project Ga0209697, IMG submission 184115) | Freshwater lake bacterial and archeal communities from Alinen Mustajarvi, Finland, to study Microbial Dark Matter (Phase II) - Alinen... | ecosystem: Environmental > Aquatic > Freshwater... | reverse complement strand
GCCTGTCAACAAGTACGTCTGCAACGTATAGTAATTCCCGCCGTGGGTCCGTGTGAGATCGTTCATTGCATCCTGAATGGCATCGATATAGTTGGCATAGTTAGGGCCGAACGTACTGTAATAAGCGGCTGAAAGCAGCACCAATTGGTTGTTAATCAAAAACCGTTGTGGAGAGGAGGAATCGTTAGTGATTAAGGACTGGCTCCAGTCCGTTCCAAGCCCAAAACCAAGGGGGATGATCTCGGCGGTAGGGCTCCAGTAAACATTCGACGCATCCCAAAGGCCTATAGGCTGGCTGAATACACGCGGTTGGCTGTAAACGGATTTCCCGCCGATCCCCTGGACGAAGTTCTGGTTGCCTGTTGGCAGATAGGTTGAGTAATTGGGATCGAGAACAGGCAGGTAACCCACCGATGACGGCAAGCTGGTGTCCAGTATCCCGACGGCGAGATCGCCATTCAGCAGATTAGTTCCCTCCAGAATTCTCGCGAAGTGGACAACGCTGTCTGTGCCAAGAAACGCTTCGAAGCCCCCATTGGTATCACTCTCCGGATGGGTGTGCCAGGCGTATAGGAAATGCCTCGGCGAGACCATCGTGACGACCGGATAGCCATAGACGAACCCGTAGATCCCATTACTCCATCCGATGGACGTTGCGCTGAGCCCGTCAACCCCGAGCAGCCAGCACTCTGGATTCCAGCTCGTATAGGGGTATGGATTGATAACTTCCTTCGTCGCAAGGTCAATATCGGTATGTCCCAGGCTATGGCCGACCGCGTTAGTAGCCATGTGGTAGGCGAGTGTGTAGGTGAAACACTTTCCGGCTGTCCCAGCACTGTACAGCGCGGAGACCTCGCTCGTCGTTAGAGCCGTATTGTAGTAAGTCACCTCGTCAATGAGCCCGTTGAAGAACTGGCCCGTATATTGGCAATCTCCCGTCGGGTCGTAAACCCCGCCGATGTGGAACGGGCACCCCGAATCCCACGGAGTTATGTTCAGGGCGGCGGACGCGCACAGGGCGCCGTTGGTGTACAATCTCAGGTTCGTTCCGTCCCATGTCCCCACCAGGTGGCTCCATGCTCCGATCGGGATATCAATGGTGCTGTCCACCTCGTAGAAAGGCCAGCGGCTGGTGGAAACGGCCCAGGCGACGATAAGCCCATTGGGATTGTAGCCATCGTTACGTACGACCATTTGCCGGCCATAGCTCTGGCCAAAAACCCACGCCTGCCCATTGCCGCCAATCTGGGAAGAAGGGTTCACCCAGGCCTCGACGGAGAAGTTGGCCGTCGCCAGCGCGGTGGGAGGAATTTCAACCGCCTGGTCCGAGACGGAGGCAAACGAGAAGGCCTGGCTCACTTTGCCGCTTGTGTAGGAGACGCCGTTTTGCGGCGTGCCCGGGCTCCGGGCGAATCGGTCCGAGGCATCCCCTTCGCCAGGCCACCAGGCGATCGCACTCGAAGGGAGGGTGGTACAGATCGGCTGCCCTGACTGCGGAGAGATGCCGATGGAACCAGTAGCCAGCGGTGCCGGGGTGTTGCCGGTTATCGTGGAGACGGGCTGACCCAGGAGGAGGACCCTCAGAATGCTCTGCCCATTGGTGGAAAGCATTTCGACCGGGACGCCCGTCGGAGCCACGGCACTCAAGGCATCGATTGCCGCAGCGGACAAATCGGTAGCCCTGCCAGTAGACGCGGGGGTTTGGGATACTTGGGCAAGCAGTGAAGCACCGAGGAGGAAACAAGCGATTGTAGTGGAACAGATAGTCTTCATATAATGGTGGATACGGAGTTGTTGGATGGTTCTAGCAACTGGACTGAAGGAGGCATCCACGACGCAGTCCTTTACTGCGGCTGCGCAACCCGTGTCGTCAATTAGCGATCGACGCCCGTTCGTTGTTTTCATGGGGCTCCCGACTCCGGAGTCGCTCGGACTCCGGGTAACTACGACCTAAATCCAGTTACTACCTACTAGTACGCGCGGTAGGTGGTCATTCTTTCAACAAATTGGCGTTGGGCGCATTTTTTCTTCCTGAAAGTTCAAAGGTGCGCGGCAGCGCTCACGGGAGACATTTAGTTAAGTACGCGCCAGAGAAGCCCGATCTTCCAGAAATCTTACTTCTTTTCGGTTTTGGCATTTTTCTTGAAGGAAGGGCGAAAGAGGCGCGTACATAAGAGCAAAAGAACTATACCGCCGTGAACACTGAGAGAATGGCCAAAGCTGAGGAATTTATCCCAACCCGAAAATCGCTGCTCAACCGGTTGAAGAACCTGGAGGACCAGGAAAGCTGGCTGGTGTTCTTCGAAACCTATTGGAGGCTGATCCATCGGACAGCGATTCGCGCCGGACTCAGCGAAACGGAAGCCGAGGAAGTGGTTCAGGAGACCGTGATCGTGATGTCGAAAAGCCTCCCAAAGTTCAATTACGATCCCGCCAAGGGTTCATTCAAGAACTATCTCTTGAAAACCACGAATTGGCGGATTATCGCCCAACTGCGTAAACGAATTCCGATAGGGGAGCTCTCGTCGCCGGTAGCCGGGGATACAGGGGCCGATGATATCGAACGGTTTGCCGTTTCGGTGGAACCAGCGCTCGAGGCCATCTGGGACAAGGAATGGGAGCAGAATCTGCTGCGGGCGGCGCTCCAGCGCGTGAAGAGGAAGACGAACGCCAAACTCTACCAGGCTTTCGATCTTTATGTGATCCAGAACTGGCCCGCCACCAAAGTGGCCAAGGACTTGCGAATGACAAGAGCCAGAGTGTATATCGCGAAGCATCTTATCAGCAAAGCGATCGAGCGGGAGATCATTCAATTGAAAACCAAGGGGTTCTGAACCGCATAATCTCAACCACACAATGAAACCGATTCTGGCTAAGAGGGTGGAAACAGCGCTGGCGGGAGCAGCTCGAGACGAAGGACGTTGCTTGCCGAGGTGCGGAGATGTGGATCTGGGCATAAGGGGGGTGGCCCAAGTAAGGTACAGGATCCTAAGAAAGTTATGGGCACATTTTCATGGACAAATTCACCGGGGCTCTATGGGATAGCGCGCCATGTCATTTCGTCGAGGAGGAAATCGGAGGGGAAGAGCGGCTCGGCACCGAGTGTGCCCGAGCCGGGAACGCGAGTAACTAAATCAATACATATGGCCAGCAAAAAACAAAAGCCAGAGAAAACAAAAAGCACGAAACTGAAACCCCAGTTCAGCCCAAAACCCAAGCGGAGGGCTAGCTCCCAACGTATGACGTTAACGGCAGAGGAGTCCCCTTCACCGAGTCCACTGCCTAGCTCGCCGCCCATATAGGGGGATTCTCCTACTAACAGGCTGGTTTTAAGGGACAGGGCGCAGGCCGGCGAAGGCAGCGCTGCGTCCTGTCCCAACCTCCCGGTCTATGCAGAAGCTCATCTTAAAGTGCGGGTATCCCCTCGGGGATTTGGTGATGTTGACAGCGGCGATACGGGATTTGCACGGCTGCTATCCCGGCCGGTTTTTGACCGACGTGCGCACATTCTACCCCGCGCTTTGGGAACAGAATCCCTACCTGGTGAAGCTGTCGGAGGATGATCCTGAAGCGGAGGTGATTGAGTGTTCGTATCCCCTCATTCACCGTGCCGATACGGCCGGTTCCCATTGCCTTCAGGGCTTTGTGGCCTTCTTGAACCAGCGCTTGGGCTTAGCCGTCAGGCTTAGCGATCTCAAGGGCGACATCCATCTCTCCGACTTGGAAAAGGGATGGGCCTCGCAGGTACATGAAGTCACAGGAGCCGATACGCCCTTCTGGATCATCGACGCCGGGGGGAAATATGATGTCACAATCAAGTGGTGGGAGCCGAAACGCTACGAGGCGGTGGTGAGCCATTTTCGGGGGCAGATTCAGTTTGTGCAGGTGGGCCGGTTGGGGGATCATCATCCGCCACTAAAGGGGGTAATCGATCTGCGGGGTCGCACTGATTTGCGCGAACTGATTCGCCTGGTTTACCACTCTGAGGGCGTCCTTTGCCCGGTCACCGGCCTCATGCACCTGGCAGCGGCGGTGGAAACCCGGCGCGGACGTGCGTCGAACCGGGCCTGCGTGGTGGTGGCGGGGGGAAGGGAACCTCCGCATTGGGAGGCCTATCCTGGTCATCAGTTCATTCACAGAATTGGGGCTTTCAAATGCTGCGTTCGCAAGGGGTGCTGGAAAAGTCGGACCGTGCGGCTGGGGGATGGGAGCAAGCAGGATCGGCCGGGGAACCTGTGCGTGAACAAGGTGCGGGATTTGCCGGCGTGCATGGAGAGGATCACGCCCGCGGAGGTCATCGGCCGGATCGAACTGTACTATGCGGGAGGGGCCTTGAAGTTCCTTGGGCCAGTACAGCGTGCCGCGGGTGAGAAGGGAGTCAGCGCGACCGCGAAAAACACTCTCGATGAGCAGGCTCTCAACATCCATAGCGCGGGGTTGCTCTGCAGCCGTTTTATGGAAACCATCCCTCCGTACCGCGGAGGGTTTGACGGGCGGGGGATTGTGCTGTGCGCGGGCGGAAGCAGGTACTTCACCAATGCGTGGGTCTGCATCCGCATGCTGCGGCGGTTGGGCTGCCGGTTGCCCATTGAGTTGTGGCACCTGGGGAAGAAGGAAGTGGACGAGACCATGAACGCCCTGCTGCGACCATACGGAGTTGAGTGTGTGGATGCGGCGAAGCTCCGCAGGCGGCATCCGGCGCGGATACTCAAGGGGTGGGAACTCAAGAGCTACGCCATCCTGCACTGCCGTTTCCGGGAGGTGCTCTTCCTGGATGCCGACAACGTGCCGGTAAGGGACCCCGAGTTCCTGTTTGATACTCCGCAGTTCCGGGAGACGGGCGCGGTTTTCTGGCCTGACTATCACGGGCCGGGGCACAACAAAAAGGCGCCAGCCATCTGGCGAAGCTGCGGACTACGAGAGCCGCGGGAGCGGGAGTTCGAGAGCGGGCAGATAGTCGTGGACAAGGAGCGGTGCTGGCGCGCCCTTTGCTTGTGCCTGTGGTTCAACGAGAATTCGGATTTCTACTACCAGTATGTTCATGGCGATAAGGAGACCTTTCACCTGGCCTTCAGGAAGGTGCGCCAGAGCTATTCCCTTGTCTCTACGCCGATTCACACGCTGGAGGGAACGATGTGTCAGCATGATTTCGACGGGCAGCGCCTCTTCCAGCATCGGAACATGGACAAATGGGATCTATTACTGTGCAACCGCCGGGTGAGGGATTTTTGGTTTGAAGAAGAATGCCGAGGCTACCTTAACGAACTACGCGAGATCTGGAACGGGACGGTCAAAGGGCAAGCTGGAATCGCGATTCCCTCCGCGCCGAGCGTCCGCCGGGCTTTGAGAATCGAGGCGGTCATGATCTCCTGCCGCGAGCGGGATGCAGTGCGCCGGCGGACCTTGGATAATCTCGCCAGGACGGACTGGGGCAAATTGCCGCTAACCATCCAGATGGACAAGGAAAGCGGCGGGCACAGGCAGGAGAGGCAGACCCGCTGTTCATACGAGGCGCTCAAAGGCGCCTTGGGCGGGAAAGCGGACTTTGTTCTCTTCCTGGAGGACGATTTGGAGTTCAATCTCCATATCGCGCATAACCTGAAATGCTGGAGGCCGCTGCGGACCGCAGTGGTTTCAATGGCCGGTCTGTATAATCCGCGGCTACACGAGCTTGCCTGCCACGTAGAGAACAACTGCCGAATTGTAGCTCCAGGCGCTATTTTCGGCAGCCAAGCCATGCTCATCGCGCGTCCCGCGCTCGAGCACATCGTCCGCAACTGGGGGCGTGTCGAAGGCATGCAGGATATCCGGATCTCAAGGCTGGCCGGGCGGGTGGGGAGGCCTATCCTCTACCACGCTCCGTCGCTCGTCCAGCACATGCAGACCTCAAGCACCTGGGGCGGACGCAACCACCAGGCGGGCGATTTTGATCCCCATTGGAAAGCCGCGGGCGGGGAGATTGGTTCGCGGCGCGAGCGCGATTTGTGGAGGCTATCCATGAACACCAACTTCGCTTGGAGGGTTGAGGAACCCTTTGTTTGCTGACGCACTCCCTTGCCTGCAGAGACGCCGAAGTCTGGCTTACAGGCAAGCACTGCCGTACCGACGGCGAGCAACCCGAGGACACTTGGCTCTGGAATTGGCGCGGCGGAGAACTCAATACTGTCGAGAAGCCCCGCTCCGCCCGGTGCGGTGGTGAATCGAAGCTCCACCGTGTCTCCAGCGAATAATGACACCTCAGACTATGGCGAACGAACTCGATAGAATCGCCGCGCGTAGTTGGAGGTTTGATTATCGGTGAACTGATAGTGAGTTGGTGAAGCTTCTATGGCCGCACCCACGGCGCTCCAACTGGCTGTCGAGGCAGAGGGATTGGTGCTGGCCAATACCGTGAAGCTCAAGCCCAGGTTTTCGACGAAGCTGAATTGGACTGCCCCGTTAGAAAGGACGGTCGGCGTGCTTAACTTAAGGGGCGTCGCCGACCACCCTCTGAGACCCGGATAAATGGCGATGGAGGTCGGGGAGTTCAATCCCGAAGCGAATACGGCGCTCGTGCCGTCGGGAGCAAACTTCAAGACGGTCCCGGTTAGCGAATTGGCCACGTACAGGCTCCCCCCGCTGTCGAAGGCCAGCCCTCGTGGAGCGCTGAGGCCATTGGTTACGGTGGCGAAGACGGCACGGGTGCCATTCGTGCTGAATTTGAGGATCGTGTTGCTTAGGTCACCGTTCGTGCCGGAGTTGGCCACAAAAAGGTTGCCATTATTGTCGAAGGCCATTCCCCAGGGACAGTTCAAAGCAGAAGCGAAGGTGCCTAGGTGTGTGAAGGTCCGAGAACCATAGGCGAACCTCTGGATTGTGTTGTTGTAGTCTCCCTTGCCGGGGGGAGCTAAACTGAAAGGGCGAGCATTTGTATTGTTTGCCACATATATGTTATTGGAGCCGTCTAGGGTCAGCGTTATGGGAAAGTCCAGATGCGCCGCTGTGGCTGCAGAGGACCCAGACAAAAAGTACTGCCCGGAGACACAGTCTGGTAGGGCAACCGCTTCCCAGTTTGGCACCGTAATATACAGGATTCCAGCCGTGTCGAAGGCGAGGCCAGATACGCTGTCAGCAACGCCAACATCAGAAGCGCTTCCGTCGGGTGAAAACCTCCAAATCGTGCTATGGCCGGGCTCTCCGGCGTACACATTCCCTACGTTGTCGCACACCAACCCCACTGGTCCGGCCCCAAGCGTGAAGTTCGTTGTCACGAGCGTGGGCATGCCGTTGGTTGTGAGCTTCTGAAGGGGCCCAGCATAGCCACACACGTAAACTTCGTCAGCGCGGGCCAAGGCAAGTACCAGCCCAAGAAAGGCCACCACTACGACCCTCACGAAATTGCCTATAGGGCGTCCCAAGGGCTGGCTTGCACCCTTTGGACAACTAGTTCTCTGAATCGACAGTTCAGTTCTCATGGCTTTTCGCTCCGATCGGAAGATATCTCAAAACCCACTTCTACATTCCAGTTCATTTTAAGGCCCGTTCTACCACAAGCTGGGAAAAGCGCTAAGGTCAGATGGTGTGACGGTATAGCCCGTCCGTGGTATACTCGGAGTGTGGTAGGTATATGCCCAATTGTCAAGATCGGCTATAACCGTGTTAATCTCATCGGTGTACTGGCCCGGCCATGGGACACCACCGCAGGTGGACCAAGGCCCGATCAACACTAGCTCTCCGTTGATCAGCATGAAGACCGGGTGTCCGCTGTCTCCGCTGGTCTGGTCGTTGTACGGCCAACAAATGGCCTCACCCGTCCGGTAGCGATAGGATCCCCAGTCGGGGAACCACTGCGAGTGTTGGAAGCTGGCCCACCCTGACGAGTTCAGCCAAGTCAGGTCAGTGATGTAAGCATCCTCTACCTGGCTGGTCCCGACACACGGCACACTCGCGGATTGCCAGCAGGGATCCTGGTAGCTCTCCATTGTCGGAGTCAATTTATAGCGCGCGGCGTCGGGCAGCACCCTGACATAGGCAATAGTATTCGTCGGCAGATCCTGGTCGAAGAGCAGGACCCAGTAGCCGAAGTAGCCCCCAACATCTGGTAGCCCTTCGCTCTGAAGGAGAGTGACCGAGTGCGAATCATTGTTCTTGCCGACGAAACGGAACACCGTGCCATTGGGGGGCACCATGTGCCCGACAGTTATGGCGTGACGTGGGGTGATCAGCGTCCCAGCGCTTTGGTGGCAATTTGCACCACTGTGCCACCAGGACATGGCCGAAATTCCTACGGACTGGTCTGGCACTCCCCTGGCTCCGAGCAAGAAAAATGCCTGGCGGTAGTAGTACTGGTTGTTCGCGTCTTCTGTGCCTAAGTCGCCCGTGTAGATCATTTGATCCCAGCCCGGGGAGTGCCCGTTGGTAAAAGTATTCATCTGACTAAGGAGGTGTCCAGGCAGCGTCCCCAGCCTGCCGAAGTACTGGTATTCGGTGAGATCCGACACTCCGTTGCCATCTGAATCGCCCGAGCACATGTCGGTCAGGCTCCCCGTGAACGAGGCGCCTGTCCACGCCTGAGTGGGGGTGCTGACAGAGCACCTAGTCGAAGTCGAGAGGGTCACACTGGAGTGACTCGCCGAAATACCGACTCCGCAGAACTCGAAGCTGCAACCCGACACCGACGTGGCGTTGGGGTGCTGCGGGTCTGAATCCAAATCCAGCGCGATATTGGCCCAACGGAACCGGAGGCCGCTCAGGGAAACATTCGCATTGATGTAGTAAGCCCACAGCGCGTCGGAAGCCGCCTGTGAGGGGCAAGGCGAATTCGTCTGAACCTGCTGCCCAAACAGATCGTCCTGGTAGGACGTGAATATCGTTGGCGTCGAACTGCTTCCATTGCAGGTGATGCTACCGTACGTCAAAAGGTAGGTACCGGAGTTGAACTTGATCACGCAGGGATTGAAAGTGAGGTTACCGCTGAAGCAGGCGCCCGAGCTTACGTAGTAAGTCTGGCCGGTGTTAAAGGTATACGATCCGGAGCCTGTCACCGTGATGTAGTCCCACACCAGCCCAACCGACCGGTAGCTGCGGCCCTGACTGATCATGGCGAGCGAAGGAGAGCCAGGCCCAGGCGTGGTGTCGAGCTCGGCCAGCCAACTGCCGCGGTCCTGCGCCGGCGTGGGCAGGTAGGCAGGGGCCGTAGGAGGGAGGGACGCCAGCTTGGCAGCTACCACGTTCCAGACCAATGCTTCCACCAGGACATCCTCGGTTGCGCCTGCAAGCCAGGTCTTGCACACCGGCGCCAGTGTCCCGCCATCGGTCAATCTGGGAACGCGGACCGTCGCCGGGCTGTCCGCCGCTCTCACCACTGAGCCATCGGACCAATACGCGGCACCCGTGGGGAACCAGAGGTCCCCGATTTCCAGAACGTCATCGGTGGCCCTTTTTGCTCCCACTGCGTGCGGTGTGATTTTGGGGGTCGCTGTGGACTGGCACGCGTGCCAGAGTTCAAGCCGAGCCGTGGCGGGATCTAAACCCGGAGGCAGTTGGGGGCACTGGACCAGCACCAAGTCGCTTTCGATGGCGCCCTTGGTGTAGGTCACCCTCAGGTCTCCTACCTCGCCGAAGGCACCCCGGTACACGACTTGGTTGGGTGGATCGAGTTCACCTGCGCAGTCCTGGGCCCGAGCAATCAACGACGCTTTCCCAGACACCGGATCGTACCAGAAAAGCCCAATGGGGTGCGTTTGGAAAACAGCGCCGTCGGCGGAGACAATCTTGAGCGCGCCGGGCGAGTTGAGATTCGGCTTCAGATAGAGCTTTGTAGGTCCCTTCAGGGCGGCGGCGCTGCCGTCGGGCATCAGTTGGATGAGGTCCTCCGAGGGTGCCCACTGGCCAGCCGTGGGGTCGGATAGGTAGTTCAGCCCGGCGCCTAACTCGACGTACTGGTGCGTGCAGCTAGTGACGGCGCCAGTGTCCGGATAAAAGGTCTGATCGAGGACTTCCCAGGTGGTGGAAATGGTGTCACGCGCGAGCGCCTGCTGGGTCCGGTTGGCGAGCGGCACTGGCGGCGGGGTGTTGGTGAGCATCGATTGGTCGATGCTCTGCCCCTGGGCCAAAGGACTCAGCATGGCAGGCGGCAGACAAGCAGCGAGTGAGATGCAAACAACGGCAGTGGAAGAGATAGTTTTGATCTTCATAGGTTTTATGAAACGGCGTTGTTGAACGATCGTAGCAACTGAACTGGGGGAGACATCCACGACGCAGTCCCTTGCTTCGGCTGGGCAACCCGTGTCATCACCTGACGACCGACGTCCGTTGGTTGTTTTCATGGCTCTCCCGACTCCGGAGTCAGACTGGCTGTGGGGCATTACGACCTGAAGCCAGTTGCTTTCTATCTATTAGTACGCGCGGCAGGAGGCCGATCTTCCAAAAAAATGCCGATGGGTGCATTCTTTTCGCCCCGGTGAGCTGGGGAGTAACCAGGTCATTTTGTCAAGGGGACAGTTGGGAGAGAAAAGCGGCTCGGCTCGGCATCAATTGTGCCGAAACCGAGAACGCGAGTAATAAAATCGATACATATCTGCTGGTCAAAATGTATTGCGCTGATGCTGGTCTGCGGATTTATTTGATGCGTTCACACATACCGACCATTGGATTCGAATCGGGCGAGCAACGATGACCGCGCAGCCGACGACAGAGGTTTGGGGTTGAACCCTGCCCCTGATCGAG
>Ga0209697_10009559_pt1 | contig 10708 bp, 14 predicted proteins | sample AliMusrvi5mmetaG_FD_184115 | JGI IMG/M metagenome (GOLD analysis project Ga0209697, IMG submission 184115) | Freshwater lake bacterial and archeal communities from Alinen Mustajarvi, Finland, to study Microbial Dark Matter (Phase II) - Alinen... | ecosystem: Environmental > Aquatic > Freshwater... | reverse complement strand
TGACTGATTTGAAGACGGGATGCTCTATTTTTCATTAACTGGGTTGCTGTTCAAGCCTTCATATCCTGAAATCTACCCACAAATTCTGCGGATGAACCCTCAAATATTTTCCAAACGAACTCTCAATCGGTACTAATTCCGCTATCACTTCGACTCTGAGACCCTTTCCAGAGGATAAATCCACCCCATAACATGGCAGTCAGCATCAAAAGTGTGCCTATGCAAAACGATAGTCTGGCCAGAGTATGGTCATACCGCATCATTCCCATCCTGGTCAGCAACATTTCCCAGTCATGATAATCTTCCACTTCACTGCCGGTGACACCTCCCAACAGCATTAGCTGTCCAGCCCGGGCGTCATTAATGTACGGAGAAATATCAAGGAAGCTCTCCCCCAGCCACCAGGTGCCAACTACTGCGCCAAACGTGTCACGTTTAAAAAGAAACGCACCTATCACCACTGCTGGTACAATTAGTTGCCCTAATGAGCCACCCAATACATGTAGAAATCTGCCAAATGGCATAAACAGAATGTGCCCGGCTTCGTGGAATGTCAGATTCACTGCATGAAGCCACCAGCCAGAATCAGGGAAAGCCAGGATCGGTGTGAAGATCAGCTTGAGGCCATAAATTGACAGAAGAGTCAGAAAAACCGCCTTAATTGCTATAATGAAGCTATTTTCCCCTTCTTTGACCTGAAAGAGCAGTTGTCCGATGGCGTTTGCTTTAGTATATCGCTCTTCAATCTGATTACGAGCCTCAGCCCGTGCCAACTTAGCGAATATCACCCCGCATCGTGGGCAAGTTTCGGTTGGCGCTGAGAGTTTGCAAGCACATTTTGGGCAATCGTCCAGCTGCATGAATAACCGCATCCTCATCCTCAACAAGTAATAAGGAACAATTACCCGTAACTACAGTATGGTCAATAAACAACCACCGCCGGGACCGCCTTTGACAGTCGGCCTGGATGGGAGAGAGATCCATTCCGGGGGCTGGAGAACGGCACAGTTTCCAACATACCTTTACAATTAACCATTTGCCATCAGTAATGACAAGTGGATTTTTAACGGTGCTCTGTTAAACTTGTACCATGGTGACAAGCGAAAGTGGCATTGAGGTTTACCGGATTCACGTATGGATTTGTCAGATCAACCCTATGATCTGGCGCCGACTCTTGGTGCGCAGTGACAGTACTATGGAACATGCTGGGAGCGCTCATTCTTATACCAGCATTGTCGCATTTTCTGCTTAATAAGGTGAAAACTGCGTAAAACTCCCGTGAGGTATCACAGAGCATGGCGAGGATCGCAAACATCATCTGAACACTCAAGGTTTCCTCGGAGGAAATAAAGGTGATTATACGTCAAAAGGAGATGGTCATGAATGTACATCCGATAAAACTTGATAAAGTGGAATTGATAAAAGGTGCATCGCCGTTGAAATGCTGTCTACAATGCTTTAAGTGGCGGGATAAGCGCATTCATGAACGCATTGACAGTAACGGTACTCTATGTAAAAATCGCTGACAGTAAAATATTATGCCGTTAACACGGAGGCTTCAATAACCGCCTGTCTCGTAAGTCTGTGGCGAATTTTGAATGGTAAAGGTGAAGAATGAATAGTAATGACAAAGAAGTGACAGTTACGCAGATATCAATGTTTAGCGTCCCGAAGGAAGATCGCTATTTTGAGGATTATGTGGTCGGTTCCGTTTACGAATTCGGAACCATCGCAGTGACTGAGGATGAGGTGATTGACTTTGCCAAAAGATATGACCCCCAGTCGTTCCATATTGATCCTGAAACGGCGAAGAAAAGCCGCTTTGGCGGCATTATCTCCAGTGGTTGGCTGACTGCCGGTCTGGCGATGCGTCTTCTGGTCGACAATTATATTTCCAGCGTGGCCAGTCTCGGATCCCCCGGGGTAAACGATCTTAAATGGCTCAAACCGGTGCGACCCGGTGATGAACTCTCTATCAAGGTAACCAACCTGGATACCCGGCGTTCCCGGTCGAAACCCAACCAGGGCACGGTACACATATTTTTAGAAACTCTGAATCAAAAACGAGAGGTCGTGATGACCATGCAGTCGGTGGGGATGATTCTCTGTAGGGATAGCGTTGCACGAATTGGGTAAAAAGGTGAAATATTCAGTTAACCAACAATTGTGGCTTCTGAACCGGTAGTATTACAATTCACTTTTTTTGCCATAACGTATTCCCAATTTATCCATTTTGGCTCGCAGGGTGCTGGATTTTATTCCCAGGAGCACTGCCGTACCATGCGGCCCATGGACCTTCCCCTTGGTTATTTGCAGAACCATACTGATATGGTTGAATATTGTCTCGTCGAGGTTCGTTATCAGCACGATGTTACTTGATTTCCCTGTTTTGAATCACCCGCAGCAGACGTACCTGGGCTTGTAGTGGCAATTCTCCGATTTCATCCAGAAATATTGTGCCACCGTTGGCGCGTTCAAATCGTCCTCGCTTTTCGCTTGTCGCGCCTGTAAAGGCACCTTCCTCATGGCCGAATAATTCCGAATCGATCAAACTTTCAGGAAGCGCTCCGCAATTGACTTTAATGAACGGCCCATCCTTGCGTGGTGAGGCAAAATGGATCGAGTTGGCAATAACCTCCTTGCCGGTACCGGTCTCACCCAACAGGAGCACCGAATTATTAAGCGGAGCGACCTGATTAACCAGTTCAAGTAAGTGTTTTATGCCGTTGTGAAAATTGTGATAGTTGACGTGACAGCGTATCACTTTCATCCCCGATGTATGGTGAATGTCGGTCAAAGGTAAGAATTTTTTTCCAGATGGTCACGTACGCTACCCAATGCCGTGTCAATCTGTGGACTACTGAAGATTTTAGACGAGAATTCCCGGTAAAACACATTTTTATCTATCATGTATGGCTCCTTGGAAATATAATGGAGTCGCTGTACAGCACATTTTGCAGCGTTGCACCTGCTTTTCGACCGATGATTTCCATGATAGGAAAAAGACAAGCTGAGCCGCTGTTAGCAGAGCTTGAACGTGGTGCCTGGAGAAAAAAACAGCCGCTGGAGCTCAACTTATCCAGACCCAGTTCTGTTTAGACCTGAAGATGTTCGAATCATTTATGAAAACAGGCTTGTTGCCTGAAAACGTTGAAAGGAGGTTGGCGATGGAAGAAAACGAAAAGCGGCTGGTAGATCTGGTCGCAGATATGGAAGAGGATGACGCGCTTGTGTGCGCCAGGGAGATGCTGGATTCCGGTGTTGATCCTTTGCGGGTACTTGATCTGTGCCGCAATGCGATGGACATTGTCGGGAAGCGATTTGAACAGGGTGAGTATTTTTTGCCGGAGCTGATTCTGGCCGGTGAGGTGCTTGACCAGATCGGCGCAATGGCCAAGCCGTTGATCATCCAGGCGTCTGACGCGCCCGTAGCAAAGCTGCCCAAAGTTCTAATCGGCACGGTTCATGGCGATCTGCACGATATCGGCAAGAATATTGTCACCTTCATGCTCGACATCAATGGTTTTGAAGTAAAGGACATAGGGATTGACGTGCCGGTAGCCCGATTCATCGAAGAAATAAAGGAATTCAAGCCTCAGATTGTTGCCTTGAGCGGTTTCCTGACACTCGCCTTCGATTCCATGAAGGAAACGATCGAAGCCATCACGGCGGCAGGTTTGCGTGATCAACTGAAAATCCAGATCGGTGGCGGCCAGATTGACGAAACCATCCGTGCCTATACCGGCGCCGATGGATTTGGGTTAAACGCGGTTGATGCCGTAACGTTCAGCCGAAAATGGACAGAAAGTTTCAGCTATGCCTGATACAAACGGAGCAGCCCTATACGACGAAAAAATGAAACGGATCATGGATGCCGTCGAACTTAGACAGCCGGACCGGGTGCCTGTCGCTTTCCAGGCCAGCTTCTGGTTGGCCAGGTATGGCGGTATCAGTTATCGTGAGCTGATGTACAACTACGACAAAGCGGCTGAAATAATGCGCCGCGCTCTGATCGAATTCAATCCTGATCAGTTTTATCCGGTTCATGCGACCACTATCGGCAGGGTGAGCGAAGCGATGGGCTTCAAACAGATCCAGTGGGCGGGGCATGGTGTCGGTGACAACCAGCCGTTTCAGTATATCGACCGCGAATACATGACGGCTGATGAATATGACGATTACATTTTTGACCCGACCGGATTTTACCTGAATAAATATTTGCCGCGTGTCGGGGAGGCGTTTGAAGGGTTGGAGGAACTGCCGAAGTTTGCCGGATTGTACTATAACCATCTGCTCGCCCAGATGCGTCATTTCGGAAACCCTGGCGCAGTCCGTGCTCTGAATGCCCTGCAGAAGATGGCGGATGAATCGCAGCGGTTCATCATGCACAAGATCGGCTTTGAGAAAGATATGGCGAGCCTCGGTTTTCCGGTTACATATGGAGCGGCGACGAATGCGCCGTTTGATTACTTCGGGGATTACTTCCGTGGCGCCAAAGGTATTCTGACCGACATGCGCCGCCACCCGGACAAGCTGCTCGAAGCGATGGAAAAGGCCGGGGTGCTGCTTCTGCGCCATGTGCTGGCAAACGCCAAGGCAAGCGGTAATGCGTTCGTATTCATACCGATTCACTGGGCTTCGGACTCGTTCATGTCTCAGGAGCAGTTTCTGAAATTCTGGTGGCCGCAATGCCGAAAGATTATCCTCGGGTTGATAGATAACGATCTGATTCCGATCTGCCTCTGGGAATCGGTCTGCACCAAGCGGATGGAAGCGATCGGCACTATTCCTCCCGGCAAGGCGATCTACTGGTTTGAACGATCAGATCTGGTTACGGCAAAAGAGGTTCTGGGAGATGTTGTCTGTCTGCGCGGTAATGTGTCGCCTTCACTGATGACAACAGGGACTCCCGAAGAGGTAGACGCCTCCTGCCGCCACCTGATCGAAACGGTGGGGAAAGGTGGAGGCTTCATACTTGATTGCGCCTTCGGTATTCCGGACGAAACCCCGATCGAAAATGTGCGTGCCATGTACCAGTCAGTTAGAAAATATTCAGCCTGAGAGAACCCAAGCCAATGATCAGCAAAATAGATGTCCCGTCACTGCTCGCGGCTATAGAAAAACGGCCTCCCCGAACCGGCTTGGCTCCTAAGTTCAGGCAGGCCGCAGTGGCAATGCTCAGGGATGAGGCGCTGGCAAAACCTCAATTTGTCTTTCGGATCGTGCCGGTGCAGAATTCGTTAGATGCCGATTTGGATTTCGGAGAGAGCAGACTGCATGTGCCGGCTCTGGCGGGTGTTGCATCGAAAGTGACCTCCGTCGCCTCCACCGTTTGTACTCTCGGCACATCACTTGAGGCACGAGTTTCGGCACTCTGCACGGAACGCAGGTTATCCCTCGCCCTCGCCCTCGACGAAGTCGGCAACGAACTGCTGTTGAATTCTGTCCGCCAGGCTCTCCTGCAGATACGCCGTGAGGCACGGCGGCAGGGTGTCTCCTCGGGCAACTCGTTTTCTCCCGGATGCAGCGGATTTGCCCTCGACCAGCAGGCAGGAGTTGTTGCGTTGGCCGGTGGCGACCGTATTGGCATCTCCGTGACATCACACGGCATGCTGAACCCGGTCAAGTCCCGCTCGCTGATTGTTGCCATAGGCGCCGGTCTCTCTGCCCAGCCGCTTTACAGAATGTGTGATGAATGTTCATCACGGAAACAATGCAGGTATAGAGGTTTATGAAAAAACGTCCAGCGCATTATATGGTACGGTTTGCCAACCTCGATCGTGTCATTGAGGCACTTGAAGGGGAAAACCTCCTTCAAAGCGCCCGCAGAGCCGGAGTTCCTATTGCCGGCGCCTGTGGAGGCGGTGGGGTGTGTAGCAGCTGCCTGGTAAGGATACTTTCCGGTCATGCCAGGATCCTCCTTGCGCAGCAGGAACAATCTGGAAATGGCGCCACATGGATTCGCGCCTGTCGTGTTGAGCCGCAAAGTAACCTGGTTGTGGAGGTGTCACCCCGTGCGCGTGCAGCGGTAGTCAGAGCGGACGTTCAATACCCCGGTGATGACCAGAAAACAGTGGACTTCCAACCTGGCAGCAGACGGTCTCTCGGGCTTGCTGTTGATCTCGGCACAACCAACATTGCAGGCTCGCTTACCGACCTTGAAAACGGGGAGCGTCTGGTCAGCCTTGGCATTGAAAACCCGCAGTCAGCCTATGGTGCAGACCTCATCAACCGCATCAACCACGCTATCCGTACCCCGTCAGCCGCCCGTGAGCTGCAGTCAATCGTCGTTCAGGGGATTACATCCCTCGCATCGTTACTCTGCGCAGAAGCTTCAGTTGAACCGACCAGAATCGTCAAAATCACCGTCTGCGGCAACACTGCCATGCACCATCTGCTTCTGGGACTGCCTGTATCCCGGTTAGGGCGTGCTCCCTTCATTCCCAGCATCTGCAGCGCCATCGATAGTACTGCTAATGATCTTGGTCTGGAGAGTATGCCAGAGGCTTCGGTACATGTTTTCCCCAATATCGGCGGATTTATCGGGGGCGATCATGTGGCGGCTCTGCTGGCTACCGAACATATCTGGAGTACCGCTACCTGCATGGTCATCGACATCGGCACCAACACTGAACTGTCTCTGATCCATAATGGAACGATCAACACCGCCTCTACCGCCTCGGGGCCGGCACTGGAGGGGGGTAACATATCCTGCGGTATGCGCGCCGCTGAAGGGGCCATCGAAAAGGTCTGGCTGAGTGAAGGGGAAATAATGACCAGCGTGATTGGTGGTGGACCTCCGATTGGCCTCTGCGGCTCGGGAGTGCTTGATGCTCTCAATACCTTGCGCCGGGCCGGCATCATCAATAAGCGCGGCTATATTGCTCCCGGCAACGTCAAAGTTACAGAAAACGGAGGGCTCCGTGAATACTCCTTTGCCCCGGATGTCATGATGACCCAGAATGACGTCCGCGCCGTTATGCTCGCCAAAGCGGCAATCCGCGCCGGTCAGGATATGCTCCTGGCGGAAACGGGACTGAGCGAACAGGCCATCGAACGAATACTGATCGCCGGGGCTTTCGGCGCTTACATCGACATAACCAGTGCTGTTGATATCGGTTTGTTTCCCGCTCTCCCGCTGGATCGGTTCACCCAGATCGGTAATGCCGCTGGAGCCGGTGCGCGGATGGCACTTGTCTCTGCCGCTCTGCGGAGCAGGGCGGCAGAGCTTGCCGTTCAATGCAGACATATCGAATTAAATACGTTATCCGGCTTTAATAAAGCGTTTATCGGCAGGATACGAATATAACTAGCAACAGGAGTACGTATGAAAAAGTTACAACTTAATATCCTCGGAGAACGGATTAATCCCGGTTTCAAAAGCACTCGGGCACTCTTTGATAATGAAGATCTCGCCGGCATTCAGGCCTTGGCCGTCAAACAGGTTGAGGCGGGCGCCTTTGCCCTGAATGTCAATGTCGGTCCCCGTGCCAAAAGTGACCCGCAGTTTATGGCGGAAGTGATCAAGGCTATCCAGGCGGTAGTATCGGTACCGCTCTCCTTTGACTTTCCGGGTGCCGATGTCCAGGAGGTCTGCCTTAAAGCCTACAATCAGCAGAAGGCGGGCGGGCAGATGCCGATCATCAACTCAATTGCGGAAACCCGCTGGGACCTGCTGGATCTGCTTAAAATACGGCCGTTCAAGGTCATTCTCATGGGGACTGAACGCTTGGAAGACGGTGTTGCCAAGCCTAACAAGAACGGAGAAGAAATCGCTGCCACTGCCAAGCGGGCCACACAGCGGCTGGTGCGTGATCATGGAATGAAAGTCAGTGACATCTTTGTTGATATCTCCGTCAGTGCTCTCATCGCCGATACTACCGGAATGACCCGCGCCACACTCGACGGTATCCGGCTTATCGGCAGCGATCCCGAGCTGAAAGGTATACATATCTCTGGTGGTTTGAGCAACATTGGTCAACAGCTTCCAGTAAATGCCGCTGACGGATCCAATCTGAAAGAACAGCTGGAATTCGCCTTTCTGACGATTGCAGTCCCCTATGGCATGAATACCGTCCTTGGCACCCCTTGGCGTGCCTATAAGCCCCTTGACGATGACAACTTCGTTCTGAACACCTTCAAAGGCTTCATAGGTCTGACTGGCAGTAATGCCCTTCGGCAGGTGCGGAGGTTTTACAAAGCATGAGCACCATGGAAAGCGTGAAAAGGTATGCGGTCGTGACCGAATCATATTTTGACGGAGATCAGCATCATACCGGCGGTCCGTTTACTATCGTAATTGAGCATGGCAAAATCACTGCTACCGTGGTTGGTGATTCTTCACAGGATCTTTGCAAACAGAATATTCCGGTACAGAAAGCGGCCTTCATCATGCCCGGACTGGTGGAGGCTCACAGCCACCTCTTTTTGGACGGCGGCCTGCTTGAATTCAATGTTCGTAACGACTACCTGAACGCTTCCGGTGAAGAGATGCTGACTGTAGCCCGCCGCCAATCATGCTGCCGGCGTTACCCTGATAGTGGATGCCGGTGACCGCTATGGAGTGAATCATGACATTCGGCACGAATCCCGTTCGGTGACGGTGCGCTCTGCCGGATGGGCTCTCAGACGGCCAGGGCGCTATGGAGGTTTCATGGCCCGTGAAGTCGGCTCCCGTGACGAGATAGCATCAGCCATACACGCAATCGGCGAAACTGCAGATGATCTCAAAGTAATTCTGACCGGGATTATCGATTTCAAAGCCGGTCTGGTAAAAGGAGAACCTCAATTTGATGTTGAAGAGTTAAGTTTTATCGTATCGCAGGCCCGTGAACTCGGCTTGCGCACCTTCGTCCACTGCAGCGGCGTCGCGGGACTGGATGTCGCGATAGCTGCAGGGGTAGATTCGATTGAACATGGTTTTTTCATGACCGGCGATCATCTGAAGTCCATGGCCGATCAGGGTATAGCCTGGGTGCCGACGGTATCACCGGTCAATTTTCAGCTGCAGCGTCCTGAGCTTGCCGGCTGGGATGAGCAGACGGTGGCAAACCTTCGCCGAATAGTCGGCTCGCACCTCCGTCATATCGCCATGGCTGCCGATCTGGGTGTTCCGCTTGTGGCGGGCTCTGATGCCGGCAGTCATGGTGTACGCCACGGAGAGGCTTTGATAGATGAGCTTGACTTCTTTTCTGCTGCCGGACTCCCGATGGATGAGGTGCTGAGATCAGTAACCTCACGTCCCCGCATGCGTTGGGGGGTAGGGGCAGCATTGCTGGCGGCCGGGCAGACGGCTGACTTCATTGCCCTGAAAGGCAGTCCCTTCGAGAACCCGCGCTTTCTGCGCAGTATAACTGCCCACTTCCAGCATGACACCAATTAAACCAAGGAGGTAGTACTATGATCATAGCAGCGCAGAATTTGAAAAGGTTGCTGCTAAGTATTCTGCGGGAAAGCGGGAGCGATGAGTATGAATCAGAGCTGGTTGCCGACCATTTAGTCCAGGCAAACTTGAGTGGTCATGATAGTCATGGTGCAGGCATGCTTCCCACATACATACATAATCTCAAGGCAGGGCTACTTAAATCCGGAACCTCTGCCAGTCTGGTCAGTGACAACGGGTCAATACTGATATTTGACGGTCAACGTGGCTATGGGCAGCGAGTTGCCGTTGAAGCCATGGACGCTGGTATAGAACGGTGCCGCAGCACAGGCTTGACGATAGTGGCGCTCCGCAATGCCCATCATATTGGAAGAGTTGGTTCCTACGGTGAGCGCTGTGCCGCCGCAGGTCTCGTATCACTGCATTTTGTCAACGTCATAGATCATGCGCCGCTTGTAGCTCCCTTTGGTAGCCGAGAGGCTCGCCTCGCCACCAACCCTCTTTGTATGGCTCTACCTGCTACGTCTGAAACACCAGCAGTAATACTGGACATGGCTACGAGCAAAGTTTCGCTTGGCAAAGCACGAGTTGCCATGAACCGTGGTGAGCAATTTGCCCCTGGACTTTTACTGGATTCTCAAGGGGACCCAACAACCGAACCGGGTGTAATGTTCACAGAACCTCGCGGTGCATTGCTTCCCCTGGGAGAACATAAAGGCTACGGTCTGGCTTTTTTTTGCGAGCTGCTGGCTGGTGTACTCACGGGAGGAGGAACAATCCAGCCTGAAAGGCCCCGGTTGGGAAGCATCATCAATAACATGTTGACTTTTCTGGTGGACCCTCGACGACTTGTCGAGCACAGCTGGATGGAAACAGAAATCAACGCTATCGTCCGCTACATGAAAGAATCCAGGCCGGTTGGAATAGACGTTATGGTAGCAGGCGATCCAGAGCGTAAGAAAATGGCGGAACGAAGAGAGTTGGGTGTTTTTGTGGATGATACAACTTGGGAAGAACTCCTGAAAGCTGGCTGTGACGTAGGACTCAATCGTCAGCTAATGGAAATATATGCTCACGCCTAGTTTCAGAATTTGCAAAAAACAAACGTCATTTTTTCAAAAGTGAGGAAATGAGAGGAGAACTGATAAAGGAAAGCTGGAACGGCTTTCTCGCGGAATATACGCAGTATCAGACCCGGAGATTACAGAACATTATAGTCTCGTGCAGGCATGTAAGCGAGTAACCCCGGAGTCCTTTGCAGACATTCAGAAAGTCAGGCAGTGGAAAGTATTCCTCGACCGGGCTGGTCTGACTGTGGAAGAGGAG
>Ga0209697_10009558_pt1 | contig 10709 bp, 8 predicted proteins | sample AliMusrvi5mmetaG_FD_184115 | JGI IMG/M metagenome (GOLD analysis project Ga0209697, IMG submission 184115) | Freshwater lake bacterial and archeal communities from Alinen Mustajarvi, Finland, to study Microbial Dark Matter (Phase II) - Alinen... | ecosystem: Environmental > Aquatic > Freshwater... | reverse complement strand
ACCTGTTCGCCACCGATGTGAGGGAGGCCGCCCACACGCTTCGCCAATTGCCCGGCATCGCCAACGCCAGCGTGGAGCGCCACCTGCCCGATACCCTGGTCGTGAACGTCACTCCGCGCCTGCCGAAAGCCTGGCTCTCAAGCACCGCCGCGGGTCTGTCGGAAACGCGGCGTGTGGGAGGCCTGCTGGTGGACCGGGATGGGGTGGTCTATCCGTGTCCGCCGCTCCTGTTGAAATCCTGCGCCACACTCCCGATCATGGTGGTGGTGGCATCCGGAGCGCAACCGTTCAAGATGGGTGCGAAAATCCAACGTCCCGAAGTGGAGCATTGTTTTTTGTTGCTGGAGGCCGCACAGGCGGTGGATCCGACTGCCCTGCAGTGGATCGAATCGGTCCGCCAGGTCAATGATTGGTCGTTGCTGCTGGTCACCCGGCAAGGCACGGCGGCGACTTTCGGCCTGGGCGATCACACCCGTCAGATGGAGAGCCTGCGTGCCGCGCTCGACCACGCCAGCGAAAAAGGTTATGTGATCTCAACCATCAACCTGATTCCCAAATACAACATTCCCATCACCCTGCGTGAGGACACCGCGCAACCCCTGCGGGCGATTCCCGTTTCCACCAAGGACGCGACCGCGCAACCCCTGCGGGCGATCCCCGTTTCCACCAAGGATGCGGCTCCCGCTCCTGCCGAATCCCGCCGCTCCCGCAAATCCCGCCCGTAACCTCAGTCACCATTGTAACTTCCTCTCCAACCCCCATGGCACGCCGCAGCAAAATCCACGTTGGTCTCGAAATCGGAACCAGCAAAACCTGTATGGTCGTTGGCGAGGTGAAGGCCGATAGCGCCGTCAAAATCCTCGGCATCGGCGAAACCAAGAGTGCCGGGGTCCGCAAAGGCGAAATCTATGATTTCTCCCAGGCCCGCGCCTGCCTCAAGGATGCGCTGGCCAAGGCGGAAGACGCCAGCGATGTGGAAATCGGCAGCGTGTACCTCGCCGTCACCGGCAATCACATCCAAGGCGTCAATAACCGCGGCACCTTCCGCTTGCCGGATGGCGAACCCACCGTGACCTCCGATCATGTCGAAGAAGCCCGCACCATCGCCCGCGAAGTCCACATCCCGCACGACCACGTGTACATCCACCCGATCATCCGCAATTACTGGCTCGACGGACTCGAACAAGCAACCTCGCCCACGGGGCTGTTCGGCAAAACCGTGGAGGCGGATTTCCACATCGTCCATGGCATCGGCGCCCGCCTTCAAAACAGCATCAAACTGGTGCGCGACATCCAGATGGAAGTCGATGACATCGTCTTTGCCCCCATCGCCACCGCCCAGATGGCGCTCGACCGCGAACAACGCGAGCGCGGCGCGCTGGTTATCGACATCGGCGGCGGCACCACCGACTACGCGCTCTACCTCGGCGGCGTCATCACCGCATCGGGCTGCATCCCGGTGGGCGGCGATCATATCACCAATGACATCCACCTCGTCACCGGCTTGCCGTTTTCCAAGGCCGAACGCCTGAAAATCACCGAAGGCGACGTCTCGGGTGACCCCGCGCAATCAGTCGGCACCGCCAAACTCACCGATGAGCGCGGCTTCGCCGACGTCGAGGTGAACCGCGCGGAACTCAACGAAGTCATCCGCCAGCGACTCGAGGAAACCCTCAACCTGGTGCGCCAGCGACTGCCAGCCAACGCGGTCCAGTCCATCGGCGCGGGCGTCTTCCTCACCGGCGGCACCAGCATGATGCGCGGCTTCAGCACACTCGCCTTCGATGTGTTCGGCCGCGACATCTATCGGCCGGAACCGCCGGAAATCAGCGGCGTGCAGGCGAGTTTCAAGGATCCGCGCTATGCCACCGCCATCGGCCTGATCCGCTACGCCCAGATTTTCGAAACCGAAGGGGCTGCCCGCCCCGGGTTCTTCCACCGGCTCCTCCACCTCTTCTGGCCCTTCGGGTCGTGACGTGCCGGCAAGGGTTACAAGTTATATGTTATTAGTTAGAAACGGAAATCCCCAGCCACCCATGACCCATGACCCATGACCCATGACTAATGACCCATGACCCATGACCCATGACCCATGACCCATGACCCATGACCCATGACTCCTAACACCCACCCCTCACCACCATGATTCCCTACTCCCGTGATCCCCGGCAAATCATTCCCGCTTCATCCGTCAAGATCATCGGTCTCGGCGGCGCAGGCACCAACATGTTGGAACGCATCGCCTTGGATGGCATGGAAGGCGCCGAATTGCTCGCGCTCAACACCGACATCCGCACGTTGAGCACCTGCCTCGCCCGGGAAAAAATCCAGTTGGGGGTGAATCTGACCAAAGGTCTGGGCACCGGCGGCGATCCCGACTTGGGACACCAGGCGGTGCTGGAAGCGGAGGAAGCGATTCGCGCCGCGTTGCAAGGCCGCCGCATCGTGTTTCTGTGTGTTGGTCTGGGTGGTGGCACGGGATCCGGTGCCGCACCCATCGTGACCCGCGTTGCGCGTGAGGAAGGGGCGTTTGTGGTGGTGTTCGCGACCATGCCCTTTGCCTTCGAGGGCAAACGCCGCCGCGACCAGGCGGAAACCTCGCTCAATGAATTGGCCGTCCTTTCCAACGCCCTCGTCACCTTCGATAACAATCGCATGGGAGAACTCGTGCTCGCCAAACAGGGCGTCCATGACGCGTTCCTCGCCGCCGACCACATGATCTGCGAATCGATGAAAGCCGTCATCCGCCTGGTCATCAGGCCTGGACTCATCAACGTCGGACTCGACGACCTGATGAGCGCGCTGCGCACCAACCGTTCGCGCTGCCTTTTCGGATCGGGTCTCGCCAATGGCAAGGACCGGGCCACCAAGGCACTGCGCAACGCGTTGTCCAGCCCGCTGTTAGATCAGGGGGCGCTCCTCAGGGAAGCCCAGACGGTGCTTGTCCATCTGTGTGGCGGCGAGGACCTGACCCTTTTTGAAATCGAGTTGCTGATGCAGCGCTTGCAGAAATTCGTGCCCGAGAACGCGCATGTCCTGTTTGGTGCTGCGGTCGATCCCGCCATGGGCGATTCGCTTTCGCTCACCCTCATCAGCGCGTTGCCCGAGGATTCGCTCGCCATGGCCCCGCGCGAATCATTGAGTCGCGAGTCCCGCGACCATCCGCTGCTCAATCCCAGCCAGGGCTTCGTCCCGCCGAAGGACAAACCGGCACCCATGCCCGTGGAACCGACGGCCCTGCCGGAATTCGTGCTTCCGCCGGAACCCGAGGCATCCGCGTTGCCGGCGGAGGCGAGTCGCAACATCGACGAGCCAATTCCTGTTACGACTGCGGCGGATCCGGCACCTGCCCCGCCGCTTGTGAAGCCCCGCCGTTCGTTGGCCGGACCAGCAGACGAATCTGCGGCACCCTCGTTGTTTGACGCCCTGCCGCCGCTTGATGAACCCGCCAGTCAGCCAGCCACCGGACCCGCCAGTCAGTCTGTGATGGTCGCGCAATTCGTCGCCATGGCGGATCCGCTGCCGCCACCGCCCGAGCAGGCTGAGGAAACCGTTTCCGAATCCGCTGCGATCAACCCGGAACCCGACATTTCCCAGCCGGCATTGGCTGGATTTTCCCCCATTCCGGGAAAACGCCCGCCGGGTGCCACGCCGTGGTCCATTTCCAAAGGCCCCAAGACGCTCGACCCCGAGTTGCCACCGATCGAACCCGAACTCGCGGTCTTCTCACCCAAATCCGAATCCCCCAAACTCAAACTCGGTGTCCGCCCTGCCGCCCCGCAAAGCCAACTCTCGCTCGACTCCACACCCCGCGGCCGCTTCGAAGGCGAATCCCCGAACGTTTTCGATGGCGAGGACCTCGACCTCCCGCCATTCTTGCGCAAGAAAAAATAATCCCCATGCAAGCACTCGACTCGTTCGATATCCCCGCCAGGGTAACCGCCATCACCGGCATGGGTGGACTCCCCGCCATCCTCGTCCGAACCGAGTGGAGCCAGGCCGAAATCTATCCGCATGGCGCCCACGTCACCCGGTTCCAAAAAACCGGTGAAGCGCCGCTCCTGTTCATGAGCGCGGCCAGCGAGTTCCGCTCCGACAAACCCATCCGCGGCGGCGTGCCGGTTATTTTCCCCTGGTTCGGCCCCCGCGACGGCCTGCCTGCCCACGGCTCCGCCCGGATCACCACCTGGGAATTGTTAGAGGCGCTCGCCCTGCCCGGCGGTTCGATCCGCCTGCGCCTGCGTCTGCCCGCCACGGGCTCCTACGAAGCGCACTACCTCGTCACCGTAGGATCCACGCTCACGCTGGAACTCGCCATCACCAATACCGGCAAGGAGGATTTCACTTTCGAAAACTGTCTGCATACCTATTTCCAAGTCGGGGATGTCAGCCGCATCGGCATCAGCGGGCTGTCAGGCACCCGTTACCGCGATGTCCTGACAGGAGCCGATTTCACCGAGACCGAAAACCCCATCCGCATCGCCGCCGAGGTGGACCGCACCTATCAGGATACCGCCGCCACCGTGGAAATCCATGATCCCGAACTGCGCCGAACCATCCACGTCCGCAAATCCGGTTCCCTCTCCACCGTCGTCTGGAACCCGTGGATCGCCAAATCCATCCGCATGCCCGACTTCGGCGATGACGAATACCCGCACATGGTCTGCGTCGAATCCGGCAACATCGCCCCCAACGCCGTCACCCTGAAACCCGGTCAAGCGGCGTCCCTCATCGTGGAAATCGACTCGCTGGCTCCGGGGCAAGGTCTTGGATGAAACGCCGGTTCAAGGAGCGCGTGCATTCTGCACGCTGACGGCCCGCAGACATGTTGTCCGCTCCGCCCACAGACGAGCTGACAACCGCCGGCACCACCGCGTGATTGGCGAAGAACAAATCTGATCCCTGCTTTGAATTGACGGCGAATTGACCTGGAATTCCGGAAAATGACTTGGCGCTCTTCAGGGCCAACGGCCCGGCGACATACCAGCCCATGAGCGCGCCGCTGGCCATGGGTTACGGCATCATCTTGAATAATAAGGGCTGAAAGCCCGCCACATCAGACGTTGGATTACCCGCCAAACATCCCATATCACGGGCTTTCAGCAGTAGAATGTCGCAACCGGTCTTGCCGGTACGCGCCGCGATGAAACCGTTGTAATTGGCGGGCATGCCGCACGACGAGCGGGTTGTTAGAGATCCGATGTGTTCGAGCCGTTCCACGAGTTCCGCATGCCCGGCAAGACAACGCCGCGTGATCTCGGGATCCCAAGGTGTGTCGTCGCGGAGGTGTGGCGGCACGGAATTCGCCTTGTGCCAGACCCAACCGCCCGCCGCGCCCGAGGCTAACAAAATCGCCATGGTGATCCCAAATGACAGACTCGGGCGGTAGTTCATGCAACCGCGACGGTAACGGGCGGAGCTAGCGGATCAAGTACGGAAACCGCATCCTTTGGACTCAAGCGCGCTTCACCGCTTTGGGAGATTTCGCCGGTCCCGCAATCATGCCAATCCAATTCCGGAACTCCATGAACACGTCACCGCCGGGACAATCGGCAGCGGCGGACAAGTCTATCGGCAGCACTCCAAAGATCCCGCAAATTCCAGGTGCCGGCTACGGAAAATATGTCCTTGCATATTGCACATGATACGTTCAATTTGCATACATGATCGCACGCACTTTGAAGCTGAAGGTGGAATCCGGATTGGCCGACAATCCGGCGGTGGCCTTGTTAGGTCCGCGGCAGGTTGGGAAAACCAGTTTGGCCCATGAGGTGGCGACCGGGTTAGAATCGGTTTATCTCGACCTCGAGGCGCCTGCGGATTTGGCCAAACTGCAGGATGCGGGCGGGTATCTTGCGGCCCAAGCCGGCAAGCTGGTTATCCTGGACGAGATCCAACGGGTGCCGGATCTGTTTCCGGTGTTGCGCGGGTTGATTGACAAGGGACGACGCCGGGGAGGAGGGAATGGGCAATATCTCATTCTCGGGTCCGCATCCATGGATTTGTTACGGCAGTCGTCGGAAAGTCTGGCCGGGCGTATCCGCTATCTTGAACTTGGCGGTTTCACGCCCGCTGAGATCGCGCCTAGCGGCGAAATCGGCAGGTTGTGGCTGCGGGGGGGATTCCCGCGCAGCTATTTGGCCCGTGACGGCACGCGCAGCGCGGAATGGCGGGAAGACTTCATCCGCACCTATGTTGAGCGCGATATTCCGCAGTTGGGGCCGCGTGTCCCGGCGATGACGTTGCGACGGTTTTGGACGATGTTGGCGCATCTGCAAGGAGAGTTGGCCAATGCGTCGAAATTGGCGGCGGGTCTTGATCTGAGCCATACCACCGTGCTGCGGTATCTCGATCTGATGGTGGATCTGCTGCTGGTGCGGCGCCTCCCGCCGTGGCATGCCAATACCGGCAAGCGTCTGGTCAAATCACCCAAAATCTATTTGAGGGATAGTGGCTTGTTGCACCAATTGTTGGGTGTGCATGATATGGATGATTTGCTGGGCAATCCCGTGGTGGGCGCGAGTTGGGAGGGATTTGTCATCGAAAGCCTGTTGTCGGTGGTGCCTGCAGGCGCTCATGCGTATTTCTACAGAACCAGCGGCGGTGCGGAGATCGATCTCCTACTGCAGATGCCAAGACGGGGACTTTGGGCCATCGAGATCAAGCGCAGTTCGTCACCGCGGCTTGAAAAGGGTTTCCATCAAGCGTGCGCGGATTTGACCGTCCGCAAACGATTCGTCGTCTATCAAGGAGTGGAAACCTACCCGTTGCCGCACGGCGTTACCGCCATGGGTCTAGCGGACATGATGCGCAGCATCGGCACGGAAGATCGAACATGATGCCGGTGCTGTTTCTTATCGCGGTCTGGCTGCGGCCAACCAGGTTGGCAGATCAATCATTGCTGCGCAATTTCGCCAGCAGATTGAGGATTTCGCAATAGAGCCAGACCAGCGTCACCAGCAGCCCGAAAGATGCATACCATTCCATGTATCTTGGTGCCCCGCTGGCCGCGCCGTTTTCGATGAAATCAAAGTCCAGCACCAGGTTGAGGGCGGCAATGACGACCACAAACAGGCTGAAGCCAATCCCGATCATGCCAGACTCGTGGATATAGGGCATGTGGATGCCGCAAAATCCAAGCAGCATGGTGACGAAATAGAGCAGGCAAATGCCGCCGGTTGCGGCAGCCACTCCAAGTTTGAAGTTCTCGGTCGCTCTGATGAGGCCGGACTTGTACGCCGCCAGCAGGCAGAACAGCGTGCCGAATGTCAGCCCCACGGCCTGCACGACAATCCCCTTGAACACCATCTCGAAAATCGCGGAAAGCCCCCCCCAGAAAAAGCCCTTCCAGCAGGGCATAAATGGGCGCGGTTACGGGGGACCATTCTTTTTTGAAAACCGTTACCAGCGCGACGATAAAGCCGCCAATGGCCCCCACTGCGATATAAGGTCCCGCCGCCGCCGGATTGCCATTTTCGAAAAACAGGTTCCAAGTGTAGAGCGCGCTGATCGAGGTCAAACCCAGGAGCACGGCGGTTTTGTTCACCGTTCCCTGGATGGTCATGACGTTGTCGCTGACACCGGAATACCCGAGACCGGCAAAGGTGTTCTGGCTCAGGGCTGGATTGGCAGTACGCAGGATGTCCATGGTCTTGTTGGTGGTGTTTCAATGATGGTTAGAAATTCGCCTTGGCGGGTGCGGACGATCAATGTCTTTCGGCGTAAATCTAGCTCCCGAGGCCGTTTTGCCAAGAAAATTTCCACAGGAAATTTGTTGGGAAGGCGCATCCAGGTGCGGCGGACTCTGCTCCGCCCGTTGGACCGCGAGTCTCCAGACTCGCATGCCCATGGGAAGCCAATGAGCTGAGGCCAGCCACTTGCCATTGGCTTCCCCTGGCGGGGCGATTCAGGAGATCGCCCCTCCTTGAGGGCGATTCGGCAAATCGCCCCCTTTGCCGGCATCCGCCTAACGGTTTTTCCGCAAGGATTTACGATTCAGCGGGACGGTGAGTTCGAGGCGGGTGCCTGCGCCGGGGGTGCTGTCGATCCGGAGGTCCGCGGCCAGGGCGGCGGACCGCTGGCGCAGCGCGCGCAGAGTGGCCGGGCGCTCCAAGCGCTCGGGCGCGATGCCGAGGCCGTCGTCGGCGATGACGAGGCGGAATGTGGCGTTGGCGATTTCGACGCGGACATCGACTTTGGCGGCCTGGGCATGGCGCATGATGTTGTGGAGGGCTTCGCGGAAGAACAGGAACAGGTGGCGGTTGGCGTCTTCGGACAACTCCGCCTGCCAGGCTTGCTCGTTGGCGGTGAAATGCCATTCCAGGGTTTCCAGCATGATCGAGCTGGTTTCGCGCAGGTGTTCGACGGTGCCGATCCGGTGATCACCTTGCGGCCGGAGCAGCCAGACGATGTCGCGCACGGCGCTGACGGTTTCCGCGGCGATGCGGTGGATCCGTTTCAATTCATCGGAGGGGCCGGACCGATCCTCGGCCAAATCGGCGAACATTTGGATGCTTCCCAAATTGCTGCCCACCTCGTCGTGCAGGTCGCCGGCAATGCGTTCCCGCACCTTGATCACCTCGCGCTGGGCGTGCATGCGGTAGCGAATCGGCAAGGCGATGATCAGGAACAGCCCCGCCAATCCCAGAATCGCGGCGCTGGTCAGGCCGGTTCGCCGCCAACCGGCCACCAGGCGCGTCGCTCCCGCCCGCAATTCATGGCGGCGGGTTTCAAGCTGAAGCCGCCGGTCGAGTTGCATCAACCATTCGCGGGTTGGCACCAGGCGGCCGTCGGGGCCGAAGCCGTCGGTGAGGGCGGCGCTGCTCCAGTAGCGGCCGCCCGGAGCGATGACGTTCATCATGCCGTCCGGCGAGCGCACCACCTTTCCCCGTGCGAGGTTTTGGTCATCATTGAGGACCTCCACTTCACTCAGGGCGAAAAATGCCGGGTAACCGTCGAAGGCTTTCCACAGCTCGGTGGCTTCGATCCTGACAAAGCGCCCGGAAACGGAGTCAAACGGCACCACCACCGGATTGTGGCCAGGATTGCGGAAATCACGCTCGGCGATGGTGACCCATTTGCCGCGCGTGCCGGGTTCACCGGTGGCGGAAACCGAAATGCGCAGTTTCCGGGGAAATCCGAATCCGCTCGGCAGGTCGGACGTCGGCCGTTTCGCGGGAAACAAGCGCACGGCATTGATTTCCGCGGACTCTCCCAGATCGACGTTCAACGTGGCGACCTCACTGGCGCTGGGGCGGCCTTCGGAGATCCATCCGATATTGCCGTGTTCTCCGGCCGGGATTTCCGGCAACCCCAGCGGCGTTTGGCCATCCACCAGGAATGCCGGACTCCAATGCCAGGGTGCGGGCGGTGCCGATCCACCGAGGCTGGTGACCTTTGCGCCCAGCGCGATGTCCGTGTCGCCCTCGAAGGCAAACACTTCCGCCCACGCATGCACGAAGTTCGGCTCACCCTCCGGGTTGGGTTGCAGCCGTTCGGCCGATATCCTCAAACCCGCCGCTTCCACCGGCGGCGAAACCTGATAGACAAATGGATGACCCTTGCGTGCCGGGTGACTGGCGGTGTTTTGTTCCCGCGCCACGCAGGCCAGCACCTCGCCTTTGGCGTTGATCAAGTCCACCCGGAAGGCGTCCGGCATGCCATATTGGGCGTCCAGCCCCCGCGCGTCGTACCGCCGGGCCGGCACGAGTGCCACCATATCCACCATCGCCTCGCCCGGCCAGCGGACTTCCACGGCATATTGGGCCCCTGCCGCAGGAGACGCGTGCGGATGGATGCTGGCAAATCCTCCCGTGCCCCCCTGATCGTCGATCGGAATGCCAGGCAACACTTCCAGACGGGGCACCAAGTCGGCCAACTCCTTCTCGATTTCCTTCAAGCGTCCTGAAAAGGATGCCGCCAAGCGAACGTCCCATGCGGCCTCGGCAGCCCGCCCCGCCGCCACCAGCAGCAGGAATACGGCCACCAGTCTGAGGAAACCACCGGAATTTCCGCAGCGATTCGGCATGGCTTGGTTCCTAGCGGATCTTCCGGCGAATGCCAGCCTGAAAGAGAATCGGTGGTCAACAAGGTGATTCTCCCGAGCGAAAGTTCCTCAACCACCGCTACCACCATGCAAGCACTTTCCTTATAATTCCTCTGTGGCAAAGACACATGGCTGTTGGCCACCCGTGGTTGGGGTTGGGGTCAGTCCTTCAAGTTTGCAATATGGTTTGATAGATATCATGTCCACAAGCCGCCTTATTCACTTTTCAACCTTATCACTTTCCGCATTCAGCGTTCGCTCGTGTGCCGCCAGAGTCCGCCGCTCCTTGGCGTCGCGCAGCAGGCGGTGGATCAGCGAACTGACGTAAGTGCTCCCGCCCATCACCCCCCTTTTTTTCCTTCCTCCGGTCCGGCGTTTCCGTCCGATTGCTGGTGGCGTTGGATTTTCGCTCCATCATCAACGCGCATCCGCGCGGTAGATTTTCGGGACGAAGCCGGGCGGGTTTTTCAGGTCGAACAAGTCCTCGCCCACATGAACGAGGTGCCAGCCGTGTGCCAACACCGCCTGGCGGGCCGCCGCACTGCCCTCCACATATGCCACCATGCCTTGGAACTCCTTGTCGCGATGCTCCGGCATCCAGCGGAAGAGATGGTCCATTTTCCGCTTCATCTGCCGGATGGTCGCCAGGTCCAGGCTGCTTTTG
>Ga0209697_10009553_pt1 | contig 10714 bp, 9 predicted proteins | sample AliMusrvi5mmetaG_FD_184115 | JGI IMG/M metagenome (GOLD analysis project Ga0209697, IMG submission 184115) | Freshwater lake bacterial and archeal communities from Alinen Mustajarvi, Finland, to study Microbial Dark Matter (Phase II) - Alinen... | ecosystem: Environmental > Aquatic > Freshwater... | reverse complement strand
GCTATAGAAACCGTAATTTGTTTAGGTGTGGCATTCATGGCATAAACGTCACTCAGATTCACAGTTACAGCTTTATACCCCAAATGGCGTAAAGGGACATACATCAGGTTAAAATGAACCCCTTCGGTCAGCAAATCGGTGGTGACGACAATTTTCTTATTTTTAAAATCCAACACCGCGCAGTCATCGCCTACTCCTTTCAAGGTACTATCGTTTTTCAATACGATGTTTTCAGTCAGCCGACGAATTAAACCGAACTCACTGAGCTCTGAAAGCTCTGTTTTACTGTGCGTTGCGTTTGCCATACAAGATCATCTTTTATTTAGAATTTTGGAACCTCAAAAATAGTGTTCATTTTGTATCTTTGCAATTTAAAACCAGTCTATTTAAGCACGCAATAGGAATTTGCCGGGTTTGTTTGTTACTGGTATAAATATTGAACTTAAAAATTATCATGGAAGACCAAAATAAATTAATACATGAGGTCACCCAGCGCGATTATAGATTTGGCTTTGTATCTGATATAGAAACAGATACGATAGTAAAAGGATTGAATGAGGAGGTAATTCGGATTATTTCTGCCAAAAAGGACGAGCCACAATTTATGCTCGAGTTCCGCCTCAAGGCCTACCGTCGCTGGCTGACCATGAAAATGCCCGAATGGGCTCAGTTAAAGATTCCGCAGATTGACTATCAAGATATTATATTTTATGCTGCGCCAACTCAGCAAGCTAAATATGAGAGTCTTAACGAAGTTGATCCGGAATTGCTGCGTACTTTTGAAAAACTGGGAATACCGCTGGAGGAACAAAAAATGCTTTCCGGAGTAGCGGTTGACGCAGTTATCGACAGTGTATCGGTGAAAACCACCTTTAAAGAGACACTGGCTGAAAGAGGTATTATCTTTTGTTCATTCAGCGAAGCGGTCAAACACCATCCTGATCTGATCCAGAAATACCTGGGAATGGCAGTGCCGTACAACGACAATTATTTTGCCGCACTAAATTCAGCTGTTTTCTCTGACGGGTCGTTTGTCTACATTCCGAAAGGGACACGTTGCCCGATGGAACTATCCACCTACTTCCGAATCAATGCCCAAAATACCGGGCAGTTTGAGCGCACACTGATCATCGCAGACGATGACAGTTATGTCTCTTATCTTGAGGGATGTACTGCCCCCATGCGCGACGAAAATCAGCTTCATGCGGCCGTGGTTGAGATCATTGCACTTGATCGTGCCGAGGTCAAATATTCGACCGTTCAAAACTGGTATCCCGGAGATAAGAATGGTAAGGGGGGGATTTTTAATTTCGTAACCAAGCGGGGGATCTGCAAAGGTATATCCTCAAAAATATTGTGGAATCAGGTTGAAACAGGTTCTGCAATTACCTGGAAGTATCCAAGCTGTGTTCTGATGGGGGATAATTCAGTTGCAGAATTCAATTCAGTGGCCCTGACCAATAACTTCCAGCAAGCGGATACAGGGACCAAAATGATCCATATCGGGAAAAATACCAAGAGTACCATAGTTTCAAAGGGGATTTCGGCCGGTCATAGTTCGAACTCCTACCGTGGTCTGGTGCGGGTTGCTCCAAAAGCGGAGAACGCCCGTAATTACTCCCAGTGTGACTCGCTCTTGCTTGGCGATACCTGCGGGGCCCATACCTTTCCGTATATCGAAGTGGGCAACAGCAGTTCGATTATTGAACATGAAGCAACCACTTCAAAAATCGGGGAAGACCAGATTTTTTACTGCAATCAGCGGGGAATTTCCACCGAAGATGCCATTGGTATGATCGTCAATGGCTATGCACGTGAAGTCATTAATAAATTACCGATGGAATTTGCGGTTGAGGCTCAGAAACTACTGCAAATCAGCCTTGAAGGAAGCGTGGGATAATGAAGGAATGAAGGAATTAAGGAATGAAGGAATTAAAGAATGAAGGAATTAAAGAATGAAGGAATTAAAGAATGAAAATATGTTAGTTATTAAAGATTTATATGCCAAAGTCGAAGGGAAAGACATCCTTAAAGGAATAAACCTGACTGTTAATGCGGGCGAAGTTCATGCGATCATGGGGCCCAATGGGTCCGGAAAAAGTACATTAGCCAATGTTTTGGCCGGTAACACCAATTTTGAAGTGACCCATGGAACAATCACCTTTAACGGTAAAAATATATTTGACATGTCACCTGATGTCAGAGCCAAGGAGGGACTGTTTCTCAGTTTCCAGTACCCTGTTGAAATACCCGGGGTTAGCATGGTCAATTTCCTGAAAACTGCCGTGAACGAACACCGCAAATACCGCAATGAAAAAGAGTTGTCCGCCGGAGATTTTCTCAAGTTGATGCGTGAAAAAAAGGCGATGGTGCAGATCGATTCCCAACTCACCAACCGCTCTGTAAACGAAGGGTTTTCGGGTGGCGAAAAGAAAAAAAATGAAATCTTTCAGATGGCCATGCTTGAACCAAAACTGGCTATCCTCGATGAAACCGACAGCGGTCTCGATATTGATGCTCTCCGGATTGTTTCCAACGGGGTGAATATGCTTAAATCTCCCTATAATGCAACAATTCTGGTCACTCATTATCAGCGTTTACTCGACTATATTGTGCCTGATTTTGTACATGTCCTTTATGAAGGGCGAATTGTCAAATCGGCCGGAAAAGAGTTAGCCTTTGAGCTTGAAGAAAAGGGCTATGACTGGATTAAAAAAGAGCAGGAATAGTTATGGCAGAGGTATTAGAAAAAATAACAGCAGTCAAAAGGATCAGCGATATTTATGGTGCTAATCTGGCGACGATTGGAGATGGTCTGCCCGGGTGGGTGAACCAGACCCGTCAACCTGCCCTCCAGGCTTTTCAGCGGATGGGCATTCCGGGATTCAGAACCGAAAATTATAAATATACCGACCTCACACGCCTTTTTGACAACGAAAATTTCAGACGGTCATTTAAACCAGATGACTTCGAAGTTAATCTGAATGAGGTCTTTAGCTGTGATGTTCCCGAATTTGATACCCATTTGATTCTCGTGGTCAATGGCTGGTACGATGAAACCGGCAACAGGAACACCTCCTATCCCGAAGGGGTTATCGTAAAAAGCCTCCGCAAGGCCATGGTTGAAAATGCTGAGCTTGTTGAGAAACACTATGCCAAATTAGCCCAATCGAATGAGGATCCGCTAACAGCGATGAACACCCTGTTTGCACAGGATGGGGTATTTATTTATATCCCTGATAATACTCATATTACCAAACCTTTGCAGTTGATTAATATCCTGCGGAGTGAGGATGACCTTTACGTAACTCAACGGAACCTGGTCATTGCAGGAAAGAATAGTCAGGCCAGGATCATGTTCTGCGATCACACATTGATGCCACAACAATTCATCAACAATAACCTTACTGAAATTGAAATTGGTGAAGATGCGGTAATTGATCTTTACAGCATTCAAAATCAGCATAATAAAACAGCCAGTCTTTCAGGACTTTACATCCGGCAGTCACGCGGTTCACAGTTGGTAACCAATGCGATAACATTGCATGGCGGAATTATCCGGAATAATCTCAGGGTTCTACTGGATGGAGAACATGCCTCGGCCAAAATTTGTGGCCTGGCTTTGTCTGATAAAAATCAACATGTTGATAATTACACCAATATTGAACATATAAAGCCGAATTGCCAAAGCGATCAGTTGTACAAGAACATTCTGGACGATAGCTCCACGGGGGGATTTACCGGTCGCATTCATGTTTTGCCCCATGCTGTTAAAACAGCTGCATATCAACGGAATAACAACGTATTGCTCACCAATGCGGCGAAAATGAATACCAAACCGCAGTTGGTCATCGACAACGATGATGTTAAATGTTCACACGGTGCAACCGTAGGCCGTATCAACGATGAAGCGCTTTTTTACCTTCAGGCCAGAGGGATCAACGAGAAAGAGGCACGGCTTATGTTAATGTTTGCTTTCGCCCACGAGGTGCTGGCAGAGATCAAAATTGAAAAGTTGCTTGATGTAATCGATAAACTGGTGAATAAACGGTTAAGGGGAGAAGTCTCGAAATGCCATTCCTGTGCCATGGACTGCATTCGTTAAGAAACGATCTACACTTTTTCAGGTTCAAAACAGGTTAAAATAGATAACGGGTTTCATTTTCATATAAGTCTAATATTCAAGAGAAAATACATTTGTCAATTGCCAATTAATAATTGTCAATTTCAATCATATGATTACTGATCTGTTCAAAATACGTAAAGATTTTCCAATCCTTGACCAGAAAGTCAATGGCAAGCCACTCATATATCTGGATAATGCCGCGACCAGCCAGCGGCCACAACAGGTGATTGATCGGATGAATGAATTTTCACTCCGGTTTAACGGCAATATCCACCGGGCAACTCACTTCATGGCCAATAAGACGACAGAAGCTTTCGAAGAGAGCCGGGAAATTGTTCGAAACTATTTGAATGCGGCTGAAGCGGCAGAGATTATCTTCACCCACGGAACAACTGAATCGATTAACCTTGTGGCCTTTTCGTTTGGCGAAGCCTTTATTCGTGAAGGAGATGAGGTCATTGTCACCGAAATGGAGCATCATGCCAATATTGTTCCCTGGCAAATGATGTGTGAGCGGCGCGGAGCCACTCTGAAAATGATTCCATTTGGCGACGACGGGATTTTACAAATAGATTTATTGGATCAGCTGATTACAGACAAAACCCGGATATTGGCGATTACCCATGTGTCCAACACCCTCGGAACGGTTAACCCAGTCAGGGAGATTATTGCCAAAGCACATTTGAAAAATGTTCCTGTCTTAATTGACGGAGCTCAGTCTGCTCCACATTTTTCAATTGATGTTCAGGCTCTTGACTGCGATTTCTATGCCTTTTCAGGACACAAAATGTATGGACCCACCGGTATTGGAGTTCTGTATGGCAAAAGGAGAAGGCTCGACCGGATGCCCCCCTTTCTGGGTGGTGGAGAGATGATTGACAGAGTCACGTTTTCAAAAACAACCTATAATGAGATTCCCTATAAATTTGAGGCCGGAACTCCAGATTATGTAGGAGCCATTGGATTGGGGGCAGCCATTAATTACCTGAACGGCCTGGATAAACCAATGATTCAGTGTTATGAACATGATTTACTTACGGAGGCAACCCTTAAACTCAAACAGATTGACGGATTGAAAATTTATGGAGATGCACCCGAAAAATCGGGTGTAATCTGCTTTAATATTGAAGGGATTCATCCGTTTGATCTGGGTACATTACTCGACCAGATGGGAATTGCTGTAAGAACAGGCCGGTTATGTGCCGATCCGGTAATGGATCATTTCGGTGTTGAAAATATGGTTCGTGCCTCATTTGCTTTTTATAATACGGTCGAGGAGATCGAAGCATTATATATTGCATTGATCCGCTTAAAAGCGATGTTTTAACGAAACACAGAAAATCAGGAAGAAAACCCATCGATCCGTCAGATGACGGAGAATATTATAAATTGACAATTATTTAAATGACTATAGACGAAATACAACAAGGGATTATCGAAGATTTTTCAGGATTTGAAGATTGGATGGATAAATATAGTCTTCTCATCGAACTGGGCAATGAACTTGCACCAATCGATCCCAAATACAAGGTTGATGGCAACCTGATCCGGGGATGCCAATCGAGGGTTTGGCTGCATCAGGAATACACTGATGGGAAAATCACCTTCGAAGCTGAAAGTGACGCACTGATAGTAAAAGGGTTAGTTGCTCTGCTACTGAAAATCTATTCAAATCGAACACCTCACGAAATTCTGACTTCTGAACCCCGCTTTATTGATGAGATCGGGTTAAGGCAGCATCTCTCACCAACCCGATCGAATGGTTTATTGGCTATGGTAAAACAGATGAAACTTTATGCTTTGGCATACGAGAAAATTTCAGCCAAGGGTAATTAAAACCTATTGAAATTGAACATTACTAATTGATAATTACTGCAATGGACCCACGTATAGATTTAATAATTGAAAACCTCAAAGAGGTGTTTGACCCGGAAATTCCGGTCAATGTTTACGACCTTGGATTAATATATAGTGTTGACATGGAAGGTGATGAAGCCAAAATCCTTATGACCCTTACCGCTCCGGGTTGCCCTGCTGCAGATATGATTCTTGCTGATGTAGAATACATGTCGAAGAAGGTGGACGGGGTCGAGTCGTGCCAGGTGGAGATCACTTTTGATCCGGCCTGGGACAAATCGATGATGTCGGAGGAGGCACGGCTCGAGCTAGGGTTTATGTAAAAATCATTCTCTGAATCTAAGTCTAAAAGTAGACGGGGTATCTATTGTATAAGACAATCCCCGCAAGGAAAAGAAGAATGCAAAGTTCAGAATCAAAAATGCAAAATGCAAATATTCTAATTTCCATCTATTTCAATTTATATCCCAAAACCTCACCGATCAATGGACCAGTCCGCTGAAAATCATAGTCTCCTGATCAGGCAAAAAGCGCTGGAGCTCGGATTTTCGGAATGCGGCATATCGGCAGTGAGAGCTCTGGAGGAGGAGCGTGAGCCGCTTCAAAAATGGATCACAGAAAATATGAATGGCAATATGGGCTATATGGCCAATCATTTGGAAAAACGCCTCGATCCCGGGAAGCTGGAAGAAGGGGCCAAATCTGTGATCTCCGTGCTGATCAACTACTTTCCATCCCAAAAACAAACCGATCCGTCAGCACCCGAAATTTCGAAATATGCCTATGGCAGAGACTACCATTTTGTGGTAAAAGAAAAGCTTAATGAACTTTTGGTTTTCATCCAGACAGAGATTTCCTCATGCCGGGGAAGGGCATTTGTCGACTCTGCCCCAATTTTAGAACGCTCCCTGGCTAAAGCTGCCGGTCTCGGATGGATCGGAAAACATTCACTCCTGATCAATAAATATCACGGATCATATGTATTTATTGGTGAGCTGATTATAGATCTAAACCTGGCTTACGATCTCCCATTTACAAGTGATCATTGCGGCACCTGCACCCGGTGTATTGACGCCTGTCCTACCCAGGCCATTATTGCTGACCGGGTTGTGGATGCCAGAAAGTGTATATCGTACCATACTATTGAAAATAAAGAGGAAGCCCCAATTCCGATCCGTGAGAAATTAGAAAACCGCATCTTTGGTTGCGATATTTGCCAGGATGTCTGCCCCTGGAACAGGGTAATAACACCCCATCAAACTAAGGATTTCAAACCCATTGAAGGATTATTGGAAATGGATAAAAAAGGATGGGATGAACTTGATCGCCCTTCTTACAATAAAATGTTCAGAATGTCGGCCTTCAAGCGGGCCGGATACCCCCGGATAATGCGCAATATTGGTTACCTGAAGCGATAAGTTCAAAGAATCCGGATTATTTATCCAGATTTTTCCCAATTCCTCTAATTTCTTTAACACCTTCAGGGATTTTTGCAAAATAATCTCCGGAAAAATAGTTATCTTTAATCACTAAATATGGATTATGATAAAATTGAAAACGGAGGTTGAATTGCCCAAATTCAAAAAAAAGTTAGGGTACCGTCATCAATCGCTAATGATCGGCTCATGCTTTGCAGAAAATATCGGAAACTATCTTCAGCAACGTTGCCTTCCTGTGATGGTCAATCCGTTTGGTATTCAATACAATCCACTGTCTATTGCAAATAGCCTTGAACAGTTGATGAACCGGAAAAATTTTACAGAAAATGATCTTTTTCTTTCAAATGGTCTGTATAATAGTTTCTCACATCATGGCAGGTTTTCAGGTCCCGATCCGGCTAAGGTGCTCAGTCAGATCAACTCGGAAGCCGCTGAAGCATATACTTATCTGAAAAACGCCACCCATCTTTTTATCACATTTGGAACTTCCTGGGTATTTCAGCATAAGCTGAGCGGGAAAGTTGTTTCCAATTGTCATAAACTTCCTGCAGCAATATTCAACCATAATCGGCTGTCCGTTGATCGGATCACGGAAATATGGATTCCTCTCATCAACCAACTAAGGGAAATCAACCCAAATCTCCACCTGGTTTTTACAGTAAGCCCCATCAGGCATCTGAAAGACGGGGCACATGAGAATCAACTCAGCAAAGCAACCTTGCTTCTGGCTATCGAAACGTTGATTTCCAATTCCTGTGATGAGCTGATTTCCTATTTCCCTTCGTATGAGCTTGTACTTGATGAACTCCGGGATTACCGGTTTTACGCAACCGATATGGCTCACCTGAGTGAGTTGGCTATCGATTATATCAGGGAGAAATTTGCAGAGACAATTTTTGATCAAGAGGCTCAATCTATTATTAATGAAATAGATAAATTGATTCAGGCGCTTAAACACAAACCATTCAATCGCCTGGGGAAAGGATATATTTCGTTCATCGAAGCTCAGGCGGGGAAGTTGGATCAACTTAGAATTAATTACCCTTTTGTCGATTTCAATCCCCTGACGAGAAAGTTTGATGAAAAAATAATCGATTAAATTTTCAGTTAACAAAACCTTTGCTTATTTTTAGCGAGACACCATACACAATCGTTAGAACGGTGTTCGGTTAAAAACAGAGTAAAATTAAAATCAAGTTCGTATGAGCTACCTAAATTTCGATAAAGAGGAACTGGTTAATCTGGAATATTCATTACAGCGCGAATTTCTGCGTACTAACCGTTCAGGCGCCTATTCTTCCTCAACACTTGCAGGATGCAATACCCGTAAATATCATGGGATGCTGATTGTACAACTGGATGAGCTGGACGGAGGGAAGCATGTGCTGCTATCTTCACTCGATGAAACAGTAATACAACATGATACTCAGTTCAATCTGGGAATTCATAAATACCCGGGTGAATTTTATGAACCAAAAGGTCATAAGTATATCCGGAATTTTGAAATTGATACGATACCCAAGGTAACCTATCGGGTTGGTGGCGTGATTCTCACGAAAACCCGGATGTTGGTTGAGCATGAAAATCAAGTCATTGTGAAATATACCCTGGAAGATGCAAACAGTCCCACTACCCTGAGATTCAGGCCTTTTCTGGCATTTCGTAATGTTCATCAGCTCACCAGGGCAAATATGGTTGCCAACGGCAAATTCACCAAAGTGAAGAATGGGATTAAAATGTGTCTTTACGAAGGATATCCTGATTTGTATATGCAATTTTCCAAGGATCCCGATTTTGTCCCCGTTCCCGATTGGTCACGGAACATTGAATATATGAAAGAGCGCTCCAGAGGTTACGAATATCAGGAAGATCTTTTTGTTCCCGGCTATTTTGAACTATCGATTAAAAAAGGGGAATCGGTATTTTTCTCTGCTTCGACCGAGGTTTGTGATCCCGGAAGCCTTAAAAAACAATATAAAATTGAGAAAGAGAGGCGTCTCCCGCGCGACAGTTTCGTCAATTGCCTCCTCAATGCTGCCCAGCAATTTCTGTGCGACAGGAAGGATGGTAAGGATATTATTGCCGGTTTTCCATGGTATGAATCAATTCCACGACAGACGCTTCTGGCCCTACCCGGAATTTTGTTAACCCAATCTGAGGTTGACGTTTACGAGGCGATCCTGAAGACCAATCTCGGGCGGCTCAAAGATGGGTTGCTGCCCAAATATGCAGGATTACCTTGCGACTATGATGCCGCTGATGCACCTCTTTTTGCTTTTCAGACCATTCAGGCACTGACCCCATTCAAAGAGAAGAAAGAACTTTGGAAAAATTATGGCCCGGCGATGAAGGAAATTCTCTCCTGTTATAAGAAGGGCACTCGTTTCAATATTCACATGGAACCCAATGGACTGATCCACGCCAAACAGGAGGGCGTAGCGCTAACCTGGATGGATGCCTATATTGACGGAAAACCGGTGACACAACGGGGAGGCTTTGCCATAGAGATAAATTCAGCATGGTATAACGCTGTCTGTTGTGCCCTGGAACTCGCTGAATCAGCTAAAGATAAAGCATTTATAAATGAATGGTCCTCTTTTCCTGAACTAATAGCTACATCATTTCTTGAAACATTCTGGGATGATGACCATGGTTACCTGGCCGATTATGTGGATGAAAATTATAAGGACTGGTCCGTGAGACCGAATATGATCTTTGCTGCCGGTTTTTCATATTCACCGTTATCCCGGGAACAGAAAAAAATAATTCTCAGCAAGGTTCGAAATGAGCTGCTTACACCGCGCGGACTCAGATCGCTGGCACCCAGCGACCTCCAGTATAAAGGATCTTGCGAAGGAAACCCTGATCAGAGATCTGCCGCAGCTCACATGGGGAGTGTTTACCCTTTCCTGATTTATCCTTTTGTTAAAACATATCTTGAAGTCCATAAGGCAGGCGGGTTGTCATTTGTCCAGCAGATCATGGCAGGTTTCGAAGAGGAGATGTCGGAACATTGTGTGGGGACACTTTCAGAAGTTTATGAAGGAAACCCACCCTACACTGCCCGTGGCGCAATTTCCCAAGCCTGGAATGTAGGAGGTGTGCTATGTGCCTTAACTGCTCTCGAAAAATTTGGAGAAACATCTTAATGATTTAAATATCGGTTTGTAATTGTTAAAATAGCAGACCGGGACGAACAAAAACAGAAACAAATTGGAATAGAAAATAATTTTTACGGCTCAAGTATATAAAGATAAGACCCTTTTCATCTACGGTTTAAAAGGAATAAGCG
>Ga0209697_10009548_pt1 | contig 10719 bp, 13 predicted proteins | sample AliMusrvi5mmetaG_FD_184115 | JGI IMG/M metagenome (GOLD analysis project Ga0209697, IMG submission 184115) | Freshwater lake bacterial and archeal communities from Alinen Mustajarvi, Finland, to study Microbial Dark Matter (Phase II) - Alinen... | ecosystem: Environmental > Aquatic > Freshwater... | reverse complement strand
GGCGAAGGCCGAGCACAGCCTCCATCAGAGCTTCTATGACACATACAAGTCGTATGAGAGCAAAGAGTTCTCGATAGAGCTGAATGCCAAGCCGGTCAGGATCGGTGAGCAGTCCACGGTAGTCGTCGCCGCCCGGATACGTCCATGAACTGTCAACATGGGCCACTACGACGGAGACGAGTTCAACTCCCATCCCTCGCGCCAAGTAGGATTGAACAGCAACATCTTCCAAGTGGTAGTCTTTCACGCTGGCGGAGGATTTGACCTCGACCATCTTCCATGACCGCCGCCCCCGTTTGACGATGGGGATCATCACGTCAGCAAAGGCAATTGTTCCAGAAAGCCGAAATCCTGCCTCAAATATCGGTCGACTGGCTTCTTCTATCAGTTTTGCGCTCTGCTCAAACGCCACCTTGAATCCGTCCTTGTCTCTGTCGATAAATGCCCCGGTCCCCTTGAGATCATAGAGCTTTCTGGAAATCTCCCCAACCTGGTGCCCGACTTGGAATCTGGCTTGAGACGCGGGAGAATCCTCTCTGAGATCCGGTCGATGAACCTCAAGCCAAAGTCGCTTCGGGCATTGCCGAAAAGAGATGATCTTCGATTTGGAGAGGATTGGCATCTGTTCAGTGGATGTTAGCCTCTAGTTCCCTCGATCATCCTTTGATTATTTTACTTTTCGGCTTCTTTCTTGGAAATCGCGCAAATACTTTGCGCCGGATTTTAGTGTAGGTTGCGTGAATTCCGTCCAACATGAGTTTGGAAAGGCTCTCGGCATCCTTGTCTCCTAGATCACGAAGCCGGTAGGGCTTGCCAATCCATAAAACCTCCCAGTGGCGTTCTAGCTTTTCCGATGGGGTGGAACACGACCCCGGAAGATGCAGTTTCCGAGCTTTTGCATTATCGACTTCTGATTCACACCACGCTGCCAAATAAAAGTAGAAATCATCACCGATTCGAGGGGCCGCACTATGGCACTTGAGCATAAAGTTTATTCCAAAATGGTTGCCGTGCGACCAAGTAAAATCGTCAAGTTCTTCAGGACACCATTTGAATTCCACCGTATTTCTTGATTGTTTTCTGGGATAGTATATCCAGTTGCCACTAGCGAGGGGATACTTCATTTCACACTCCGCATTTACGATTCTTTTAATTTTCTCGCGGAGATCGCCGACGGAGGGGAGATGTTCGGCAATCAAATCCATCGCCTCGCGGTTCGCAGGTGTGGCATATAGTTTGCACACCAAATCTTTAATGCTTTTTCACGGGTGTCCGGTTAACTGAATGATGCGATTTCAGAAGGTTCATAAAATGAGCGCTTTGCGCGGCAAAACCGATGTGAGGGATTTGAACTCCGTCGGGTATCTTGCCAGCCTTTCCGGCCATGAACACTGGCCGCTACGTCCTTTCGCAAATCCTCGACCTGGTGCACTGGCAAACGCTTTCCCGCTTGGTGGAGCGCTACGGTGCGGAGTCGCGCGTCCGACATTTCGGCTGTCGCCAGCAGCTTATCTGCATGGCTTTTGCTCAACTGACATGGAGGGAAGGGTTGCGGGATATCGTCGATTGCCTGAATGCGCGGCCCCAAACTCTTTACCACCTTGGCTTCCGGGAACCGATAGCCCGGTCCACTTTGGCCGATGCGAACGAACAGCGCGACTGGCGGCTGTGGGAGGACTTGGCCAAGACCCTGATGCGCAAAGCCCGGCCGCTCTACTCCGGGGAGGATCTCGGGCTCGACATCAGCAACACGGTTTACGCGCTCGATTCCACGACTGTCGATCTGTCCTTGACTCTCTTCCCGTGGGCGGATTTCCGAAAGACCAAGGCTGGGATCAAGATGCACACGCAGATCGACCTGAGAGGGCCGATTCCCACATGCATCTTCATCTCTGCCGCCCGCCAGCACGACGTGCGCTGGCTCGACGATTTGTTTTTCGAGCCTGGAGCCTTCTATGTGATGGATCGCGGCTACATGGATTTCAAACGAATGGATCTGATCGTCCGAGCCGCAGCGTTTTTCGTCACACGAGCCAAAGACAACCTGCAATTTGCCAGGCAAGTATCCCGGCCTGTGGATTATCCCTCTGGCGTTCGCAGCGACCAGATCGGAAAACCCAAGCTGACAAAGGCGCGGGCGGATTTTCCTTCGCTCTTGCGCAAGGTTCGCTACTACCACGAGGAAACCGGGCGCGACCTGGTCTTCCTGACCAACAACCTGAGCATCCCCGCAGTGACTGTAGCCGCACTTTATCGGCTGCGCTGGCGCATCGAGTTGTTCTTCCGCTGGATCAAGGGCCACCTGCGCATCAAACATTACTACGGGACAAGCCCCAATGCGGTGAAGACTCAGATCTGGATCGCAGTGTGCGTTTACCTGATGGTGGCCATCATTCACAAGGAAATGAACCTGCCGGGAACCTTGCACAGAACTTTGCAGCTTTTGAGCGTTCACCCGTTTGAGAAAATGACTATGCATGAGCTACTTACAGAAACAGACTTCAGACATTTGGAGCCCTTAGAATCTAACCAGTTGATGTTGTGGTAGTTAAAACCGGACACTCGTGATGCTTTTTGTTTCTTCCATAGGTTTGATAATTTCTTTACAGACGTATTCACTGAGGCTACGGAGCAGTCGCGCAAGGTCCTCCGTCACGGATTGTTCCCTCGGAAGTTGTTGGAACAACTGTCTCAGAGTAGCGTAGTCAACCGCGTCCACAGGACACATTTTCTCGGAGAGGTCCGCCGTAACTGGTAAACGCCCAGTCGGAGTCAGGAAGACGAGCAACTTGGGAATTTGTGGAAATTCAGATGCCAAAGCTCTCTGGTAATGCCCCAGTTGATCCTCTGACTCGTCAGCGCGAACTTTATTTTCGATTCCAATGACACCGCGGAGTTTGCCCTTGTCGTCAGAGAGGCGGATGAGAATATCCAGTCGTCGTTTTTCACTTGTTCCCCATTCAACTTCGGCAATGGGAGTGACATGGGAACCCTTACCGATGAGATCCGTTACATCCCTTCGGCAGTTGAAAATGTGGCACCACCGTTCAAGTGGCAAGCTGCCAAGGCCATGCTCACTGCGGCCATCGAAGAGAAAAGCGAGAACCCGGGACCACGCATTCTCGGTAATTGTCGCATCCAGCATTTTGATCAGGTTGAACCCCGATTCCTTCGGGTTGATCAAAGCAAGTTTTCGAAAATCAGCGGTTAGCGTAAGGCGTTCGAGGGACTGGAGCGCGTTCATAATATTCCGCGCGAGTAGAATGTTCGCTCGCATTCCAACCGTGTGAAAAGTCTCAGGAAGCGTGGGGACATGCCTAGTTTGATCTCATAACCGGAATCGGCTGTCGATGACAATGATTGTCCCCAATCGCATCCCTCGCGATAAAGTCGGTTCCCTGCAAGTCTCTCGGCATGGACAATGAAGAAATCAGAAAACTGTTTGAGGAACTGGACGGCAAGGTCGAGTTGGGGATGGGCGAGGAGGCGCTTGCGATCTGTGAGACAATCCTCCGCGAGGCCGAGGAGATCGACCCCAACGAATTTGGTGACCTTTGCAGGGCGATTGGCATGTTTTCCGACGACATGCCGGCATGGCGTGAGCGATTGGCTGCCCGATTTTCGGCGCTCCATGAATCCGACCGATTGTTTGGCGCCTTCTATTGGGTGCCCTTTCTCGCGGCAGCCGACGCGAAATGGGACGACATCAAGCCCAATGTCAGCCTGCGGCAGTTGGATGGGGACAGCATCCTGCTCGCCTGCCGCTCGGCCGCTGAAGCCGGGGATGCTGAATGGTGCCGCGAGACGTTGCCTGTGCTCGGCTCGCTCACTCTTCACCCCTCGGCCGAATGTTCCCACCACCTCGCCTACGCCTCCCTGCTCGCATTCATGGAAAACCACGTTGGCGCACTTGAAGCCATGCAGGGGTTCAAGATCCAAGAGAAATGGTTTGAAACCTACCTCGAAATACTCACCAAAGCCACATCCGGTCATTTTCTAAAATCGCTCAAACGTCTTACTGAGAACATTAAAATCCTTGGGGAAGATCCGGACACCGAGCGCCAGCTTCCGGGAAATGACAAGAGCCGGTTTGATGACCTGATGAAATTGATTTCCAAGGCCGAGGCAGCCGTCAAAGAGCTGACGGCGGATTGACAGGCTTATTCGCAAACTCCCCAAAAAACGTTTTCTCCAAGAAGGAGTAAACTTTTGCCCAGATGTCGGGTTCTTTGCTCGCGCGCGAACCAGCCACATTCAAGACTCTGATGCGATGTTCTGCGACAAAACGCTTGATAGCAGAATGCGGGTTTTCGTTGGCAAGGAATGAAATGTGGATGAATGGTTTATCATTTTCGCTGGCAGACTCGGTGACCCGCAGGAGCCTGCCGGCCACATTCTTTTCAGCAGTAAAGATGACTGTTCCGTCCGAGTCGCGCACGTTCCAATCCGTGCGCTGCAGGTAATTGCGCGAGGGAGTCTCAATCAGATGGTATTGTCGGTCGATTGGCCCGTCTTCTGATTTCCTGCCCTTGGGACACCAACCTCCATGCGGAAAGCCGTATTTTATCGCGACATCAAGCGCGGCTCGGGCAGCCCCTGTCTGCCCGCTGGAGGTTATTTTTTTGAGTTCTACCAAGTCGGCGGGCGACTCCGGTCCACTCCAGTCTGCAGTCTGGAAGATCTCCAATGCTCGCCGAATAAGCTGTGCCTCATGTTCCGAGGAATCCGGGTTGGGCGGTTCGATTTGTTTGGCTGTTGTCATACCATATTGCGAAAGCTGTGCCCTCATTCATTCCGGTGGCGTTCGGCCCTCTGGAGCCCTGTCTTCAAACCTTGTGATGGGGGCGAGAAATGTCAGCGGGATCGTGCCGACCTCGCCGTTGCGGTGTTTGGCGATGATCAAATCCGCTTCCGTTTCGACTTCCTTCTTTTCGTCGTCGTCAAGGTATCGGGACTCCCGCCAGAGCAACGCGACCAAGTCGGCATCCTGTTCGATGGCCCCGAATTCGCGAAGATCGCTCAAATTCGGTTTTCCCTTTGTTGCACCGACTCTTGCCGGTTGAGCTGGGCCAGAACGATGATGGGAATTTGAAGCTCCTTGGCCAGCGCCTTGATTCCGCCCGAGATTTCCGCGACCTCCACCTGACGGTTGTCCTGGCCACGGCGCGATGGCGACCGCATGAGCTGGAGGTAATCAACAACAATCAGATCGAGCGTGTTCTCATGGTGGAGGCGTCGGGCGATGGCCTGGAATTCCATCACATCCAGGCTGGACGTGTCGTCGATGAAGAGTTTTGATTTTGAAATCTTGGTTGTCGCCTGAACGAGGCTGTTCATCTCGGCTTTGTTCATGAAGCCGTTGCGGATTTTTTTGAGTTCCACCCTCGCCATGGAACAGAGCATGCGTAACGCCAGTTTTTCGGCGGACATTTCGAGGCTGTAAACCGCGACGCACTTCCCTTCCGCGACGGCTACGTGTTCGACGATATTCATGGCCAGCGCCGTCTTGCCCATCGAAGGCCGGGCTGCAATGACGATCATTTCCGAAGGCTGAAGGCCGTTGGTGATTTCATCCAGATCTCTGAAACCGGAAGCCAGACCGGTGAGTGCGCCGCGACTCTCAAAGAGTTTTTCCACTGATTCCAACGCACCCAGCGCGAGGGATTTCATGCTTTTGGTGACTCCCGCGAACCTGTCCCGCCCGATGGCGAGGACTTTTTTCTCCACCTCATCGAGCAGGATCGGCACCTCGTTCTGCTCGCTATATGCCCGGGCCGCGTATTCCGTGCAGGTCGAGATGATTTGCCGCAAGAGATACTTCTCCCTGACAATTTCCAGGTAGTAGGAGGCATTGGCTGCCGTCGGGACAAACGTAAACAAGTCCGTCACCGCCGCCGCTCCACCCACCTCATCAAGCTTGTGGGCGTCTTCGAGGAATTGCGTGAGGGAAATCAGGTCAATCGGCCTCTTCGCTTCGTGCATCTCCACCAGCGTCGAGAAAATCAGGGCATGTGCGGGCAAATGGAAGTATTTCGGGCTCACCTGCCTTTTGATGCATTCATCGAGGACTGTCTGGGGCAACAGGAGGATCGAGCCGAGAACGCCTTTTTCTGCATCAATGCTCTGGGGGAGCGAGCGCAAGGTTTCAGGGAGATAGCTCTCCGGCTTGCGAGGCCGATCCTTCTTGAGTGATGGCTCGCTCATGCTCTCCTCCGCGCGAACCACAGCAACAGAAAGTCAGTCCGCCTCATTTCGGTCAATTCCTGCGTTGTCATGGCGGCAACTATGCAGGTGCAATCTCCCGCCTTCGAGGGACAGGAATGGGGACAATCGTTGCCCCGAATTACGCGATGAGTTTCCGCAGCCGGGAGATGCGCTTCTGGTCGGTCCTCGGATCCCATCCGAGGCCTTTGCAAAGGAACTCATGACGTTTTGCTCCCCGGAGCTTTCGCGCCTTCGCTTTTGCCTCCAGCTCGACCAATTTTGCCGCATTCGCCCGGCGTTGCTCGGCTCCCTCCGCCAGTGACGGCCCTTGTCGGTGCTGCCCACGGGATTTGTGGAGCCTGGTGATTGATCCCCAGTCCACATCGCGCTTCGCGTCGAATGACCAATACGCCGGGATGAAGATCATCGTGCCGAAGGGAGTCAGGTTGACGGAGAGTTTTTGCAGGAGCGGCTTGCCCTTCTGCATGCCGTAGAGGTTCCATTTCGCGCAGAAGGTGTCGAACACGGCCTGGAACCGGCCGGGCTCGGTTTTCCAGTCTGGATCGAAGTTCGTGCGCAGGTTGCGCTCCGGAACCATCGTCCGCCGGATCACGCCCTTGTGGTCGGCATACCGGGCGACCTTGAAGCAATCTGTGATTTTTTTCCAATCGGCTTGGAATGCTTTGCTCTTGGACAACGCCCGTTCGCTGGCATCGAACTTTGCCACCGACGCCGGGACAAGATGTTCATACCGCCCTGACTGGACATCGTGTTCGTGGGCCGTGACGGCAACGACCGTGCTTTCATCCGGCAGGGGAGGCAGGACCTCAAAAAGCAATTCCGTTGCCGCATCCAGCTTCCGCCGGGATTTTATCGCATCGAGAACGCGCTCCAAGAACCCCTGGATGTTGAAAGGCCAGAGCGTCATCGGGGCCAGGAATAACCGGTAGAGATGTTCCACCCGGTCTGCGAGATGCGCGGGGATCGAAGCCTTTTCGCGGTGGTAGCGGCGCACCAGAGGGCTGCTCCACTGGGTTCTGTGGTAAGCCTGCTGGGCGATCCGTTCGAGATCCTGCTTCATCGGCTTCGATTCTCACCCGGATTCGGGATCTTTGGCAACATCGCTTCCAGGATGCATGGAACAGTGTTCTTCCGGAAAATGTTGATAAATTCGAGGGTGTGGGACAGCCTTTGGCCATCGGGATGAGATATATGCTCGACGAGCTTCTGAACACGAACGACCCCGACAAAAAATGGCCGGCCGAAGAAATGCTTCGAGCCCTTGGCCTCCGAATTCGTTCGGCGCACTCTTTTTCACATCACCAACCCCCCACGCACCTCAGCCTACAGGAACTGTTTGATTTGGTCATCTCAGACGAGGACGACCCGCGCCCGGGATACATCATCAGCCCCATGCTGGACCGCAGGAACATCGGCATGAAAGCATTCCGAGAGGCTGTAGCTGCCCTCAACGCAGCGGACTTCCAAACGAACATTAAGGAAATCTGGAAGCCAAAAAATGAAAAGATGCTGCGCTCATTGAGGGTGGTAGGTTTCGAGCGATACACCTGGTCAAAACCATTGAATCGGGTTGGCATGTTTTACTCGGCCACGCGTTCCGAGGCGGTGAAAAAGAAAACCGAACAGGTGGATTCTTCATGCGCACCTTGTCCTGGTATCACAGCAAAGAGGAACAAGCCATGACCGCACTGAAGTTGGCAATATGGAACGTTGCGTTGCCGGTCGCCGCTCGTCGGCGTGAAGCCATGTGTTCCTACACGGAGCGGGAGAATGCCGACGTGTGGGTGCTGCGCGAAGCGGCCCCTTGAGTTAAGCGGCCTTGAATTTCAGCCGCGCCCTCTCGATCCGCTTAGCGAGTCCCTCCGTCTCAGGAATCGGTTTTCCAAACGGCGGCATGACAACAACAACACTGGAAAACGGCGCGCAGTTTTCCGCGCCTTCAAATATCAGCCGGCCCCGGAGGGGAATGACATGATTTCCTCGTGCCAAAACAAAATTGTGCCACCAATTTGTCGAGGAGCGAGATGCCAGCAGCAGGACGACAAGCACGCCGTTGTCCCGCGACTCCGTGAATGCCTTTTCGCACCATCGCGCCGCCGCCTTCCCGTAGGGCGGATTAAGCCATACACGCTGCGCCTTCCACGATTGGTTGAGCCCATCACTTTCCTGCGTGAAATATTTCCTGCACTTCGCGTTTTCCTCGGAAGCCGCCCCATCGAGCGTGAATCTGAATATACGATTGATCACTTTAAAGAGCCACGGAGGTGTCCCCCAGTTTTGTTTCGCCGATGCATAATGCACTGTCGCCCCGCGAATCGCCTCGATCTCGGCAAACAAAAGTAGGGCCAGCCCACCGCCAGGAAGGCGGTTGCCTTTCAGGATGCGATTAAAATCGGGAGGGTCGATCTCTAGCTTTTTCGCGACTTTGGCCTGCAGCCCGCGTTTGGAGGAGAGTGTTTTGTTCGCTTTCTGAAGAAAATCAGCCCAGCACTCGTCAGCTTTATTCATTTTTCTATGTTGGCGTTCTAGCCAAGTATTTCAATGAGTTTGTTTGGCCGGTTTCGGGGGTGCCAGAGCGTATCTTTTTAAGCACCTGTGGGACCCGAAAGATGCCTTTATCGTAAGCTGGCGAAATTGTATCACCCAGATACCGCGAGGTCGCAGGCTGACCGCGTCATTTTTGAGAAACTCATGGTCGTTATCAACGACGCCGGAAGCCGGGGCGACTTGCCGATGCTCCAACAAATTTTATTGTTGGGGCCAGCCTACCTCGCAGTGCGTGATTTTAAAAAATGCGATTACGCTGGGGGGTCTGTTTCTCAAACGGCAGCAGAACGCTCATCCCAGGCCCCTTCCGCACCGGAGAGCATCTGGCCAGGTGCCGTTGAGTTTCTTTTTGTTAACTGCCAGCCCTATGCGCTCTACACGATTTTCGCGGACTGGGAATACATCGGCCGGTCGCGCAAGGTGGTCGCCATTGCTGCGTCGGCCAGTTGGAATATCGTTTTTTTCAAGACTTGGGGCCTGCTCGACGCGCTCTCTCTCATCGCAAAACACGCCGGCTACCCCCACGAATCGACGGTTGGACTCGGAATAGTGCTTGCTCGTGGAATTCTGCTACTCATATCCATTCCGTGTTGTCTCCCTCTGCTGTTGGTCAGCGTCTTTGTCGGATTCATCTGCATTATGGCATATTTCACAAATTTTATCGCGGTGCCGATTCTCGGATATTTTCACCCCGCACTTTCGCATGTGCCGCCATTTATCATTGTGCCCATCGCGGCCGTGATGCTCTGGCGCGCTCTCGGACGCTCCTCGTGACAGAGATGCCTCCATCGGCGGGGTCTGGCCACGCCATTACTCGGAGTATCTTCCACCTGTCAACACGGTCGAACTCAAATCTATAAAATGAAATCATATCTCCCTTTGAAAGTTGTCCTCCATCGAATAGGCGAGCCACTCTTGGAAGATTATGGTGCAAGACAAAAGCCGTTGCACACACCTCAAGATATTTTCGAGTTTTGGCAGAATGTCATCGCATCAAAGCCTGACTTTGAGCCTGATAAAGAACATCTCTTTACAATCCTCCTTGACGCCAAACTCCGCCCCAAGTGCTACCACCTCACAGCCCTGGGCAGCCTGAACGAATGCACCGCTCACCCTCGAGAAATCTTCCGGGTTGCAATAGTATCGAGTGCTTTCGGCCTCGTGGTCGCGCACAACCATCCAAGCGGAGACGCAGACCCGAGCCACGCCGACCGCCAGCTCACGGCGAAGCTGCGCGAGGCTGCGGCGTTGCTGCAAATCAATTTTACCGACCACGTAATCATCGGCAGCCCCTCTCCCAACCGGCAGCCGTATTTTTCCTTCCGCGACGCGGGATTGCTGTGATGCCGCCTGCCATCGCCAACGTAACCGACTTCACAATCGAGGGCATCGCCGACCACATCCACGATACGCCATGAGCCTGCTCAACAAAAAAGCAGTGAGGGAACTCGCCCTCGCGCAAGCGAAGGAACTCCGCCCGTTCGTCAAATTCGAGCGCGTAAGCCAGAGCTTCATCGACAAGATCGAGGGGGCAGTGAGACGCTCCATCGCCTACGAAATCAAACTGCTGCCATCGAAAGGGAAAACGCTTTTATGAAATCACACACAGGCGGATCCCCCGCGCGCAAACTTCTCGTAATCGATCTCGACGAGACGCTCATCCACGGATGCCCGGAGGCTGCCGGCGGCGATTTTCTTGCGGCCGGGATCCCGGTGTTTATCCGTCCAGGGGCGCGAGATTTTATTAAGAAAATGGCGGCTTTTTATGAACTGGCCGTCTGGACTTCGGCCACATCCGACTATGCAGCCGACATCGTCCGGGAGTTGTTCTCCCACCCTCCCCAATTCGTCTGGTGCCGCGAGCGCTGCGTCCGCCGGTTGAACCCTGAAACCCTCGAAGTCGAGTTTGTAAAAGATTTGAAAAAACTCCGACGGCTGGGATGGGAT
>Ga0209697_10009539_pt1 | contig 10726 bp, 6 predicted proteins | sample AliMusrvi5mmetaG_FD_184115 | JGI IMG/M metagenome (GOLD analysis project Ga0209697, IMG submission 184115) | Freshwater lake bacterial and archeal communities from Alinen Mustajarvi, Finland, to study Microbial Dark Matter (Phase II) - Alinen... | ecosystem: Environmental > Aquatic > Freshwater... | reverse complement strand
GCTGATGAATGCGGCGCACGCGAAGTGATCCATTCCACCGAGCAACCCGCCAACGAAACCTGCCTGTCCCTCTATCAGGAGTGCGATTGCCGCGTCTTCCCGCCCGGCTATGGCGGAAATTTCATCCCGCTCTACCACTACCTCTACCATGAGTGCATCGTCATTCAAGGCGGCATGGGCGGCGGGCCGGAGCCGTATCACCTGCCCATTCGCAACGCCTACAACGGCGTGCTGGGCGAGATCCCCGGAGCGGTGATGATTGGTGACGGCACGCTGCTGAATAAAGACACCTTCAACTGGGCGCTCTGGGAACCCAAAGTGGGTAATGACGACCACGCGCTGGAGATGATGCGCACCGTCACCGCGCTGCGCCGCGGGCCGGGTCGCGCCTTCCTGGTCTACGGCCGCATGCAGCCCCCCGCGCAGTTGGCGGGCATCAGCACCATCACCTGGCAACAAGGCGAGCGCACCTGGCATGTCCCGGCGATCTTCCACGCCGCCTGGCAAAGCCCCGACGGCCATCTGGGCCTGGTGCTGGCAAATTGGACGGAAGCACCTCAACAGGTAGAACTGACGGATGCCCGCTGGGCGGACCTGGTGACCGTGTATAGCAGCGGTGCTACCCTGACCAGCACCGAATACCCCGTGAACCCGAGAACGGTGACCGTGCCGGCGCATGGGTGCATCCTGGTGACGAGATCGTAACCGCGGGCTGTTAGCCCGGCAGTCAATTACTTCATGAATAATCCGGGCGAGTTGCTTAGAGGTAATTGCAAAACCTTGGCTGAGTGGATCGCGAGCAGATTTTCTCGTCAGGCACGGAAGACATTTCACACTGTATCAAGGAGCGATACACGTGAAATGGCTAACAACGCATGGCGGGAAAAGATGCCGCGACGCCGCCAGCCAAGGTTTGCAATTACCTCTTGCTTATAGTAAGGTATATTTACCCTGAGCTCGCTGGACTCTCGTAAATGGTGATACAATCATTCGGGGCTCGTCAATATTGCTTTCCTATGGAGACAGGCTCTCTCGAACAGGAGTATCAGAAATGCGCTACCTATCATTCGCTGTGTTGTTGCTCTGCGTGCTGTTGTTGGCGCTTGTGCTCACCCCTGCCCGCGCCGACGAAGCGTTGAATAAGTCGCTCAGCGCCAAATTCCTCACCACCCCCCTTGCCGCCCAGCAGGAAGCCCGCACACTGGTGGACGACGCGCTCAAGACGAAAGACCCGGCGAAGCTGTCGGCGATTACGCAGGCGTTGGTCTGGTCCGCGAGAGTATTAGGCGGCCCTGATTCGAACAAATACCATATCGCGGTGTTGCCAACTCATTACCTATATGAACACTGCATAACCAGAAACCCCCAACTATACCTCATGCTCACCGAATTGATGCCGGTGTTGCAGGAATGCGGGTTATGGTACGACCTTGGTAAAGCGCAATACATCTGCGCCGCTACTAGCCTAGTAACCGATGGATACGCTTCTGCCGATCTCTATTCACTCAGTGCGCTGTCCATCAATAAATCCGGGAATCCGGAAGCTGGCAACTATGCCAAAGAAGCAGAAAGAAGGCATAATATTGCGAACGACAGCGCGCACACCCAGATCCCCTGGATACAGGCCCACATTACCCCTCCCAAGCTTGCCGCACGTCTCTGCGAGACCTATGTCCTCGATCTCACATCGACTGAACGCCAGTTGCGTTGGGCGCGAGTGTTGGACGCTGCCCTGGCCACGAATGACGAGCAGAAATACTGGGCCCTGCACGCACTTACCTGGCAGAACCATAGTGATATGCCGGAAGTCTGGGTAGTGAGCATACGCGATCTCGCCGCTAATTATGCTGATCGAAGGAGTTACCCGTCTGGTTTGGAGGATTTCTACAATGCGGTGCTTGCAAGCTGCCTTGCTATGTGGAATGGGCAGGACGACAGCTACCGGGAGACGTTCTACCAGGCACTGGATCATATCCCGTCCATCGGCTTCACAATGCCGGTGCTCTTCTTCCATAAGCTGCGCCTGTATGGGCGCACGGCGGAGGCGGAGGCCTACGAGCAACGCTTGCTGCGCATCGCACAAGCCCTGCCTCCTGAGAAACTCCCCTCCGATGTGCACAAGCTCATCACCCGGCAGACCCCACCTGACCGGCGCGACTACTGGCTGCGCGTCTGGTTGACCGCGTATACCACGGGCCGGGGAGAATGCTTTAGCGATTTCGTCCAGGCCCCCGCCAGTTTTGCCGACCGGCTGGCCGCCATTTATCCTCCCATGGAGTTGAAGGCCGCGGAAGCGTACTGGGGTAAGGAAATGCTCGCCATGACCCCCAATGTCCAGGATGCGTTCTGGAAACCGCGCGAAGGCTTCCTGATCTTCGCCAAATACCTGCTGGCGCAGGCCGGACAAAAGGACCTGGCGCAGACCGCCGCCGACCAGTTGGCCGCCTTGCAGGCGCAAGACCCGAAGACCCAGGTGGCGCGGGAAGTGCAGGCGATGTATGCCCTGGATCGCCAGGGGCACTGGGCCGAGATCGCCACGCGCCTGGAGGCCTTGCTGCAACCGAAACTGCCGCCGGTGGATGACAACGTCGCCATGGCGCTCTTCTGGCTGGAGAAGGCCTACCGCATGCAACAGCAAACGGAGAAGGCTACCACCATCCGCGCGCAACTGGTCACCGTGCTGGCCACCGCGCCGTTGCCGCTGGCGACGATGGCGTATAAATACGGCGACCTGGCCAATCTCTTCCCCGCCTCGCAACAGACGCTGGACCTGCTGCAACAGGCCAAGGCCTACGCGGAAAAGGCGCAACTGCCGATGCTCGCCGATTCGTATAGCGAGCAGAGCGACCTGCTGGCGCTGACGCTGGCCCCCTCCGCGCAACAATACGACGCCTTGCTCGACATGGCGCGGCGACGGGAGAAGCAACGCGCCGCGCTGGCGTATGACCCCACCGTGCGCCAGCAGTGGTTCTCCGACAATCTCTGGGTGTATAAACGGCTGCTGAGTGTGTCCGCCAAGGACAACAATGCCCAGTATGCCTTTGCCATTGCCGAGTATATGCGCGGGCGCACGCTCCACGACGAACTCACCTGGTGCAAAGTGGAGTTGGGCGCCGTCGTGCCCCCGGCGCTGAAGGTCAAGCTTGATGCCCTGAAGAAAGAGCGCGCCGCCCTTCAACCCCAACTGGAGCAGGACACGACGCTCAGCACGGCCGCTGCCGCCGCGCTACAGACCCGGCTGGCCGCCCTCGCCCAGCAGGAGGCGTCCCTGCAAGCGCTGGTGCGCGACGCGGTGCCCGCCTTCCGCCGCGCCGAGGAATCGACGCAAATTGACCCCCCGGCGATCTGGAACAAAGTCCGTGCCGCCACCGATCGCGCGGTGCTGCAGTACACCCTGGTAGATGACGGCGTGGTGGTCGTCGCTTTCCACGGCGCCAAACCGCCGCTGGTGGCGTTCATTCCGGTGACCGGCGACGCGCTGTGGACGCAGATCGGCCAGTTCCGCGCGCAGATCTGGACGAAAGACGCTAAAACCGACGCCACCGCTGCGGCGCTGTATACGCTGCTCATCAAACCGGTGGAAGCCCAACTGGCGGAGGCCACCGCGCTGTGGATCGTCGCCGACGGCGCCTTGCAGGTGCTCCCCTTCGCCGCGCTGCGCGATGGGAAGGGCACGTATCTCGCCGCGAAGCTCCCCGTGGCCCTGGCCCCCTCGCTGAGCCTGCTCGTCACCCCGCGCGCGGCGCCCACGGCGCCGAAGCTGCATCCGGTGATCGTCGCCGCTCCGGAGACCGGCGCCTTGCCGATGACCAGCGACGACCCGCGCGGGCTGTATATCCCCATTCGCGGCATGTATATCCCAATCCGGGGCCTGTACATCCCCATCCGCGGCGACGACGGGGTGGACGCCGCGCTGACCACGCTGGCCAGCGTGCCGTTGCCCGGCGCGAAGGCCGAGGGTTTGGCGCTGCAACAGCGCCTGCCCGGCGCGCAACTGCTCACCGGCGTCAGCGCAACGAAAGCCCAGGTGCAGCAGGCGGCGAAAACGGCGAGCATCCTGCACATCGCCACCCATGGCTACGCCGACCCCGAGGAGCCCAACCACTCCGGTCTGCTCTTAGCCGGCACGGGGACGAAGAAATACGCCACCTTGACCGCGCAGGAAGTCTACGGCTGGCGGCTCAACGCCACCCTCGTCACCCTCTCCGCCTGTCAGACGGCACTGGGCAAAACGGTGGCCGGCGAAGGGGTGCTGGGCCTCTCGCGCGCCTTCCTGTGCGCCGGCGCGGACACGGTGGTCTGCACGCTGTGGCCGGTGGCGGACCAGAGCACCGCCACCTTGATGACGCGCTTCTACGACGACCTGCAACTGGGGGCGTCCGTGCCCACCGCGCTGGCCAACGCCCAGCGCGCGCTGCTGGCCAACGACGCCACGAAACTGCCCTACTACTGGGCGGGGGTGATTCCAGTATGCGGGAAGTGGTAGCCCGCACGATTCGCACGGCCAGCATGTCGCCGGCGCCTGCGTGTAACGCAAATGACGGACGAACCCTAATAGCCCGGCAATTTATTGCCGGGTACGGTTGACCGGATATGCGTAAAATCCCGGAGGGACGACGAAAACTATCGCTTTCAGGCACGTTTCGGCCGTCCCTGCCGGGACTTGGCATCTTTTTACGACACAATCCCGCCAATAAATTGGCGGGCTATTTTCGAATGTCCCGCTACGGGACATCAGGAAGTGGAATACTCCTGGTAGTGTCTGGTACAGTCAACTGCATACCCAGGATTCGAAATGCTATGAATAATGCAGGCAAGCACATCCGGCGGAACGGGGGGAGAATCATTCCCGAAGTGACCGGCGATCCATCACAGACAGCCTGCTTGTACCATGGTATAATGATGGCTCGGAGTTGAGTGCATGCGACCGGAACCGGAACAACTTGCTGAATTGACCAGGCGTATCGTCGAGGCGGTGCATCCCCTGCGGATCATCCTCTTCGGCTCAGCCGCGCGTGAAGACATGAACCTGGAGAGCGATCTCGATATCGCCGTCGTCATTGCGGACGGACTCGATCGCCGCGACACCGCTGAGATACTGTATCCCAGACTCGTTGGGTTGGGCCTGGCCGTTGATTTGTTGGTCGTGACCCCGGGCTTGCTGGAAAAATACCGATCCTCCCGATCGTTGATCTACGCCGATATTTGGCGCGATGGAAGAGAATTGTATGCCGCCTGATGACGCCGTACTGAACGAAGCGTTACTCTGGCTGGAATACGCGGTTGCGGACCTTGCGCTTGCCAAGGTCCCATTACCGACGCAATCGAAATACGAGATGCTCTTGTTCCATGCGCAACAGGCGGTAGAAAAGGCATTGAAAGCCGTCCTCGTGAGCCAGGAAATCGACGTTCCACGCACGCATAACCTCCTCAAATTAGTCGCATTATTGCCGCGACACTTCGCTGCGCTCCCATTTCTGGTTTCAGCGACCGCGTTGACCGACTACGCTGTGCTGGCTCAATACGGGGGCTCAATACGGGGACAGACTACTTAATTCCTTGACATATTCCCCATGATTTGCGATACTTCGCTCATGGCACGGCTTGCTCGTATTATTGCCCCCAGTTTACCCTATCATGTCACGCAGCGCGGCAATCGGCGGGCGCAGATCTTTTTTACTGAGGATGATTACCTAACCTATCTTTCGCGCCTGCAGGCGGATTGCGCACGGCGTGGGCTGGCGATCCTGGCCTATTGCCTGATGCCCCATCATATCCATCTGCTTGCGATCCCGGACACAACGCTGAGCCTGAGCACGACGTTGCGCGATACGCATACCGCGTATGCGGTCTATCGTCATCATCTCGAACAGTGCTCAGGCCATGTCTGGCAGGGGCGCTTCTTTTCCTGTGTCCTTGACGATGTGCATCTCTGGACGGCCATTCGTTATGTCGAACGTAATCTGGTACGGGCTGGTTTGGTGATGACTGCCGCTGATTATCGCTGGAGCAGCGCTGCCGCGCATGGCGGCCGATGCACCGATCCGTTGCTCGCGGCATTGCCGGCTGACTCCGAATTTATCGCCGATTGGGCGGCCTGGTTACGTGAAGAAGATCCCGTCGCGATCGAGATGCTGCGCCAGCGCACGCACACCGGCCGCCCCATGGGAGCACCGGCGTTTCTTACCCATCTGGAATCGATGCTCGGACGGGCGGTGACACCCGGAAAACGTGGGCGGAAAGCGAATAAGACGGTAGACAAATAGGAATAGCGTCGTAATTAGTAGTCTGTCCCCTAAATACCTTATCCACGGGCTGCTAGCGTATGTCCTTGGTCAACAGGTTGCTGGGGTATAAAGGACACGGAATGGCTGGCCTTCGTAGCCATCCCCTCGTGGGTACAGAATTTTCTATCCCGGTATGCAGAGGGAGCAATATCTCGAAATCCGAGAGAAGGGTAGCGTATGCTATACGTTTATCGTAAACTCCTCGTAGTTCTCTGTCTCCTCATCGTGTCGGCAGGAACTGTAGCAGCAAATGCTAAAGGCACAGCCTATCAGCTTCCCTCGGGTGAAGTGTTGATTCCCTGTTCTTCACTCACCAAACTTGGTGTTGACATTACCGGTGATGCGCTCGTTACTCTTCGATTTCATTCGATATGGCTGACTGTTTATTTGAATACGGAGTATTACCAGAGTTCAACTCCCGATCTAGCTCCTTTATCGTATCCAGTCATCCGTATTGCTGACGAGATACTGGTGCCACGTACCGTCGTCGACACGTTAGGTATCACTATCCAGATTAAAGGGAATACTTGCCTGCTAAGAACCACGAAGAAAGACCCTGTCGTCTGCCCACTCTGTGTAATCGAATATGCGCATGCTCGTGGCTACCATCCTATTGCTAATCTCGATGGCGGATACCTTGTCGGTGGCGTTATCGATGGGAAATGGGGGGATGCAACAGCCATAAGCGCGCATATCACGGGAATACAACCGTGCAAAATCTATTCTTTAGATAGCCAAACAGTGCGGACGATCCCACTAAAAATCAGCGATTCTGAAACTGGAGGTGCGATATATATCTCTGAGAAGGTCCAAGCGATGACGGTGGGTGTGGTTGCGGAATGGAATCCTTGGCCGCGCTTCCCAAAGGTGCTGGCGGCTGGACGAAATACTATTTATCGGGACGAAGTGAAGAAACTGCTGAAGCAGCGGAGCATCATTACAGGTGATATCGCGTTGACCCAAGTCATTCGTGTCGACCTCGATGGCGATGGTGTTGATGAGGTTCTTCTCACTGCCACTACAAGTCGGGATGGATACCTAACCGATGGAGTAGGGGTTAGATCAAAGGATTTCTCGCTGGCGGTAGTACGGAAAGTTGAGCATGGCAAGGTTGTAAACCATCTGCTAAAGTGTGTGTTTGCACCCAATATTAAACATTTTGATTTTATAGATATTATGCCTTGTACCTATACAATCATAGGGGTCCTCGATATTGACGGCGATGGGAAGATGGAAATTCTCCTGCGGGAGCAATATGCAGGTTTCCAACGACTCGGTCTATATAAATATGCTCAAAATACTTTTTTAGAGATGAGTAGCTGTGTATTCAGTGATTAAGAACAAGCGTGTCACGATATCGAAGGAGATGTGAATAATGCTGCGTTGGCTCAATATCGCGGGGTTTTTGCTGATCATGCTACCCGCATTCGCCGCCGCCCCGCCCCTCAACCCGGCACGGGAGGCCTTCGACAACCACGACTACGCCGGGTACCTGACGTTGGTGCAGCCGGAGATCGCCCAGCCGCGCTTGGTGACCTTTGAGACGCTCACACGGCTGGCGATTGCGCTAGAGAAAACGATGGGGTGGACGACGGACACCGGCAAGGTGGTGCGAGCGCAGGTAGAAAAGGCACCGGACGGGGCGCGGGAGTTTGACGCCCTGCACATCTTACTCAGTGGTAACGCGCGCGGGGCGGTGACGATTTACGAGCGGCGCGACCTAGCGCCGGATTTCGAGTTCGCCGCGAAAAGCCTGAAGCACCTGCGCGCCCACGGCTTCGACAAGGCCGCCACGGCCTTCATCGTGGTCTGCCCCATCGGCTTCGGCGAGCGTATCAGCGCCTGGTTGCACCTGCCTGCCGACCAGCGCCCCGTCATCGACCAATACATGCTCGCCCGCTACCCGCCGAAGGGGCAGAATCGTGATGCCTTTATCCGTGTGGCGTTGGCGATGTATCAGACGCCTCCGCCCGGCGATCTGCCTGCCGATGCCTATCTGGACTTCGCCTGCTGGTTCGGCAAAGGCACGCCGACCCTCTCTATCGACATGGCCACCCAAATGGCACAGGCGGGAAAACCCGCCGCCGGAGTGCGCATCGCCACACAGATTACCCCCGCCGACGATGCCGACGTAATCACCCGCCGCCGCGTGGGGTACTTCCTACAAGACGCCGATGTGCCGGAGGCCCTGGCAAGCTACCAAGCGGACCTGAAGGCGATGCGCGAGCCGTATACCCGCGAACTGCGTCAGGACTATGTGGTCTTCGTCAACGCCCTCGCCCGCCACAAACCGCCCGTGAAGGACGTGCCGACTCTCGACGCGCTGCAGAAGGACGCCGACCCCCTGCTCGCCGCCGACGCGCTGTTGCAGGGTAAGCGGTTTGACGACGCCGCTGCCGCGTACCGCGCGGTGATGGCCGATCCCAAGGCGTCCTTCGCGCGCAAGGCCGATGCCTGGAAGGGCTGGCTGGACAGCGATCCCGACGCCGCGTTGAAATTCGCGCCCGCGCTCCTCGACGCTATCGCGAAGCACGACCCCGCCGTGCGCGGCCAGGAGTTGCGCTGGCTCGGTTGGCAACTACACACCTGCCAGGAGCGCGAAGCCCCGCTTATTCTGCCGGGGTCCTACCTGGTAGAGCGACCGCTGTATCGTCCCGACCACCTGGCGACCGGTTGGGAGACGGCGATGGCCGACGTGCTGACGCGCCTGGTCGCCGTCGATCCCGCCGCCGTGCTGCAGCCCGACCCGCAGTGGGACTACCACACCCTGCGCTATTCCGTGGCACTGGCCGACGCGCTGGCCAGCAAGACGGAGGCGATGACGCAGGTGGCGAGTCAGCCGATCACCTACGAGGTGCCACCCCCGCTCGGCGGCTGGGAAATTTTTCCCGGCGCGCTGGACAAAGACCCTTCCAAGCCGCGCACGAAGACCGGCCCTGCCCCCGGCGAGGCAGAGCAGGTGACGACGGACGTGATGACGGTGGTCAAGCGGTATCAGGCCGCCAAAGCGGCGACACCAAACACCCCACCCGTCTCGACGAAGCCGATCAATACCGACCTGATCATCAAGCTGGGGGGCACGCTCAAGGCGCTGGACAAAGCCGAGACCGCCAAAGCGCAGATGCGCCGGTTCGCCGACCAGGTGACACTGGCGGTGCTGAGCCTCGACCCGCTGCCGGAGTCGGTGCTCATCGGCGACAAACCTCCCGCGTGCGACGTCGATATGAAGAACTTCGCCCCCATCGAGCAGGCGATCAAGGACGCCCTGTCGAACACCTTCGCCGCCGCCGAAGCGCTGCAGTTGGTGGCTTTTGGGTGCAAACCCGGATTGCTCAAAGTCCGGCATCCTGCGCTGCTCGATTCCATCTTTGACCTCACGCTCTATGCGTATACCCGCTATGTCGATGTCACGAAAGATCAGGACCGTGCCGCCATGTCCGCCAGTACGCTGGCCAACTGGTTGGAAACCTGCCACTACTACGATGTGAAACCCTACTGCACCAAATTGCGCGCGTTGTATCCCGACAGCCTGTTCTCGAATGGCAACGCTGGCAAACCGAGATAAGGTTGCATGCTGCGCGGTTCTGAGATCATCAGTTGTTCACCAGCCGCGCCAACTCGAGAAGCAGCAGTGCCTGGGTTACAGGATGATCTGCGACTCAACGCGTGGTCATGCAATCATGCATGATGAGTTCGGGCTGCTTGACAGCGAATTTAGCCATTGGTATAGTTGATTGCATTTAGTTTCCGTAATCCGGATGATTGAGGAGCCGCATTTGGCAAGGTCAGTCTCGATGATCGGCATCATGAGGGCGTGGGGGTGTCACAGGATGATGGGCGCGTCTAGAACGGGCGTGTCGGTACCACCGACACTGCAAGCCGTAACGCCACCGGTTCATTCCTGGGCCAGAATCTCTCCCACCGATAGATCCTATTTTACGCGTAGCCACCGCACCCCTGTAAAACGGTCGCCCAGTGAGGTGCTTTTGTTGGGCTATTGAGCACTCTGGTCAGGTATCTCAAGTGGAGTCTGGCATCGAGTACTCGTCTCGGTGCCTGGTAAGAGGAATCACCCATGAACCGTACCCTGGTCTTTACGCTGTCGCTGCTCTGCCTCGTGCTGGGAATGTCGCGCGTCTGCGCCGGCAACTTCACCTTGCAGACCCGCGTCGACTTCGATTTCGTGCATCACGTGCATTGGATCGGCGAAGGTAGCGCCACGGCGGTGCTGAGCCTGTCGGGCACGATGGAGCCGGGGAGTGACGGGGCGGTGACGATTACCGGGACCGGAAGTGACGGTGCATTGGAGCCGTTTACCGTCGCCCTCAGCCAACTCACCCCCTCGGGGGGCCTCTACACGTTTGACGTCCCCCTCCCCGATGTGCCGGGCGACTACACCTACACGGCCAGCTACAGCGTGCACACCCAGGATAACACCG
>Ga0209697_10009536_pt1 | contig 10728 bp, 14 predicted proteins | sample AliMusrvi5mmetaG_FD_184115 | JGI IMG/M metagenome (GOLD analysis project Ga0209697, IMG submission 184115) | Freshwater lake bacterial and archeal communities from Alinen Mustajarvi, Finland, to study Microbial Dark Matter (Phase II) - Alinen... | ecosystem: Environmental > Aquatic > Freshwater... | reverse complement strand
ACGATTTCAGGCAGCGGCAAGAGCCGCTTTTCCTCTCTCTGAGCCGCTCAGCGGCTCAGCAGATTTCTATCTTCCGGAACCGCTGGGGGCGACATGGGCGGGGGAGCAGGAAGAAAACCTGAAAGCTGGTAGTTGACAACGGGATATAGTGCGTTATTTTTATGCGCTATGAGGACATTTTCAATTATGGAGACCCAACATCATCTCTCCCGGGTCCTGAGAGTTGTGGAGTCGGGCCAAAGCGTCGGGATCACACGGAGGAAGCAGCTTGTGGCAAAAATCATTCCGATGCAGGCGGAGGTTGAGCTTCCGGATTTTGTGTCGAGAGCCCGCAGGGTTTGGGGAAAATCGTGGCAAGGCGTGCCTTCGGAAGTTTTGCTTGATGAGGCCAGAGGGGCTCGTTGAAAACCTACTTTGACACAGGGGTATTGCTCAAGCTTTACACCGGAGAACTGGAGTCCGTGCGCGTCGAGCGTTTTGTCCGTTCGCGCCGGGAAAAGCTGTTTGTTACCGACCTCCATATTTCGGAGTCTGTTTCCGCGCTGAAATTGAAGGTGTTCCGTAAGGAATGTCAGGAGGAAGAGGCAGCGGCAGGAATCGCTCTCATAATGGATGATCTCAAAAGCGGGGTTCTGCAACTCGTGGAAGTGGACTGGATTCACGTTTGGCAGGAATGCCGCTTGCTGTCGGAGAAATTCGCCTCCACCTCGGGTGTTCGCACGCTCGATGCATTACATGTAGCGGTTGCCCGTCTTTCTGGCGCGAAGGAATTTGTCACAAGTGACAGCCGACAATCCAATCTGGCTGCGCGTATCGGATTGCTTGTCATTGATCCCACCGGGCGCTGCTCTGCAGCGATCATTGGTTGATCATTGCTGATTGTTGATTATGGCGGAGCTTATGAATGAAAAACAGGCGAGGGGCGAGGGCCGAGAGTCGAGGGCTGAGAGACGCTGGTTTCGATTCGAGCGGATTGAGGCGTGGCAACTAGCGCGCCTGTTCAACCGGGGAGTCTATTCTGCGACCCGAAAGTTTCCAAAAGAGGAGATGTTCGGTCTGATGTCGCAACTCCGACGCGCTTCGGTCTCGATCTCATCCAACATTGCGGAAGGTTCCGGCAGGAATTCCGATGTGGATTTCGCCCACTTTCTGGAAATCGCATACGGTTCGCTGATGGAGGTGGTCTCTCAACTCTTTTGTGCGCTCGACGAGGCCTATATCACGGAAATAAAATTCAACGAGTTGGCTGCCCAAGCGAATATCCTTGCGGGGAAGATTACTGGGCTCACGAAATCACTTGGCCGCAAGCCACGGATATCCCAGCCCTCGACTCTCGTCGTTCGACCCTCGACCTCACCATGACCTTCAGCGTCATCACTCCGTCTTTCAACCAGCTCGACTGGCTGCGGCTCTGTGTGGCGAGTGTCCGGGACCAGGTTGGCGTTGCCAGCAACGCAATGGGGAATGGGGAATACGGAAACTTGAAAGCTGAAACCGGAAAGCTGAAACCGGAAAATCCGCTTCAAGTCTCAAGTTTCAAGTCTCAAGTTTCCCGATCGCCCCTGGCGGTCGAACACATCATCCAAGATGCCGGATCCCCGGGCATCGAGGGCTTCGCCCGCGAGGTCGGAGCGGCTTTTTATCGGGATGGCGTATTCGTCTTTCCAGACGAAAATGCGAAATGCGAAATGGGGAGTTGGAAATTGGACGAGTCCCAGCACGGCGACGAGCTTCAGAAGTCGATCTCCAAGGGCACTCGACCGTATCGCCTCGCGATCTTCTCAGAGCGAGACAAGGGGATGTATGACGCGATCAACCGCGGGCTGGAAAAGTCGTCCGGCGAGGTCTGCGCGTGGCTGAACTGCGACGAGCAGTATCTCCCGGGAACGCTCGCGAAGGTGGCGAAAATCTTCACTGGGGCGTCGGACTTGGATGTCCTGCTGGGGGATGCCCTGCTGACCGATGCATCGCATCGCCCGGTCTGCTACCGCCGGATCATGGTTCCGTACCGCTGGCACACGAGGCTGGACCACCTGCATTCGCTGAGCTGCGCGATGTTTTTCAAACGCTCGGCCCTCCCCTCCCCTCCGCTGGACCCACGGTGGAAGGTGATCGGCGATGCCGTGCTCATGGATCATTTTCTTGGCTCGGGAAAGAAAATCCGTGCTTGCGGGGATCTGCTCTCCGCTTACGCATTTACCGGCAGGAACCTGAGCGCGAATCCGGCTCACAACGAGCACGCGAAGTGGCTGGAGGAAGCAAAGTGGCCGCCCGGTTTCCTGCGCCCGCTGGTTGTGTTGCAGAACCGGCTGCGCCGGATGGCCCACGGGGCCTACGGGTCTTTTCGAGTTGAAGCGGGGCTGTTTTCGCCGGACTCGCTCATGGAGCGTGTCGCGACCAGTGCGACGGTGCCGGGCACGTGGCCGGATCGCGCGGGGTAGTCGGCGCATCTGGAAAAAATGTATTTGGTCTGATTTTCCGGAGGGATAGAGAATTGCAAAGCCGCCTGCGGCGGGTACGTGGTCGGATTCTTTAAACCACTCATGAATGCAATGGGTGCCGGGCGCAATGGCTCCGGCAGATGCCCGCTCACGCGGGCGGAAATATTGAGGACAAGAGGCGGGAACCGGCTGGCCGGTTCGGCGCTCTGTGTGGTCGTGCGACTCTGCAAACTCGCTTGCGAGATCGCCCGACCACACAGACCCGGAGTCGCTTCGCGATCCGCGCCTCTTCTCCTATTCTGGCAATACCGGCGAAAAGCCCCATTGGGCTTTTCAGATGAGTGTCTATAAGTGGTTAACTTTCTCGTTGAAATACCCCGCCGCAGGCGGCATGACCATTGTGACATCCCTCCGCTGCCCTCGCCGTCTGGCTGCCCGTTCAGCCTCACTGCACAAAAATTGCGGAGGAAGCGGGCGAATCGCCGTTTGCCTTCGGGGAAGAATTCTGGCATGAGAGATCCGGTTCGCGGCCCCACTGAAACATGAAAGCAATTCTCCTCACCATCGCGTTCGGCCTGCTGGCTCTGCTCGTTGACATGTATTTCGCGGAGATCATTCTCGCACCGTTCTTGTGTGTTATTTGGCTCCTGTTCATGGCGAGAACCCAGCCATGGAAACGGATGGTGGCTATATTTGGAATACTGTTCTGCATTGTCGTGCTGAGCCTCGTCGACGAGAAATGGGTGACAATTGCCCTGAGGTCATCCGGGTTTTTTATCAGCGGCATTATGGCGGTGGCATTCAGCCGGGCCCGGCAGCGTGCCGAGGACACCGTCACCTCGACATACGCCATTATCCGCGCCATTCCCTCGCCGATCTTGGTTGTGGATTTGACCGGGTCAATCGTGACGGCCAGCGATGCGGTCAAGGAGTGGATACCCGACTATCTCGGGACGATTGTCGGGCATTCATTCGCGGACATCTTTCTGGGCCATCTTCCTCCCGGCCAAGCCATGAAAACATTCCTGGATTGGTTCCACGTGGATGGACAGCGCGAGGAGGTCCTCCACATACGCTCCCAGCCCGACACCCCCATCCCATCAAGTATTTTGACCACTGGAGAAGGCAAGGATCGGCTTCTTGTCGCAGTGCTTCACCTCAAGGTTTGACGGGCCATGTATATCCTGCAGGTGTTCAATCGCTACTTGGAACGGGGAGGCGAAGAAACATCCGTCGAGCGGGTTTCTGATTCGCTTTCCGCGCATCACAGCGTTTTCCATTGCTACTTCGACAGCCGGCAAATGGGGCCCGTTAACGGGTTTCTGGACACGATCTCCGCAGGGATGCAGATGGTTTGGAACACCTCGTCTGCGACGCGCCTTCGTTCGCATGCCGAAGTTGCCAAACCGGATGTGCTCCTTCTCCATAATCTCTTTCCGGTCGGGACGGCCTCGGTCCTGCACGAAGTGGGGCGGCTCCAAATCCCCGCCGTCTCATACATCCACAACTTCCGGCCGTTCTCGGTGAACGGCTACCTGTGGGCAAATGACAGGATCGTCGATGCCGGCCTGCGCAAGAATTTCATCCCCGAGATCCTGGCAGGTTCGTGGCAGGCTTCCCGTCTCAAAACCGGCCTGTATGCCTCGGTGCTCACGGGGATGCACTGGACGAACAGCTTCCGGCACATCAAGGCATGGATCGCGATTTCGGAATTCATGCGCGAGACATTCATCCGGGCAGGAGTTCCGGCCGAGCGCATCTCAACCATCCCGCACTCGTGGGATCCGCTGCCTGCCGCACCGGAACCGGAGGACGGCGGGTATTACCTTTTTCTCGGCCGGTTGATCTCGGCAAAGGGCGTCCGGCTCCTTTTCCAGACATGGCAGATTCTCGAACACAAGCTCGGACCGAAAACCCCGCGCCTCATCATCGCCGGCGCGGGGCCACTGAAGGCAGAGGTTACGCAAGCATCGGCCCAGTCGAATTTCATCGAGTATGCCGGCCTTGTTGACGGCGAGATCAAGGCGGGACTCATCAAAGGATGCCGCGCGATGATCGCCCCATCGCTTTGGTGGGAACCGCTGGGGCTGGTGACTTACGAGGCCTACGACTATTCGAAACCCATGCTTGCGGCAGCTTCCGGCGGCCTCTCGGAAACTGTCCAACACGGAACGACTGGGATGCTCCATCGGCCCGGCAATGCGGAAGAACTGGCCGAGCAGATCCTCCTTCTCGAATCGAATTCCTCCCGGCGACTTGAAATGGGTCGCAGGGGACGGGAATGGCTGCTGGCAAATACTGGCCGGACGGATTGGCTGAGAAAGTTCGACGATGTTCTTAACCGGATTACTGATCGGCGCGAGATGCGGAAAAGCTGAAGCCTGAAAGTTGAGGGCTGTGGGCTAACCCACGACTTCATCCCTCCGCGTGATGGTGATCGGCGTGTTCTGGGCTGCCCGAACAAGAGCGGGGAAATTCGCCTGGGCCTCGGTGATGGAATATCTAGATACCATACCTGATATACGTAGGACGGCATTTCTGGACCGTCAATCGTTCAAGGGCAGAGATCAGCGGGCGATCGCGGGAGCGAACTCGACTTTCTCGGGATCCAATATGCCCAGGGCGGCTTGGGCGAAACGCACCTCCAAGTGACCGTCTTCTCTTGGGGCCAATGTGCTGAGCCGCCTGCGGCGGGGTATTGGAACGAACAGAATGAACCACTAATGGACACTGATCTGGCCGGGGCAATGGCCCCGTCCGCCATTCTGCCAGAAGGAGAGGAAGCGCGGATCGCAAAGCGACTCCGGGTCTGTGCCGCAGGACGATCTTGCACGCGAGCTTGCAGAGCCGTCTTGCGCCACGGACCGCAGAACCGGGAACCGGGTCAACCACCCTTTGCGCAGCAAGTTGTAAATGACTTTCCGGGCCGTTGCTTCGTTCCCCAAAAGGGAAAGGGACGACCTCCAAGGGCGGAGCAGCCGACGACGTTGTCATCGGGCCGAAATACACGGAACTTTTTGATGTGTTTTGCATATAATACGGCAGCTATTACGCTTTATTGTAACATTTACATGAGTTTATGAAAGCGTCTCATTGATTGAGATTGATTTTTAACGACTTACGACACATCGAGACGTTGGCATGGCTTTTGCTGAATAATATTCTAACTATGAAATACACCAGCTCCGTCCTTCGCACAACACTCGCCTTGGGATTTGTCAGCCTGACGCTCGCAGTCGGCCACGCCGAAAGCATCATGGTCACTACCGCCGAGGGGCCCACCTCGTTCAACACCACGCTGGGAAATGTCAACGTTGAAAACTTCTCCGGCATGACCAGTGGCACCTACAAAAACATCAACTGGACCGGCGTCGGCACGATCGACCGGGTGAGCTTGGTGCCCAACAACCAGTATGGCGGCACCCCCACCTCCAAGGCCTATCCCGTGCAGAGCACGAGCGCGAGCTTGGGAGGGGTGAGTTCCACGACGATCAGCCTGAGCACGCCGAGCTCCTACTTTGGCATGTTCTGGTCGGCGGGCGACGCCTCCAACAACCTGTCCTTCTACAACGGCAAAAACCTGGTTGCGAGCTTCTCCACACAGAGCCTGATGGGCACTCTGCCGAGCAGCTACTACGGCAATCCAAATCCCGCAAACCTGGGTCAGGATCGCGGCGAACCCTTCGGTTTCATCAACTTCATTGGCGGTGCCGGCACAAGTTGGGACAAGGTCGTCCTCTCAAACCCGAGCGGTTCCGGATTTGAATCCCAGAGCTGGACCAGCCGTGCGGCAGCGTGGTCACCAATGAAGGAGATGATGCCCGGCACACCGATGGAGATGATCCAGAACTACAAAGGCGTCATAACAACCACATCGCTCGTCGGCTCCACGGCGAGCGTGAAAGGGAACACCGTCAGTTTCAGCAAGCCTGCCGCCTCCGGCTCCAAGGCGTTTTCCCTGTCCTTCGCCGCTGCGGCTCCCGCAGCGCCGGCCCCCCCGTTCTACGCCCTGCTGGCCTTCGCGGCCGTGCTGGGGATCCGCGAGATGAAAAGCCGCCGCTCGCTCGCCGCCTAACCGCGTGCTGCTGGTTGCCGCCCGTTCACCAGTGCCGCCTCAGCCGCCCCCCGCCGGGCATGATCAACCGGATCCAGCCCGACCCAGGCATCCCCGGGAAGCGACAGGCTCGCTGCGGCGAGAAGGATTCATTCCTATCGGGCGACCTTCGGTTCTTTGGCGTTCTTGAAGACGACGGACGGCTTGCAGGAATTTAGAGCGGCCTGCTCGTGCCAGCAATGGGGGCCTGATCAAATTGCCTGGGGGGCCCGGGAGCACAGTATAAAAATGTTCTTGCAGAGGTGTTCTCCAAGCGCAAAATGCGACCCATGCAAGGCGCCATGGACGAAGTTCGCACTTCGGTGCGGCATTTGCAGGAGTTTTACTGCACCCTGCATTTTATGCGCAAATACAACGCGTTGCTCAATAAATCTGTCAGGCGCTTTTTGGGATTATGAAAATCACGACTGCTCTGTTGTGGCTGACGTTGATTGGCGGCGTTGCAAAAATAGGTGTATCTGGCGAGACTTCGTCTCTAGCATATCCCACCACCGCATCGGCAGTTGTGCAGGACTACTGCATGGATGATGCTAATGGTGCGGGTTTGAGTTCCCGCACAATCGAGAAAGCGTTTCGTTTTACTACTTGGAAGGACGGTCCGGGGTGGGATACCGCAGTCTTAATTTCTAAATATTGCCTTTCAACTGTAAATCAAAAAAAGAAGGCGGCAACGGTTGAAGTTGTTTATACAGTGATAGGGAACCTTACCCCGAATGAGTTGGAAGAAAAACGACATGACGAAAAAGTGATATTTGACCTCGTCAGGAAAAACGGGCAATGGAAGATCGATCGCCCCCAGATTCCGCCTCATATTTCTGTTCAAACAGCGGTGAAGCACCTTGAGGATTTAGCGCAGGATGATCCTGAGCGGAGTCAACAGATTCAAAAAACCATAGATACAATTAAGGCTATCCGGTGATTTCCCGCCTGATCCAAAGATGTTGCACGGGAAGCGATGCACGAGCCCTTTGATTGAATCAACGAACAGAACTCTGCGCCGATATCAATATGAAAAACTTGTTTGTTTTGTTGCTGCTCGCAGTCGCTTGTTACTATTGGTTTGAAAATAATTCCAATCGCAGCGAGCTAGAAAACGCAAAGAAGCAAATCGAGCAGCTGACACAAGAACGCGATCAAGCCATGCAAAAACTAGGGCATCCTGGTAACACCCCGCAACAAAGCACCTCAAAGAGGGAATCAAATTGGTTTCAGCAACGCCTTCAAGAAAAATCGGCATTGGATCAATCTAACAGCCGGGGACAACCATCAAGTCATCATTAACATCGGCCAACATCCTTTTAAAAGACGGCTGTCGCCCCTCGTGAATGATGTCCGTGATCTGCGTGGCCTCGCCGCCAAACATATTTTGAAATCCAGCACCGATTCCGCCGAGAAACCCCAGCGAATGAACGCTGTTGCCTACCACCAATTCCCCTGCCCCAAGGTTCTTGAGCGCGAGGCAATACATCTCATTTCCAGACAGACCTGTCATGATAGCCATAGTAGGGCGATGCTAGTTGGTGATGAATGAAAAGCCTAAAAACCTTCCATCCAGACTTGGGCAGTCCGCGCCTGTGCCCGATAGCCTGCAAAACTAGAAAAGGCCAGCACTGGAGCGAACCTGCGCGAGTTCGGGATTTCCTTCGTCAGCGTCGGCCACCGCAGCACGCTCAGGGAGTTCCACGACCACCTGATTGTCCTGAACAAGGATGGAACAGCCGAGATATCGGACATTTCCAAGCAAGCGATTCGAGGCGCCCTCGCGTCCAGGCAGTAGATGAGGGGAGGCCAGCGGGCCGCTTTCGGTTCAATATCTGCTAAGATTCAACCCTCTCGGCTTCAGGAGAGGGTGTCAAATCGTGGTCAGCTGCACGCTGCTTTCGATGATTCCGGCGGCAATGGCATGACGGGTGAGTCCGGCGGTATCGTGGATGTTGAGCTTCTCCATGAGGCTCTGGCGGTGCTTTTCGACGGTTTTGATGCTGATGTGAAGCTCGTCGGCCGTTTGCTTGTTTGCTTTTCCTTCGGCTATGAGCTGCAGCACCTCCATCTCACGAGAAGTCAGTTGAGCAGGTTCCGTTTTGCCGACGAGTTCGCCCCGGTCCATCGCCCTCTTTTGGTGATGGTTGAGACGCTTGGAAACGGCCGGGCTGAAAAATGTTTTCCTTTGCAAATTTCCCGGATCGCCTTGGGGAGGACCTCTGCGGCCGTTTGTTTGACCAGATAACCCGAAGCGCCGAGCGTCATGACATGCTCGACGTAGGCATCATCGCTGTGCGCGGAGAGAATGAGCACTTTGACGGTCGGGGCGGTCCGGAGAATCTGCCGTGTCGCCTCCAGCCCGTTCAGCAGCGGCATGGCGATGTCCATGACGACTACGGCAGGCGCAAGCTTCCCGGCCAGCTCCACGGCCTGCCGTCCATTTTGCGCCTCGCCGACAACTTCGATATCCTTTTCGGAATTCAGCAACGCGCGCAGCCCCTCGCGGACGATCATATGGTCTTCGGCCAGCAGGACTTTAATCTTTTTCATGGGCACTCCAGTGCGGTGTTTCTGGGTTTTTTCAGCGGACGTCTTTTTGTCCCGAGCTTCTGGAGCGGGATGCTCACCCGGATCGTGGTCTGTTTCCCTGGTGCGGACTCGACGCAAAACGTTCCCCCGACCATCTCCACTCTTTCCCTCATTCCGAGCAGGCCCAGGTGTTTTCCTCTTTCTTCGGCCTCTACTTTATCCATTTGAAAGCCCCTGCCATTGTCATGAATATCCATGCAAACCTTGTCTTTGTGAGCCGTCAGGCGCACGGTCGCACGGCTGGCTTTCGCATGCTGGGTGACATTGGAGAGCGCCTCCTGAACGATGCGGTAAAGCACCGTCCTCGCTTCCCCGTCCAGCTTCTCTACCCCGGAATAGCTGGAGAGATCGATCTTCAGGCCGGTCTCTTCCCTGACAATCTTCAAATACGATTCCAGTGCCGGGATCAGGCCGAGGTCATCCAGGACCGTGGGGCGCAGATCACGGGCGAAGCGATGCACGATTTCCACGGACTTGAGCACGAGGCGCTGCGTCGTGGCGATCTTCTTGTGGAGGTCTTTGGCGCTCGCGGCGCTCTGGGTCTTGAGCATCGACAGCCGGACGTTGATGCCCGTCAGCGCCTGGGCCACGACATCGTGCAGCTCGCGGCTGATCCGCTTCCGCTCTTCTTCCTGCACATGCAGGAGCCGCCGGGACAGGAGGCGCAGCTCCTCCTGCATGCGGCGGGACTTTTGCAGCAACTGGACTGTCGCCTGCTCGCTGGTTCGCAGCGATTGTTCGACGGACTTCCTGTGGGCGATCTCCCTCTTCAATTTCCCGTTCGACGTCGCCAGTTCCTTGGTGCGCTGCGTGAGCGTCCCGATGATGACTTTCAGGCGGGCCGTCACGACCCGCGTGGCCCGGCGGGCTTTTTCAGTTTTCATACGAGATGCCGCACTCATGGGCAAAGGTGTTGATGACCGAGATAGATTGTCGCACCAGATCCTGCGTGATGGCGATGTCTTTTTCGAAATCCACACTGCCAGCGTTGACTTCATTGCTCAAAACCAGCAGGCGGAGGTGGATCCCTTCGAGCATCTGGACAATCTCATCCTGCAACCGGAGGCTCAATTTCTTGCGCCCGTCCTCCTTCGCGACCAAAACCTCCCGGGCCATTTGCTGCAACTGTGCCTGCAAGTGCTGGGACTCGTCGAGAAGGGCCTCCGCCTTTCTTCCTTTGACCTCGAGGGAACCATTCAGCGCGTCGTGCCGGGCCAGCCCCAGTTGCAACTCCCGGTTGGAATCCGTCAACTCCAGGATGCGGCCCTTCAGTTCAGTGGTCAGCTTACTCCACTTTTTTTGTTGCATAGTTTTTGAGTAAAACGGACCTCCGAAATGTCGGATGCCGGGTTGACTTTGAACACCCATTACTTTCCGACATCTCCAGAGGCCAGTCTATGGGGTGATACCCTACCGCGCTTCCGTCGCCCCGTCCCGCCACCATTCTGCCGGGGTTCACGGCTTTTTGTCCGCATCCTTCTTCTTGTCGGATGCTTTTCCAGACGGTGCACTTTGGGCCTTGGCCGCTGGGGGCGCCTGATTTTGTTTCGCGGCCGGCGCGGGCTTTTGCTCTTGATGCTTGGCAGGCGGCTGCTGTTTAGG